>Ga0233427_10000781_pt1 | contig 37913 bp, 35 predicted proteins | sample SI_118_April2016_5_FD_179885 | JGI IMG/M metagenome (GOLD analysis project Ga0233427, IMG submission 179885) | Seawater microbial communities from Saanich Inlet, British Columbia, Canada - SI_118_April2016_100_MG | ecosystem: Environmental > Aquatic > Marine > Inlet | place: Canada: British...
GGTGACATTCTGTAGAAATCCATCTTCTTGATCAATATAAAAAGTAGTTACCTTAGCAAAGAGATTATCGGTTAATGGAAAATTAAGTTTTCCAGAAGCCTCTATTGTGTTGTATTCACCGTATGCTATATCAAACCAGCCTTCTGTTTCCTCAGTAGGCTTCTTGGTGATAATACGAACTGCACCACCCGTTGTACTTCTTCCATACAAAGTACCTTGTGGTCCTTTTAGAACTTCAACGCTCTCAATATCATACAATCTTGAATTGTTAGCAATTTGTCTTGATAAAAAGACGCCATCAACAAAAGTTCCTACTGCCGGATCAAGAGTTGATACGGATTCATCTTGTCCTATACCTCTTATGAAATATGCTGCTGCTTGTGGTAGACCCACATTAGTAACACCAACCATACCCGGTACATTTCTCACTAAGTCGATTGTATTTGTAACTGCGAGACGTTCTATATCATCGGATGAAAAGACTTGAATAGAAATTGGTACTTCCTGCAAAGATTCAGATCTTTTTTGGGCTGTAACAACAATCTCCTCTAGTCCACCCTCATTTTGAGCGTATACATTAGATGTTAAAATTAGTGTTGTAATGAAAATTGAAAATATTGAATATTTGATATTTTTCTTCATTTCTAAGTTCCCCTTTTATTAGGTTTAAGTTGTGTAAGTAGTTAAATTCTACATCAGAAAGGATAAATTGTATAAAACTAAAACACTCAATCAGAAATAAGTTCTATTAGTTCATTACCCAATCCTCGCTTAATTAGACATTGAGACTGCTCTAGATTGGGTAATTGAGTGTTATAACCATTAAAAATTTTTTTCTTGTCATATAACTTAAAAGACACTATTGATATACCAGGTGATAAATAGCCCTTCATAGTGGATCTTTTTGAAGCTTCTTTTGGCATTTCATCCAATTCAATCAAGCATTGATCTTTGATTGCAATTGCAGCAGCATTATATTTTGTTTCCTCAGGTAAATTAAATGCCTTTGATATGGAGCGAATTCTAGACTCCATAATTGGTGATTTTCTTAAATTGAATTCTCTTGCATAATATTCCTGCATAGAATCTATTGACTTGCCTGCTAATATTACAATGAATGTCTGATCAACAGAGCATCTGGGAGTGGGACTATCGAATTCTTTAATCTTTCTCTTAAATTGAGTGAGGTATAGTATTTCTTGGGCAGGGCCTATCACTTGCATTGCTCTTATATCACTTGTGAATGATAGATCTGCTGGCGATCCAATAATCTCAAATGAAGATTCTTGAATAATTTCTTCCAATGCATCGACATCTTCTACAATTACTTCAGCAGCATTCCAACCATAGGTTGTAAATGGAATATAATTCGATTGCTTTGGTTGCAGTATAAAACGAAATGAAAAATCATCTGACTTTTCTGGCTGCATAATTATATATGGAGCATCAATTAATTTTTCAGCTCCCCAGTTATGAGCTTCATCATGAGAAATAAAACCCGATTTTACAGAACGATACCCCAAATATTTAGCATAAGTGTGCTCCATAATATCTAGATCAGATGCTCCAACCGTGATCGCTAATATTCTTCCTATATCCATTTTAAATCTCATTTCTAAAAAATAGAGAATATCACAATATTTGTATACACTTGCATATCAAATATTAAATCTTTTAAAGGAGAGTTTTTGTGAAAAAAGTTTCACTACTTGAAGTAGGACCCAGAGACGGCTTGCAAAGTGAGCCAACAATACTTTCAACTGATGTTAAAAGAGATTTTATAATTAAAACAATGGATGCTGGGATTAAGCAAATTGAAGTCACCAGCTTTGTACATCCAAAAAAAGTACCTCAAATGGCTGATGCTGAAAAATTAGTAGAAAGCCTCCCGGAACGTGATGATGTTTCCTATATTGGTTTAATTATGAATCAACGAGGTTTTGAAAGAGCTAGAGATTGCGGAATTGATGAAGTAGGTATGGTTATAGTAAGTACTGATACCTATAACATGAAAAATCAAAATGTAGTCACTCAAGAATCCATTGATAACTGGCTTAGAATTGCATCGGATGCAAAATCAGCAGGTATTAGAACCAATGTCATTATTGCATGCTCATTTGGTTGCCCTTATGAAGGAGAGGTTGATCCTGAAATGATTGCGTCAATTGCAGAAAAAGTACTTCAAGGTGAGCCAAATATCTTAGGATTAGCAGATTCAGTTGGTGTTGCTGTTCCTAACCAAGTAAAGAAAACATTTTCATTAATTAAAGAGCTAGCACCAACAATACCTCTAAGAACACATTTGCATAATACTAGAAACACAGGTCTAGCTAATGCAGCAGCAGCTATTGAAGCTGGTGTCAGCATAATTGATGCTTCAACAGGCGGTATAGGTGGCTGTCCTTTTGCACCTAAAGCAACAGGTAATATCCCCATGGATGACTTGCTTTATATGCTAGATAGATCTGGTATTAAGTCAGGTGTAGACTTGAAAAAAATTGTTCAGACCTCAGAATGGTTGGAAAATAAATTAGAACATTCGGTACCGGCTATGGTGCCTAAGGCTGGAATTTTTCCAGAAAATGCTGAAATAAATTTTCAATAAAAGTATCATTATTGTTCTGAACTTGAAGATGAGATTAAATTTGTTTCAGAAAGAGTTAAAAACCAATAGAGAAAAAAATTCTTTAGAGCGAATAAATAAAATTTAGGAGAAAAAATGAGCTATCGACTAGGTGTTGATGTAGGAGGAACTTTCACTGACCTTCTTTTAGTCAACGAAAAAACAGGAGAACTACACACAGCCAAAGTTCCGAGTACACCTGATGATTCTTCAAGAGGTGTCTTCAATGGAATTCATAGAGTTTGCAAAAATGCAGATATTCAACCTGGTGAAATTACTTCAGTAATGCATGGAACGACAGTTGCAACCAATACTATATTGACTGGCACTGGCGCTAAAGTTGGCTTAATTACAACAAAAGGTTACCGACAAGTACTTCAGATTGCAAGATCCTTTGTGCCAGGTGGCTTAGGTGGTTGGGTAATTTACAATAAGAGTGATCCAATAGCACCGTTAGCCTTAACTATTGAAGCTGATGAAAGAATGTCATCAAAAGGAGAAGTTATATCAAGTTTAAAAGTAGGGAAACTTGCTAAGGATATTAAAGAATTATCTAAAAAAGGAATCGAGGCCGTTACAGTTTCATTAATCAACTCTTTTGCAAATGATAAGCATGAAAAAGAAATCAGAGCACAAATAAAAAAGAAAAAGTTGCTGCCTAAAATTCCTGTATCTCTATCATCAGAAGTAGTTCCAGAAATGCAAGAATACGAAAGAACGATTACGACAGTAGCTAACTCATATGTCAGACCAAAAGTAGCTGAATATGTCAAAAACCTTCAAAACGGTTTGAAGAAAATGAGAAAGGACATCAAACTTCAAATTCTTCGTTCAGATGGAGGATTGGCATCAGCAAAAGCATCTTCAGATTCCCCTGTTAGTTTGCTAATGAGTGGTCCAGCAGGCGGTGTCTCGGGTGCTATATGGATAGCAAAACAAGCAGGTTATGAGAATCTTCTGACTTTTGATATGGGTGGAACATCTACTGATGTATCACTAGTAAAAGATGGTAAAGCAGAGCAAAGTAGAGAAACATCAGTGGGTGATGTTACTGTTCGCGCCTCATCTGTCGATGTTAGAACAGTGGGAGCAGGTGGAGGCTCGATCGCTCATGTACCTGAATTGACGGGTGCGCTAAGAGTAGGGCCACAAAGTGCAGGAGCAGAACCTGGTCCAGCAGCGTACAATAAAGGTGGAACTGAACCAACTGTAACGGATGCAAATGTAGTATTAGGCTATATGCCATCAGGTGTAGAATTGGGTGGAGACTCAGAATGGAAGATTAGAAAAGATCTAGCTCAAGAATCAGTAAAATCTGTAGCACAAGCTTTAGGATTATCTATTAATAAGGCAGCTGCGGGAATTATAGATATTGTTAATGAGAATATGTATGGTGCACTCCGTTTGGTCTCTGTTGAGAAAGGATATGATCCTCGAGAATTTGCCTTAATAGGTTTTGGAGGAGCAGGCCCATTACATGCTAACGCTTTAGGTAAGCTCATTAATTCATGGCCAGTAATTATACCTCCAGGCCCAGGTGTATTATGTGCTTATGGGGATGTGACAACTAATATTCAAGATGAATCATCAATGTCATTTATTAGAAAGTTTAAAGACACTAATAAAGAAGAAGTCGTGAATATTTTCACTAATCTAGAAAAGAAAGCATCTAAGTCATTAGATGCAGAGAACTCTCCTAAGAAAAATCGAACTACATCTTTTCAAGTTGATATCAGATATCACGGTCAAGGTCTAACTATCACAGTTGACTTTGAGCTATCTGATCTTAAAAAGAAAGGACTTAATGCAATTGGTGATAAGTTTGATGAACAACATGAACAACTCTTTACATTTTCTTTGGACGCTGAAAAAGAATTAGTAAATCTTAGAGCTGTAGTGAAAGACAAAGCCTTGAGCATAAAAGCACCATCAGTTGGTAGAGGTTCAAAAGAACCTACTAAGAAATCAATCATTGATGATAATGCAACTGTTTTTATGGAAGGTAAAAATCAAATAGCCAAAATTTACAGACGTTCACTATTAAAACAAGGCAATGTTGTAAAAGGTCCGGCAATTGTGACTGAGATGGACTCAACGACACTAATTTTATCAGGCCATAATGGTCAAATTGATAAATTTGGCAACATTCTAATTAATCCAGACGCTTAAGGGAGCATGAAATGACAGCAAAATTAATTCAAACAAATAATAAACCATTTAAAAAAGTTAAAATTGATCCTATTACACTTGATGTGATAGAAAATGCTATGTTCTCAGCTAGATGGGAAATGGATGCAGTATTATTTAGAACTGCTATGTCACCAGGAATAAGAGAACAAGGTGATGAATTTCCAATGATTGCAAACCTAGAAGGAAAAATGGTTGTAGGACAATTTGGCAGCTTCATTCATGGCTTTAAAGAAGCTTTCGAAGGTACTATCGAAGAAGGAGATATGTTCCTCACTAGTGATCCTTATTCTTGTAATGGTGCAGTAAGTCATAATAATGATTGGCTGCTTCTTAGACCTATTTTCAAAGATGGAAGACTGATCAGTTATGCAGCTATGTTTGGCCATATGACTGATGTGGGTGGAAAAGTACCAGGAAGCTTGCCAACAGATGCAACCGAAATTTTTGAAGAAGGGATTAGAATTCCACCGACAAAAATTTTCAAAAAAGATGTTCTTCAAGAAGATATGCTTGAGCTAATTTTACATAACTGTAGATTGCCTCAATGGAATAGAAGTGATTTTAATGCGATTGTAGCATCCATCAGAACAGCAGAAAAAAGAGTTATTGAGGCTGCTGAACGATTTGGTGACAACGTCTACTATTCAGCATTAGAAGAACTTTTGGATCGAAATAAAAAGGCTATGGCAAAGTTAATCAAAACGACTGTGCCTACAGAAAAACAATATTTTGAAGACTATATTTGTGATGATGGTCTAGAAATGGGTCCTTATAAAATTAAATGCGCCATGTGGAGAAAAGGCGATAAAGTTATTTTTGATTTTGAAGGCACGGACCCACAATCAACTAGTTCAATTAACTTCTTCTTAAACGAAGAAATGTTCAAAATGTTTTGTGGTGTTTATATGATAATGGTGTTTGATCCTGCAATTATGTTTAATGATGGTTTCTATGATCTGATGGAAGTTAGAATTCCAGATGGAAGCATATTAAAACCAAAATATCCTGCAGCTCTTTCATGTAGAACTCATGCATTGGGACGAATATTTGATGTCTTAGGCGGATTACTAGGACAGGGTGCTCCAGATTTTCTCTGTGCAGCAGGTTTTTCAGACAGTCCGCATTTAATGTATTCTGGTTATGATAAACATGGTGAATGGTATCAGCTCTATATGATTGGTTTTGGAGGTGTTCCTGGAAAACCAATGGGAGATGGTCCTGATGGTCACTCTCTATGGCCCAGCTTCACGAATGTTCCTAATGAATTCCTTGAAAGTTATTTCCCCTTAGTTATAGAGGAATACTATACTGTTCCTGATTCAGGAGGCGCTGGATTCCATCGTGGTGGAAATGCCCTAGCAACTACTTATAAATTTCTAGAACCAGGTAATGTATCCATTCATGATGATAGATGGCTCACATACCCTTGGGGAGTTAACGGTGGTCACCCAGGTGCTAGAAGCACTAAAACGTTGGTAAGAAAAAATGGTGATACTGAAATCCTTCCCTCTAAGTGTGACCGATTACAAGTCTATGAAGGCGATACACTTTACCATGTCACCTGGGGTGGTGGAGGATGGGGAGATCCTTTCACAAGACCAGCTGAAAGAGTTGCCTTTGATGTAGAGGCAGGATTGCTCACAAGAGAAGGTGCTAAGAAGAATTATGGTGTCATTGTAAAGTCAGATTATACTGTCAGCAAAGCAGCCACAACCAAACTACGAGAAAAGCTGTCTAAAGAAAGAGGCAAAACTAAGTTGTTTGATAAAGGCTTTGAAAGCATAGCTGAACTGAAGAAACGCTGTAAGGAAGAAACAGGCTTGGATGCTCCAAGTGACCCAGTATTTCAAACTTGGGTAAAAGCCGCTTCCTAATATAAGGGCAAAGTATTAAAAGGCATAGCTCTAAGAGCTATGCCTTTTTTTCATGAATATGAATATCAGTCTGTGGATATGGAATAGAAATTCCTTCTCTATCGAATGTATTCTTTATTTCTTCTAATAAGGAATACTTTACAGGAAGATATTCTGAAGAATTAACCCAAGGCCTAACAATAAAGTTTACACTGCTGTCAGCTAACTCAGAAACAGCTATTTGGGGTTTTGGCTCAGGTAATATTCGCTTTTCATTATCCAATATAGTTTTGAGAACTTCCTTTACCTTTTTCAAATCATCCTCATAACTACAACTTGCAATAATATCTATCCGTCGAGTTGGTTGTCCTGAGTAATTTGTAATACTTCCATCCATTATTGAACCATTGGGAACAACAATAGACTTATTATCTGGTGTTCTCAAAACCGTGGAGAAAATTTGTATATCTTTAACTGTGCCAGCATTTGATCCGGCCTCTATATAATCTCCTACTTTATAAGGTCTAAAGATAACTATAAGAATGCCAGCTGCAAAATTAGACAAAGAACCCTGTAAAGCTAAGCCGATTGCTAATCCAGCTGCACCTAATAGGGCAATAATTGAGGTGGTTTCTACACCTAATTGATTGATAGCAGCAATAAATATAATTACTGAAAAAATAGTATTCAGTAAATTAGCTATAAAAATTCTAACAGTTTCTTCGGTTTTAGATTTTTCGAGAGCTACTTTAATAACCTTAAGTAATATTTTAACTAATTGCCTACCAACGATAATTACAATTAATGCTGTTAATAGTTTAAGTCCAAAATTACCAGCAATATCTATTGCATAGCTCATTATTTCTTGAGGAAGTTCTTTGCTCATATGCCTTTCCACTTTTATAAAATTATGATCTGTATACTATCATTTAAGAAATATGAAATAGAATAAAATTATAATCATTTTTTAAATATGTAAACAAATTTAGTAAAGTATTAGTATTGAAATTAGGAGATTAGAATCATGCAAGCCCCAATTAATAGAAGTTTTTTCGCTATAATCACAGTTCTATTACTAACGTCTGTTTTTTTAATTAGCCCAGCACAACTCCCAGTCATTATATTTAAAGCAAGCTTGGTAACGCTTGCAGCTATTCTTGGTTATTGGATTGATTATCTTTTATTCCCTCATATGCGGCCTGGTATCAATGATGGAAAAGACCAAGAACCAATAATAAGATCATCTATTGCCATTCGAAGAGCATTAATTATACTTGCAACAATTCTTGGTATGTCACTTGCTTTATGAAAAAAATCATCTTCATGATTATTTTTATACTAGTACCCATAACAATAGCAACACCCGAACCAAGAAAAAGCCTCAAATATAAAAGAGATTTAATTCGTTACTCAAGAATTACCTGGGGTATGAATGCGCCAGTTGCATTGTTTGCTTCGCAAATACAGCAAGAAAGCTCCTGGGATTACCTTGCAAAGAGTCCTTATGCTGATGGTTTAACACAGTTCACACCGTCAACTGCAAGTTGGCTGAAAGAAATTTATCCTGAACTCTCCAATGGTAATGTTTACAACCCAATATGGGCAATACATGCAATGCTACTCTATGATCAATGGCTTGATAAAGAAATTAAAGCGAAAGATGAATGCAATCAATGGGCAATGATACTTAGTTCATATAATGGGGGATTAACTTGGTTAAAAAAAGATATATCACTAACATCGTCAATGGGTAAAAATCCAAAGATATGGTGGGACAATGTAGAGCATTATAGCTCAAGAGCTAATTGGGCAATGAAGGAGAATAGAAGTTATTCAAAAAAAATACTACTTAATCATCAACCCATTTACTCCAGTTGGGGGAGGGCAGTAACTTGCTAGAGAAAAAATTATCTTGCTTTTGAATGATACTCAGGATTGGGTTGTAGATTCAGTGCAGTCGCCATTCTATTGCTCATATTATAAAACGAAGCAACCGCTGCTATATCCCAAATATCTTTATCAGAAAAACCATTCTGACGAAGTATTTCTCTATCAGCTTCCTCAATAGAGTCAGGAGAATCACTTAATTTCCATGAAAAATCCAACATGGCTTTTTGCCTACAATCAAGGTCAGCGGCTTTATAATTAGAAACTAGTAATTCTCCTAGTATCGGATCTTTTGACATATGTCTAACTGCTGCTCCATGAGAGACTATGCAATAATGGCATCGATTATAAGAAGAAACAACAACAGCTATCATTTCCCGTTCAAGTTTTGTGAGCCCTGAATCACTCAACATTAGATTGTTATAAAATCCCATAAAATGATCTAATTTCTCTTCATCGAAACTATAAGCCAATAAAACATTCGGAACAAAACCAAGCTTATCTTCACATTCTTTAAAGTACTCTTGTGTTTCTTGTTTTAGTTGATCTGTTTTAATGGTTTTATTCATTTCAAGCGCTGAAATATAATCAGAATTTGACATACTTTTTCCTCATAGTTAATTTTATAAATAAATACCTATTCTGCTATTATGATCTTATTTTAAAATTGTTAAAAGGAGAAATATATGTCGACTGTTTTCGTTACTGGAGCAAATAGAGGCTTGGGTTATGAACATGTTAAACAATATGCTAATAAGGGTTGGAAAGTAATTGCGTGTGCAAGAAATCCAGAAAAAGCGGATGAATTACAAGATCTCAAAAAACAATATGGAGATAAATTCGTCATTGAGCAACTTGATGTCACTGACCATGATTCCATAGATAAACTTGCTAAACATTATAGAAAAGAAGCTATTGATATCCTAATTAACAATGCAGGAATACTGGGTCCTGAGGGTATGCCCGGAGCAATGGAATATCAGAAAATTGACAATATGGATTATAAAATATGGCGAAATATCATTGAAGTGAATTTACTGTCGCCTTTCAAAGTTGCTACAGCATTTCATGATCATATAGCTATAAGTGAAAAAAAAATCTTAGTAATGATGTCCAGTGATCTAGGTTCTGTTTCACAGAATAATTTTGGTGGTCTTTATTCTTATAGAGCTAGTAAATCAGGACTTAATATAATTGCTAAAGGGATGGCAAGTGATTGGAAGGATATCATTACAATCGCATTAGCTCCCGGTTGGTGTAAAACCTATCTAGGTGGTGATACAGCTGAGGTAGATGCAAATGATAGTGTACAAAAACAACAAACAATGTTTGAAGCATTAACCACCGATAATAGTGGTATGTTTCTTGATCGTTTTGGTCAAGAAGTTGCTTGGTAAACCTAAAATATAACTGTGGTTGCCTTTGTCTTTAAATAAGCTTCGAGACCTTCTGCTCCAAACTCTCTTCCCCAACCAGATTGTTTATTACCACCAAAAGGAATGGCAGGATCAACAGCAGCATGGCAATTAATACTGACTTGACCAGCATCAATAAGCATAGCCATCTTGTGAGCAATTGAAATATCTTGTGACCAGACACTGCCTGATAAACCATAAGGCGTATCATTGGCTTCAGATGCAATTTGTTCTAAATCTTGATGAGTAAAGGATTGTGCACATAAAACAGGCCCAAATATTTCCTCCTTAGCAATCCTCATCTCTCCATCTACATTAGAGAAAATTGTTGGTTGGACAAAATGCCCTTGATCGCTAAAAGAATCCCCGCCTGTTAATAACTCAGCACCTTCTTCACGACCTAAGTCTATATAAGACATCACTCTTTCTTTTTGTGTTTTAGAAATCAGTGGACCAAAATCATTACCAGAAATAAGCCCATGTCCAACGGTGAATGCTTCAGCTATTTCTTTAACCCCGTTGAGCACAACTTGATAAATATCCTCATGAACAAACAACCTAGTACCAGCCATACAGTTTTGACCCTGAAGAAAAAAACAGGCTCGTGCTGCTCCTGGTATGGCTTTTTCTAAATCGGCATCTGGAAAAATCACCATAGGATTTTTACCTCCAAGTTCAAGCGTCACTTTTTTCAGATTTCCAATAGAGGCTTCAACAATTTTCTTACCAACCTCAGTGGACCCAGTGAATGTTATTTTATCCACATCGGGATGCTCTGATAATGCTTGACCAGCTGTTTCTCCATAACCTGTGACAATATTCACAACGCCTTTAGGAATTCCAGATTTTTGTATCAAATGTCCTAAAAATAAAGCTGATACTGGTGTTAATTCTGCTGGCTTCAAGACAACTGTACAACCCGCAGCTAAAGCAGGGCCCAATTTAAGTATTGCAAATATCAGTGGAGAGTTCCAAGGGATAATTGCACCGACAACGCCAATGGGTTCTTTTCTGGTATATGTCAAAGATTCTCCATTAATCGCACCCGCTGGTGAAACTGGAATTGTTTGACCATGGAGTTTATTCGCCCAGCTAGCAAAATATCTTAGTAATGTAGTGCCATGACTTGCTATTGAATATTGAGCTAATTCTAATGGCATACCATTATCAAGCACTTCTATTTCAGACAATACTGAAAAATTAGCCTCTATATCATCTGCCAAACGATCAAGCATTCGAGCACGATCATGTGAAGTTATTTTTGACCACTCTCCAGTCAATGCTTTTCTTGCAGCTGATACAGCTGAATCAATATCTGCTGCATTGCCCGATTCAACTTCTGTTAAAAGCTGTTCATTTGCAGGGTCAAAAACTTTAATCTTTTCATTTGAAGAGGAAGGCATCCATTCGCCGTTAATCAACAATTGATGATTGGATTTCAGAAATTTTTTTACTTCATCGGAAATAGTAATTGTTTGGTTGTTTGTCATAAAGAACCCTTTTTTTAATTCATATGATTTTTTATTAAATCATAGTTTACAATGAAAATATCTCATGATTAAACAAACTTTAAAATTATTAACAACATTTGAAAAATCCATTACATTTTTTGCTTTTTTAGTTTTAGTCACTGTCATGTTTACAGATGTGGCTATGAGAGAAATAACTGGAACTGGACTACATTGGTCCAGACAAGTTGGTGTTTATGCTAATCTTTTTGTTGTTATGTTTGGCTTAGGTGTTGCATCTTCTGAGGGCGCTCATTTACGACCAAAATTTTCTGACAATTGGCTTCCTAAAAAATTCGAACCTGTACTGATTCAACTACAAGAAGGCTTTATGTCTTTTTTTTGTTTATGCTTTGCAATCATTGCCTTTCAAGTTGTTGCAGAAACCTATAGGGATGATGTGCAATCAATTGTTTTAAGAATGGCTATCTGGCCTTTTCAAATGGTCATACCTATTGCATTTTTTATTGCTGCAATAAGACATTCAATCTATGCAATTCATCCTAAATATAGACCTCTTAAAGACACTGAGAAACATGAATAAGCATGACTTAAAACAACCATGAACACAATACTCTTACCCATTATTGTAATCGTCTTATTATTACTAAGACAAAACCTCATAGTAATACTTGGCACAGTTACTGCCTATTCTTACTGGGCTTTTGGTGATGCAGTAATCAGTAATATAGTGGTTGATGCATGGGATGCTGCCAATAAAGATATTCTTTTATCAATTCCTCTTTTTATACTTGCAGGAAATATCATGTCTAAAGGAGGTATGGCCTCAAGACTTATTAATTTAATGACAGCACTAACAGCACCCATTCCTGGTGGTTTAGCTATTGCGACAATACTTTCATGTGCAGCTTTTGCTGCTGTTTCGGGATCCGGTACCGTGACACTATTAGCTATAGGCACACTTATGTATCCTGCTTTAATTAATGCTGGTTATCCAAAAAACTTTGCTTTAGGTGCGCTATGTGCTGCAGGAACCTTGGGTATTGTTGTTCCTCCAAGCATTCCACTTATTCTCTATGGAATAATGACTCAAACCTCAATAGGTGATTTATTTATTGCTGGAATAATGCCAGCACTATTATTAACATTTCTTATGTTGAGTTATGCAATGTTGCAAAATTTTGGACACCGAGAAGGCCAATGGAATTTGAAATATATTCTAATAACTTTAAAGAATGGTATCTGGGCCTTACTTATGCCAATTATTATACTGGGAGGAATTTATACAGGTTATTTTACGGCAACAGAATCAGCTGCTGTTGCTGTTGTTTATTCCATGTTTATTGAAATTTTCATCCATAAAGAAATGAAATTTGATGTTTTATTTAACGTGGTTTCAGACACAACAAAATTATTAGGCTCTTTATTTCCTGTTTTAATGATAGCTCTAAGCTTGAATGTTTTTTTAACATACGAAGAAGTACCCCAAAGCTTAGTAGCTTGGCTTAGTGAAAGAATTGATAACCCTGTTTCTGCTCTCTTAGGTATTAACTTTTTTCTATTATTGATTGGCTGTATCATTGACATAGGTTCAGCAATATTAATTCTAGCACCAATGCTCAATCCAATTGCGGAATCACAAGGTATCGATCCTATCCATTTTGGCATTATCATGGTAATGAACCTAGAGATTGGTTATCTAACTCCACCTCTGGGCCTCAATCTAATTGTTGCCATGGGCGTATTTAAAGAAAGCTTTTGGACTGTTTGTAAAGCAACAATCCCATTTCTTATTATCATGTTAATTGGACTAATACTGGTATCGTTTATTCCTAGAATTGCATTATTTATGGTTCAATAATCTTTTATGTAATAAGATATAGCTAAAATTTAGAGTTAATAAAACAACATCAATTATGGAGATCAACATGACAATAAGTGTAGGAGATAGAATTCCTGAAATTAACCTTACAACAATGACTAATGAAGGACCCGTGCCAGTCAGTTTTTCTGATTTATTTCAAAATAAAAGAGTAGCATTATTTGCAGTACCAGGTGCTTTTACACCAACTTGTTCACAAGAACATTTACCAGGATTTGTAAATCTAGCTCAACAATTATCAGATAAAGGTATTGATACAGTTGCTTGTGTCTCTGTAAATGATGTTTTTGTAATGGATGCATGGGGAAAAAATCAAGGTGCAGATGGTAAAGTATTAATGCTTGCTGATGGAAATGGGGAATTTACAGCGGCTCTTGGTTTAGAGTTAGATGCATCAGGTTTTGGAATGGGTACCCGATCGCAACGCTTTTCATTAGTGGCAAATGATGGTGTTGTAGAAATACTTAATGTTGAAGAGGGTGGTTTCGAAGTTAGTAGCTGTGAATACATGCTAGAACAAATTTAATTCCAACTTTACAAATGAATAAAAAAATTGTCTTGAAGAAGACACCTGATGGTATACCTGAAGAAGGTGATTTTGAGGTAAGTGAAAGCCCATTACCAGAATTAAAAAAGAATGAGATACTCACAAAAACCATTCATCTTTCATTGGACCCTTATATCAGAGGGGTTATCACTGGTAAACATATCTATTCTGAAAAAGTAAACATTGGTGACACCATTGTGGGAAGAACTGTGGCAAAAGTTATCGATTCAAAAAATAGCAATATTCAAGTTGGTGAAATAATTATGTGCTCAAATGGGTGGCAAGAATATGGAGTATCAAATGGTGAAGGTATTAGAAAAATAGAACCATCATTAGCACCACTCAGTACCAATCTAGGTATACTGGGTATGCCTGGTTTAACTGCATATGCTGGCCTACTGGTTTATGGTGAACCAAAACAAAATGATGTAGTTGTAGTCTCAGCAGCCAGTGGACCTGTCGGTTGTATGGTTGGCCAAATTGCACAAATACATGGAGCAAAAGCTATAGGTATTGCTGGCAGTGATGAAAAATGCAAAGTGGTTAAAGAAAAATTTGGCTTTATTGAATGCATTAATTATAAAACAGAGAATTTAAGTGAAAGAATCAAAGAAGTTTGTCCTGATGGCCTGGATATCTACTTTGACAACGTTGGTGGTGAAACTCTCAATATTATGACTAAGAATCTAGCAATGTTTGCAAGAATTGTCTTATGTGGATTTATGACTCAATATAATTTAAATACACCTCCTCCTGGTCCTAACTTAGGTCCGATTGTTGGGTCTAGAGCAAGCATCAAAGGAGTTGTAGTCTATGATCATTATGACAAACAGAAAGAATTTATTACGCTCGCGTCTCAATGGCTTAAAGAAGCTAAAATCAATTATATTGAGGATGAGGTTTTTGGAATTGAAAATGCACCTATGCATTTTTGCTCATTGATGCGTGGAGAAAATTTTGGAAAAACAATTGTTACATTAACTAATTAAATAGGGGATTAATATGTCAGGACAAGATATAGCATTACTTTTACATTTACTTCTCTTTGCCTATTGGTTAGGCGGAGACATTGGTGTCTTCTATTCTAGTGGATTTGCAATTAATTCAAAGTTGTCAAGAGGAGCGAGACAAGCAGCAGGAACTATTATGATGAATCTTGATCTCATACCAAGACTCTGCTTGAGTCTAATGTTAACTGTTGGTGGTATTCTTACTCATTACTATGGGATTGATCATCCATTATGGCAGATGATTGGAATCATACTATTAGGTCCTATCTGGACATTTGCATTGATCTATATACATTTTAATGAAGGCACTGATTTGGTTAAGAAAATGACTAAAATTGATTATTATTTTAGATGGATTATGGTATTTACCCTCATTGCCTCTGTTATGTATGCATTCTTATATACCGATCGCTTGGATGAAAATCCTTGGATAGGAGCTAAATTAATTATTTTTGCTGCATTAATATTTTGTGGAATCATGATTAGAAAATACATTGGTGGCTTTATTACTGGAATTCACAACATTGCCACAGATAATATCAATGAAGCGGATGATATTGCGATGGCAGCAAGTTTGGCTAAAGCAAGAATATTTGTTTTGACAATCTGGTTTCTGCTTCTTGTGGAAGTTTGGATAGGTGTTGCAAAACCAGGTAGCTAAAGAAAAATAAAAAATGACTGTGAGGTCATAGACAAACTTAATTAATGATTAATATTTAAGCCTTGTTCTCATCCTTACTAACTAAAAAGTAGCATAAATAACATAAAATTGTTGAAACCATAACAATAAATGAGATGGGCAAAAAACTACCTGTATACAAAGCACCAGATAAAATACTAAATAAGCCTCCAGTCACCAAACCCAATGCACTAGAGAGTCCTGAACTAGATCCTGCGATTTCTGGTCTATCACTAACTGCTTTTGTCATAGAACTGGGAACTATAAAGCCATGACCAATAAACATAAAAATTAATGGAAAAATTATTGTATATATCGTGACACCAAAAATTGCGATAAGACTAAAAAACATTACTCCAGAGACTAAATTTACTAATACGCCTATTCTCATTACCTTAATTAATCCAAGAGATGCAGAAAGGTTACCACTTAAAAAAGCACTTGAAGCATAAAGAATCGTCATTGAACTCCATATCAAGCCAAAACCAGTTGAATCAATTCCTAGGTTGACTGAAAAAACTGTAGAGCCTACTGCAAGAATTGAAAAGAAGCTTCCAGTAGTAAAACCATACATAAATGTTGAACCAATAAACACTTTTGAACCTAAAAGATACTTATATTTATCATGCCATGGCTCATTAGAAATTATTTTGCTATGCTCAATTTTTCTCGTCTCAGGTAATTTTAACAATACTGATATCAATATAATTACACCGATTATTAAGGTGATAAAAAAAATACCTTTAGGATCTCCATATAGACTTGTTGCAAAGGCACCTGCAACTGGAGCAATCATAGGTGCCATTCCCATAAAAGCCATAACTCTTGATAATGGTTTTGCTGATTCTTCTCCTGACATTGTATCTCTAATCATAGCTCTCGCCATAACTGTACCAACACTGCCGCCAACACCTTGAAGAAATCTATATGAAATTAGAGTATTTAAATTTTCAGTTATTAAACACATGACTGAAGCAATAATGAATAATAAAATACCGCCAATCATAACTGGTCTTCTGCCTATACGATCAGAGAGATACCCAACCAATGGTTGTGCAGTAGCCAAACCAAATAAATATGCTGAAATAATAAACTGAATAGTAGAATAGGGTGCTTGATATTCTTGAGCAAAAAGTTCTAATGTTGGAACTACTATTGCCATTCCAAATGGCGACATAGCAGCAGCGAAACCTAGCAAGAGGCTCGAAGGTTTCAGTGATTTCATTTTTTTAGCCTAACTTAGCTAAAAATTCCGGAATAAATTCAAATAAATCTGCAACTATACCAATATCTGCTATCTCAAAAATAGGCGCATCAGGGTCCTTATTGATTGCAACTATCGTACCTGAATCCTTGATACCAGCTACATGCTGGATAGCACCCGATATTCCAAAAGCAAAATATAGATCTGGTGCAATGATTTTTCCTGTTTGACCAACTTGCATATCATTAGCTACATATCCTGCATCAACAGCTGCTCTCGAGGCTCCAACTGAAGCACCAAGTTTATCTGCCAACTGATATAAGATTTCAAAATTCTCAGCACTGCCTACACCGCGACCACCAGAGATCACTATAGATGCTACTTGCAGATCTGGTCTTTCTGTTTTCTCCGATGAAATGCCTAAGAAACGTGTATGTTTTGGTAAATCGATATTAGGCATATCTAAGCTAGTCAAAGAAGCTTTATTAGATAATCCAACTTCCTTAAAAGAAGCAGGTCTAACGGTAGCCACAATGTTCTGCCCCTCTGGAATTTCAATTGTTTCAATAGCATTACCTGCATAGATTGGCCTTTTAAAAACCCTAGATGATACAACTTCCATAATGTCTGTGATTTGACAAACATCTTTAAGAACTGAAATTCTTGGAGCAAGATCTCTTCCAAAAGTAGTTGAGGGCAATAACAAGCATTCATAATCATGAGAAACTTCGGAGATAATTGGCGCCATGATTGCTGAAATCTGTTGATTAAAAATCTCATTCTTTATAACTAAAACATTTGATACATTATCAATTTGAATACCTTGATTATCTAAATCAGAATTGTTCCCCAATATAAGTAAATCGACTTCACTCGATACCTGGGAAGCACAATTGATTGTTTTTCTTGTTGAAGCAGAAATCAGCCCATCTTCATGTTCTGCTATTACTAATATTTTCATTGAATTACTCATTGATCAAACCTTTATCTTTAAGAGCTGTAAATAAATCATCAACTCCATCAAGCATTATTCCAGATTCTCTAGGGGGTGGTGGAGTTACACTGATTACCTTAAGTGATGGCTCGAGAGACACTCCTAAGTTATTAGGATCAATTACGTCCATAGGCTTCTTTTTAGCCTTCATAATGTCAGGCAATTTAACATATCGTGGCTCATTTAATCTAAGATCAGTTGTGACGATAGCAGGAAGGTCTATTTCTACTGTCTCTAATCCCTGATCGACTTCACGTATAACTTTCAAACAATTGCCATCCACTGTTAAACCTGATGCAAAAGTAGCTTGAGAATACGAGCAAAGTTCAGCAAGCATTTGGCCCGTTTGATTACAGTCATCATCAATTGCTTGTTTACCCAAAAGAATAATACTAGGTTTTTCTTGTTGAACAATCTTATGCAATAATTTAGCAACCTTTAAGGGTTCGATAATTTCATCATGTTCAATCAATATAGCTCGATCGGCTCCCATTGCTAATCCTGTTCTTAATTGCTGCTGACAGTCACTAGGACCAATAGAAACTATAATAACTTCGTTTGCGTCTCCATTTTCCTTTATCCTTAGAGCTTCTTCGAGTGCAATTTCATCAAAAGGATTAATACTCATTTTAACGCCTTCTGTAATTACTCCGCTTTCATCAGGCTTAATCCTAATCTTAACGTTATAATCTACAACTCTTTTAATGCAAACTAGTATTTTTTCCATAGTAGTAATTTCTCTAAACCTATTTATTATTTAATAAGATATATATAATCTCAGACACGTATTCTGACTTATTCGAAAAAAAAATTATACTAAAATTATGAAATATTTAACATGATTGATAATACTAAAAAGCTTGCACTTGGACTTTTCATAACTACTCTAGTCATTCTGAGTTGTTCTACAGAATCAAATATTAACCAGTCTAAATCAATCAATAATGATTTTTCTTCAAACAGCTGCTTTAATCAAAGGAATATTAATAATTATAAAATCCTAGACCGTAGTAATCTTATTGTTTATGAACGTCTAAAATCTAGAGCCTATCATATTAAAATTTCACCAGCCTCTTTAGATGTAGGTGGCATGGATATGATTAGTTTTCAATCAAGAACTGGCAGGATATGCGGCTATGCAGGTGATGAATTAATCATTCCAGATAGTTTCTTTCAAAATCGCTTTTCTATTACTTCTGTTAAGGAGTTAAATGAAGCATCGTTATACAATCTTTTAGTTCGCTTTGGTAAAGCTGATGCTATAGAAAGCATTGAACCTGATAATGAAAGTTCACCAGAAATTACTAGGGACCTAGAAGACAAATAAAAAATAATAAAAATGAGGTATTAAATGAGTAAAAATAATATTTTGCAGATTGATCATGAAACTGTAATGGGAAAAATTATTTACTTAAGTGAAAAAGAAGATCGTAAAGGACAAGAACGAGGAAGAGAATATTTCATAATTAATAAACATGCGGATGGTCATAGAAAAATTGTAGCTCATTGTGAAATAGACGATAGGCCATCTGTAATGAGAGATATTACCTACTCAATTGATGAAAATTGGTTACCTTTGGATTGTTTTGTGAGAATCTCTGTGGGTGATAAATTTATGGGTACAGGTTGGTTTAATTTTGATGGGAATAAAGCTGAATGTGAAGCTCAAACTTCTCTTGAGGGTAGAGTGAGCCAAACAATGAAAGCAAAAGGACCGATGATTAAAACATTTCAAAATCATGCTATTGCTTGTGATGCTTGGCATTTCAGGCTCTTTGATCATTCTAAAAAAGAAAAAACTCAAAACATTGGTGAAATGCTTTTATCCTCTCCAGACCATAGAGGTGCTACAGGCCCTATGCTTTACTCTATAACATCAACCATAGAATATGTTGGAGAAGAAGAGGTTACTGTACAGGCAGGAACTTTTGATGCTTTGCACTTTCGTTTTGTTACAAATCCAGAACTTCCAGAAGAGCATCCACCCTATGATATATGGTGTACCAATGATGGTGATTATCTTTTTCTTAAAGGTGCTGTTGCTGGTTATATGCAAACTTATTATGAGCTAGTAGAATTATCAAGATCATAAGTAGTATAAAAACAACAAATGTTATGTAAAAAATAATACTTTAGTTAAACAATTTATAAAAATCATCCGCTATTTAAGTGTAGTATATTGACAGTAAACTTACATATAACTAAATAAATAGTTTTTATTCTGACTTATGTGTCAATAACAAATGGGGAAAAAAATGAAAAAATTTATAATTTTCACAACTATTTTGTTTGTCAGCCTGACAGGTGTTTTGTCATCGAATCTAGCTTACTCACAAACTGGAATTGAAGAGATAGTAGTTACAGCAAGAAAAAGAGTTGAAAATCTTTCAGAAATACCGCTTGCTATCACTGTTTTCTCAGCTCGAGATATACAAGAAAGTGGATTCAAAAACCTAGAAGATTTATCGCTTCAAGTTGCCGGATTTCAACACTCAGCACAAGGTGGTCAAGCACCAGGACGAGTAAACTCTCAACTAAGATTTAGAGGTATGAATGTAAATAGTCTTTCAGAAGATCCTTCACTAAATATTGCTACAATGTTTGTAGATGGTATCTATGTTATAGGTGGTTATCATTCCATACCATTAGAAGAAGTTGAACGTGTAGAGGTTATAAAAGGACCTCAGTCAGCTCTTTATGGTAGATCTACTTTTGGTGGAGCCGTTAACTATATTACTAAAGATCCAAGCACAGAAGGAAACCAAGGTCATCTAGATATTTTAGTAGGTGAAGATGGAGAACGAATTGTATACGGTTCATTTGAAGGACCAATCACTGAAGTTCTATCGGCTAGAATTGCTGCTAAGCAATACAAAAGAGATGGAATATTCACAGCGAGTGATGGTGGACAAATGGGTGCTGAAGAAACAGAATCAATTGTTGGTAGTTTAGTTGCTAAGGGCGATACTTGGAAATTGAAAATCAGAGCATTCCATAGTCAAGATAATGATGGAGGACCAGCGGGCGGTTATGTTCTAGGTTATAGAAATGATAGTTGTACAGGTACTACCGCCACTACTAATGATCCAAGTGCACCAACAGTAAATCCAAAGAACTATGTTTGCGGTATGGTTCCAGGACCAGGTTCTGCTATAGATTATTTTGGCGGAACAAATGTTATAGATATGAATGCCATTATGACTGCTAATGCTGCAGCAAAAATGGATGCACTTCCTATAACTGCAAGTTTTGCGAATGGCAATGTTCCATCTTTGCCTTATGGTCAGTATGGAATGGCTAGAGACTCAGATCGTCTCAATATTAATACTTCATTTGATCTTGCGAATGATTCAACATTAGAAGCAAGTTGGGGATTTAATAAAGTTGCTGCAATGTGGGTTAGAGATTTTGATTATACATCAACCTCCAACTCCACTGCCAGAGACCCTTACATTTCCAGAGACAGAACCTTTGATGTTAAATTGATCAGTAATCAAGATAATGATCTTAGGTGGTTAGTCGGAATCAATCGGTATGAGCAAGACTTTATTCATAGAGGGCAAGGCGGTGCAATATTATTAGAATGTGTTAATAGTTTTGGTATGCCTAACAGTGGCTTCTACTTTCCAAATGCAGATGGAACGCCAAATCTATATGCCCCAACAGGTCCTTTGTGGTTTTTAGGTGTTCCAGCTCCGATTGCACCATATGATTTTGATAGTAGAACTTGCAATATTGAATACAAAGGTGGTAATTCAGTAGATACAGGTGCGGGTAATAATTCAGATTCAGTGATATCTCAAGGTATTTATGCATCTGTTGATTATGACTTCTCAGAACAACTTACATTAAGTACAGAAGTGAGATGGCAGAGAGAGCAAATCTCTCAAGTATTTGCTCAATCAGCAACCAATGAGCTCTCATTCGACAATATTTTACCTCGTATTATTGTTAGATATAAAGCAAATGAGAATTCCATGTTCTATGCTAGTTACTCTAAAGGAGTATTACCAGGAAAAGCGAATGATGCTGTTCAAGCAGCCGATGATCGTGAACTTGCTCAGTACAGAGCAACCCAACCAAATGTTCTTAGATTTCTAGATGAAGAAGAGCTAGACAGTTATGAATTAGGCTGGAAAGGTAGTGGTCTTCTGGATGGAAGAGCAACGCTATCAGTAGCACTTTATCAAGCTGACTGGGCTAATCAAAAAGGAAGAAGTACTGCTGTTATTAATGAAACCTGTAGAGCACCTGATTTAGCGGATGCTAATATTGACTGCTCTGTTGTTGGTGAACCTAAGAAACAACTTAACGGAACTCCTCAATATAATGTTCGTAACTTTGCAGTGATGGGTAATTCAGAAATCAATGGAATTGAAATTGAAGGAACCATGCAAGTAACTGAGAAATTCTCTATTGTTGGTACCCTCGGCATAGCAGACTCAGAGTTCAATGATTATGCTTATAACTTTGTTAGTGCATTTGCTGGTTACTCGCAAATGGCTGGCAACACAATGCCAAGATATCCTGAAGATTCAGCTTCAATCAGTGGAACATATAAAGATTCATTGAATAATGGTTGGGATATGTTTGTGAGAGGTGATATCAATTACTTTGGCGAGACTTATGCAGATGAAAGTAACTTAGCTACTTGTGACAGTTATACGCTTGCTAATGCACGTGGTGGCATAGAAAAAGATAATGTTAGATTAGAGCTTTATGTGAATAATCTATTTGACGAAGAAGCTTGGACAGCTTGTGCAAGATGGAGTGATTTTGCTTCACCAAGTTCTTTTGCACTTTTTACCGCCAGTCAAGGCATATCAGTAACACCGCTTAGATCAAGAAATCTAGGCTTAAGAATATCTTATGATTTTTAATCATTAGAGCATTTCTTTTAAAAAACCCCAGTTCTTGAACTGGGGTTTTTTTTATCAACAACTGGATCAAACCTTGATGTTAAAAAGCTTTTTGATAGGATAAATCATCTTCCTAAAATTAAAGATAGGTAAACTACACATGATAGAGAAACTTAAAAACTGGTGGAAATGGGATCCAGAAGCTGAAAAAAATAGTGCTGACAACCCCTTAACTGCATTATCCGATAAACAAAGAAGAAATACTGGGCCTTTACTCGCTTTAGCTTTTGGCTGGGGCTTCTTAGTAACTGGCTTATTTACAGGAAGTCAGTTGGGTAATGGAATACCGTTCTGGCCTGACATTATTCTTACTACTTTTTTTGGTAATCTAGCTAATTTTATCGTTGGAGCAATTGTAGGTTACATTGGTTATAAAACAGCTTGTAATAGTGGCTTACTGTATCGATATGTTTATGGCAATGTTGGTGCTTACATACCAGTACTTTTCATTTCTATTTTAACAATAGGTTGGCAAGGCATTGTTGTTGGTGCTTTTGGTATCACTTGGACATTAGCACTCAATCCAGGTATTGAGGCAGCTGATATTTTTACGTCTCAAACTTTCCTTATAAGCGCTATTCTTGCCGGAATCCTTTATACCATTACAACTTATTTTGGAGTCAAAGGACTAGAGAGAATTAGTATCCCTTCTGTAGCAATACTTGTATTGGTTGGGATATACGCTATATATCTAAACATTATCCAAGCTGGAGGCTTCTCAGGCTTTCAGGCCTTATCAACTGCACTTGCTGCTCAAAATCAAATGACGACTATTGAAGCAATCAATATAGTAATTGGTTCTTGGATTGTTGGTGCAGTTGTAATGCCTGAATACACGAGATTTGCAAAAAAAGGGTGGGTGGCAATAGCTATACCATTTATTGTCTTAATTATTGCTCAATGGTTTCTCCAGATTCTAGGTGCTTTAGGTGGTGTTGTCTCTAGTAATTCACTCTTTTCAGCTTTTTTAGGAATAGATTTAAATATTTTGATGCAACAAGGAATAATTATTGGTTGGATTGGAATTATTGGAATGAGCCTTGCTCTTTGGACCACAGGAGATGCTAACCTCTATCTCCCAGTTATTCAAACATCAAGCATACTTAAGAGACCTAAGAATGTGATGACTGTAATTTGTGGAATTCTTGGAACAATCCTAGGATTAGGCTTATATCAATATTTCTTAGGATTTCTTGGTCTTCTAGCAAGTCTAGTACCTCCATTAATTGGTCCCGTCATTGTTGAATACTATGCTATCAATAAAAACAAATTTCATTCCAGAAGTTTCGAAGGTATAGCCAGTTGGAACCCTTCAGCTTTTATTTCATATATAGCTGGTGCTACAAGTACGTATTATTCACCCAACTTTATTATGCCAGCCATAACAGGTCTCATTACATCCATGATTGTCTACTGGATAGCGAGAAAAATCTTAACAAGATGATCTTTTTTTGAGAATAACTTAGCACTGGTTTATTAAGCCTTAACTATTAACATCCAATAATAGGAAAATATTCATTCATTCAGAGCAGGTACAACTTGTTCGCCGAGAAGCTTTATTGAAGCCGCAGGATTCTCTCTCAATTCGAGTGCTACATCTGTTAAACCTGCAGATTTGAGCTCCAGTAAGTGTTCGATTTTTTGATCCACTTCGCTTATATGACCCGTCAACGTTAAATGGTCTACCAATTTCTCTAGTAAGCTGTCAGGAATTCCATCCACCGATGAAGCATTTAATGAAGGCATTCGATATATTTCAGTTTTATGAGCCTCTATTAGGTCGTATTCCTTATCTGACATAAAGGTCGTTATCACCCATCTTCTAAATAATCCACGATAACCAAGCCATTGCTTTGCTTCATTCATAGCTCTTTGTTTATCATCGTATAATGCCCATGCCATAAAATTATTAAATTTAAAATTATCCTGATTTCTATCAAAACTTTCCAAATGAGTAACAACTTTTCTGACAGTATCTTTAATTAAAATGACAGGTAAATCACTCATCATAATCCCATCAGAGACTTTGGATGCCATCTTCAACATCATGGTTTTGTTAGCAGCAACATAAACTCTAGGTCTTCTTTGGGTTGCCCAAAAAGGATTGTAGTTCTTAACCTGAAAGAGTTCTCCATTAAAATCAAAAGGAGTATCTGGGTTGATAGATTTCAATATATCAACACACTCTTCTACAGCTCTTACTCTTCTTAAAGGTTTTATATTCAACGATTGTAGAGATTCTCCACCGCCCCCAATAACAATATTGGCTCGTCCTTTCGCTAACTCATTTAGGGTCAACAAGCCAGTTGCAATACGAATTGGATGAGTATCAAATGGATTGATAGCAATAGGCCCTAAATTTATCCTACTTGATTGCAATGCTAGGCGTGAAAGATTTGTAAAAGGGTCTCTAGAATCTATATAACTTGCTGTCCAAATAGTATGTATTCCATATTTCTCTGCCAATAATCCTAGCTCACTTATCTTGGATTCACTTAATCTTGAATCGAGTATTAAACCAATACGCATTTTATTAATTGATTTAGATCTTGTTTAATTTTCAATTAACTCTACCCATTCTCCAGCAGGTCCAATAGTAACGCCAACACGTCTTCCATTGTATGGAAAGGCTTTGACTGACGTTGGCTCTTCTCTCCATTCAACCTCTGCATCATCGAGTGAATCTACTAAAAAAGAAACTGCAGCAGTTGAAGGGGGAAGATGATCTTTCGCAAGCTCTCTAGGAACCATTGCAGATGGATACTCATCAAGTTCGATTGCAAAATCTTTTTCAAATGTTGCTAAAGATAGCGGGTAAACGGTATCGTCAGGTAGGTTATTTAAAGTTGAAATAACTCCAATACTCCAATCAGAAGCCTCAGTTACAGGCATTTTTAATTTATCTCTATAAAATATTTGCAACTCTTCCATGGAAGGTCCTCCAACAACCATAATAAAAACTCGATCAACATAAGATTCTGCTCCGCCTAGATTAAACCCACTTCCTTCTGGAATAATCCTAGTTAAGTAAACCATTTCTTTAGAAGGTCCAAGTACTTGCATTGCCCTAGGGGCATCAGGTGTTGGATACAAATCATAAGGCATACCAATAATATCAAACTCAGAGTTTTCTAAATCTATAGCTAATTGATCCGGATCCTGAACTAAAATTTCTGTAGAATTCCATCCATGTGTACCAACTGGTTTGTAATTAGTGGTCTCTTCACACTCTATGAATCTGAGATAAACTTCTTGATTGCTGCTGGGTTGCATTATCAAATAGGAATGGTCCAACATGCCATCTGCATCCCAAATAGTTCCTAACTGTTTATCGATAGTACCTCTATCAACAACCTTATAATCCAAATGATTATTATACGCTTCTTCTGTAATATTTAGATTAGTAACTAACATAGTTACCATAATTATAGATTTCAACATTTAGAACTCCTATTAAATAATTAACATGTCAATTTTTGTAAATATAGAATACTGTATGTCTGATTAAATATAAAAGGAAACTAAACATATGTTTCATTTATTACCAACAGATCCTAATAAATATAGGTGGATTATCTTACCTATATGCTTCCTATTAATAGCAATAACTAATGGACTTACACTTGGAGGTCTTCCTGTTTTTGATGAAAAAATAATGCAATCACTCAAAGAAATATCCGGCGAAGATATTTTAGTCGGTGACCTAAAAATTAAAAGCGGAATTACTTTATGGTCTGCAGGTGTCTTCGGAATTTTCTCAGGAATTATTGCTGATAAATTTGGTGTGAAAAAGCTGATGATTATTGGACTTCTTATTCTATCAGGATGTTTCTGGCAATATGGGAAAGCGGATTCACTAATGGATATGTATATCATCCATGCTTTCATGGGATTAGTTCTATGTGTCTCAGGAATGATAGTTAATGTCATACTGATTTCAAGATGGTTCAGTAATAATCGTGGATTAGCGATCGGAATACTTCTAGCAGGAACTAGTGTTGGTAATGGTACCTTTCCCCAAATAAATACAATTCTATTGTCTATGGGCGATTGGCGAGAAGTCATGTCTTGGCTTAGTATGGTTCCTCTAGCATTAATACCTTTATTATTAATGCTTGTTAAAGATGGCCCTGAAGACCTAGCTGATTCAAAAATTAAAGAAGAAGCATTAAAAAATGATGCTAAACCTTTAACTGGCTTTACTCTTACCCAAGCATTAAAAAATAGGAATTTTTGGTTTCTATCATTGATGGCTTTTTGTACTTTTTATTCAATCTTAGCTATGGCAGATCATGTCTTTCTTCTATTAAGAAATGAAAATTATCCTGCACAAGTTTCTGCTACAGGTGTTTCATTAATCTTTTTTGGTGGTTTTGTTGGTAAGTTTTTCAGTGGTAAATTGGCTGAAATGATAGGAAGAAAAGCAGTACTTCTTTCAGGAGTTGGAATCATGCTCATTGGTTCTATTTTAATAGTGCTTGCAATATTCTACAAAGATCCAATTCTTGTTTGGGGTGGGTTGGCATTATATGGAACAGGGTGGGGAGGCTTATACACACTGATTCAATTATTGACAGCAGATTTATTTGGCTTATTGTCTCTTGGTAAAATAATGGGAGTTATAAACATATTAGATACTCTTGGTGGAGGATTGGGTCCTGTAATGACTGGCTATCTTTATGATCTTACACAAAGCTACCTAGTTCCATTTTCAGTGATCACTTGCTTACTTATTGTAGCTTTTATTTCATCTTCACTTCTACAAATCGATGATAAACAAATAGAAGCCAATCGATAGCATAAAAGAGTGCCCATTAATGAACTAAAATTAAATTCATCTTATCGATGGGTCATTCTTTCAATCTCACTCATGCTGATGATCATTGTTAATGGTATGACCTTTGGTGGCCCAACTGTATTTGATGACATTATTTTAAATACATTAACCAATTCAGATGGCGAATCAATTTCTAGAGGAGAATTAAAGTTTAGAGAAACTATAATGATATGGTCGGCTGCTTGTTTCGGTTTCCTAACTGGTATCTTCGCTGATAAATATGGTGTAAAACCTATAATTACAATCGGCTTGATTGTATTAAGTTATGCTACTTTCTCTTATTCTAAAATTAATTCCCTTAATGATATTTATTTTATTTACCTAAGTTTTGGGCCATGTCTCATTTTTGTAGGATCCTTGGTTAATGTCATATTAATTTCAAGATGGTTCTCCAAGAATAGAGCTCTAGGATTAGGTATTATGGCTGCTGGATCGAGTATTGGATCTGCAGTTTTAACACCTGTATATGCCTGGATGTTAAATTTCATGGAATGGAGAACCATACTGATGTGGAATTCTATAATTCCATTAATGATGATGATTATTGTAATTTTTTTACTTCAAGAAATGCCCAATAAAAAAACAACAAACCCTGGGGAAAACAATATAAATAAAGAAATACTAACTGGTGTTACTTTTACAGAAGCACTAAAAAATAAAAATCTATGGTTTTTAATATTAATGGCTATGTGTATTTTCTATGCAATCATGGGAATGACAACCAATGCATTTTTATTTCTTAAAGATTCAGGATTTAATACACAAGTTGCTTCAATTAGTGCGACGCTACTTTTTTTAGGTAGCTTAATTGGTAAAATTAGTTGTGGCTTCTTTGCCGAAGATTTCGGTAGAAAAAGAGTACTACTTTCATACTTTATATTCCTAATTTTGGGCTCCACTCTACTAACCTTATCGGTATCCAATAATAACTCCTATTTTATTTGGTTTGGACTTGGGTCATTTGGATTAGGATTTGGAGGAATTTATACTTTGAAACAACTACTTTCTGCTGACCTATTTGGGTTAAAATCACTTGGTAAAATAACAGGAATTATAAACTTAACTGATACAATTGGTGCTGGTCTTGGACCTGTTCTAACAGGAATATTTTTTGATCGCACAGGGAGCTATGAATTATCATTCTTAGTGATTTTATTGGTAATTATAATTTCAATGATATTTGCAAGCTTTTTAAAGATTAACGACATAGAAATAGAAAAAAGAAAATTGAGTCAAATTTAAAAATCAGAGGGTATAATTTGTATATGAATCAAGAAAAAGAAAACCTTAGAAATGAGATTTCACTTATTACTGGTGCAACGAGAGGTATTGGGGCAAGTATTGCAGATTTATTTGGAAAACAAGGCAGTACGATTATTGGAACTGCAACATCAAAAGAAGGGGCTGATGAGATCACAAAACGATTGCTAGATTTAAATATTGATGGGTTTGGAATTGTATTAGATGTTTCTAAATCATCACAAATTTCTGAAACTCTTAAAAAACTAAAAAAAGATGAATTAATGCCTTCAATACTAGTTAATAATGCAGGAATCAGTCTTGAAAGCTTAATGATGAGAATAAAAGATGATGATTGGAATAGAGTAATACAAACAAATCTATCATCCGTATTTTATCTAAGCAAAGGAGTAATTCCATCTATGCTTAAGAATAGGTATGGAAAAATAATTAATATTGGTTCGGTAATTGGCAGTACAGGCGCTTTAGGAAATGCACATTATAGTGCTTCTAAATCAGGCTTAATTGGGTTAACAAAATCGTTAGCAAGAGAAGTAGGTTCAAGAGGTATTAATGTTAATGCTATTGCTCCTGGTTATATATCAACGGATATGACTAAAGGCATGAGTGATGAACTGAATAAATCGATGTTAAATGAAATACCTTTAAAGCGATTTGGAAAACCTGAAGATATTGCTAAAGCATCACTATATTTAGCATCTTCAGCAGGTTCATACATTACAGGCCAAACACTTCATGTTAATGGCGGCATGCATATGGGATAAAATTGCATAAAATAACTTGAGAAAAGAAAAAATTACAATAGAATACACACATCATTTATTTAGGGGTATCCAAATGAGCGTTGAAGAAAGAGTAAAAGGCTTAGTTGCAGAGCAACTTAGTGTTGATGCGGATGAAATTAAAAATGAATCTAGTTTTATTGATGACCTAGGAGCTGATTCACTCGATACTGTTGAGTTGGTTATGGCACTTGAAGAAGAATTTGATATGGAAATATCCGATGAACATGCAGAAAACATACTTACAGTTCAAACAGCGATAGATTACATTAATAAAAACTCTGGTTAAATAATTATAAGTCTCTCTAACTAAAACTGATAATAAAAAAGTTTATAAAAAAAGAATCTATTAAAACAGATTCTTTTTTTTTATGGATCTTATAAACGATTTTTTCTTCTGAATCAGGTTAATTCATGCATAATAATAACCTTAATAATACTCTATAAGCTAATAAAAACATGCCTGGTTTATTTATAACAATTGAAGGAATTGAATGTGTAGGAAAATCTACCAATGCTAAATTTATTTCTGACTACTTAGAAAAGAAAAAAATCAAATCACACATAACAAGGGAACCGGGCGGCACCAAGGTAGCAGAGAAAATAAGGAATATACTGCTTTATGAAAAACAAGAAGTAATCTCTCCAATGGGAGAATTAATGCTGTTATTCGCAGCAAGAGATTCTCACATCAATGAGATTATTAAACCAAAACTTTCGAATGGATTTTGGGTTATATGCGATAGATTCACTGATGCAAGTTTTGCATATCAGGGCCATGGCAGAGGACTTGGTTTTGATGTGGTCAACTCATTCAAAGAACTAGTACAAAAAGATTTTGAACCTGATCTCACACTTCTTCTTGATGCTCCTGTACATGTCATTAAATCCAGAAGAAAACTTAATCCAAATGATCGTTTTGAATCAGAAAAGGATATTTTTTTTAAAAAAATTAGAACTGGTTATTTGGAAATTGCTGAGAATAATAAAGAAAGAATAAAGGTAATAGATGCCTCAAGATCCATTAAGCTTGTTCAGACAGATATTAAACGACATCTTGATAGTCTTATAAAGTCATGCAAATAGAAGACATGAATTGGTTAATGACTTGTTATAATGACTTGTCTGATTCCATCAAAAAACACAATAATTCTCATGCAATACTAATCAGTGGTGAGGCAGGTATTGGTAGAAAAATACTAGCTCAAAAATTTGCTGAAAATTATTTAAATACTACTCAATACATTACTGATGACTTGATAAGTAATGAGATTAAGGAACCGCAACATCCAGATTTTAAATTTATAAAGCCTGAAGATGGAAAAAAAAATATTTCCATTGATCAAATAAGATCTACTAAAGCATTTCTTCAATTAACAAGCCATCAAGGGATTGGTAAAGTTGCAATTATATGTCCTGCTGAATCTATGACCTATTCAGCTATGAATAGCCTATTAAAAATTCTAGAAGAACCCTCAAATGATACTCTGATTATATTGATAACTGAGTCAATAAAAAAATTACCTCAAACTATTGTAAGTAGATCTCAAATACAAAACTTAAGAAATCCTTCGTTAAAAGAATCAATAAAGTGGCTTAATAAGTATGATGAAAAACCATGGAAAGATATACTCATTACATTTGGTAATCGTCCCATTATAATAGAGAAGTTAGGGTTTGAATATTTTGACTCTAGAATTAAACAGGTTAATGAAGATATTGATTTATTGGTTCTCAAAAAATCCAAACCTTCTCAGATAGCAAATACATGGAAATCAGAAGAATTGGATATTTATTTAAGCATTCTTTATAAACTGATATCTAATTTAATTAATCAAAATCTTTTAAATATTAAAGAATCCATGCCAACTAGCTTTAAAAACATACCGCAATCAGACATACATATAGAACAATGTTTTCAATATCTAAATGAAATCGCTACTATGAGGCAATATTTAATAAACGGTAAAGCACTAAATTGGGGTCTACAAATTAGTAATTTACTTGTTCCAATTTATTCGGATATGAAAGGATTAATAAAAAATGGCTAAAAACACTAAAAATATTGATGCACTAATCATTGGTGCAGGGCCCTGTGGCCTCTTCCAAGTGTTTGAGTTGGGACTGTTAGGAATCCACTCTGTTTTAATTGATAGCCTCCCCAATATAGGAGGCCAATGCTCTGAACTTTATCCAGATAAACCAATTTATGATATACCAGGAATACCAGTTTGTAGTGGGCAAGAATTAGTTGATAATTTAATGGAACAAATTAAACCTTTTAACCCTGATATTTTCATAGGAGAAGAAGTCATCTCTGTTAAGAAAACTGGCGATACCTATTTAGTCAAAACAAGCCTTGATCAGACATTTAATACAAAAACTATATTCATAGCAGGGGGCGTAGGATCTTTCCAGCCAAAGAAAATTAAACTTAAAGATATTGAAAAATTCGATGGCCAATGGCTACATTATAAAGTTAATGATAAATCAGATTTCCTAAATAAGGATATTATTATTCTGGGTGGTGGAGATTCTGCTCTTGACTGGGCAATTGAATTTTCATCAAATACTGAACTTCTTGGCTCCAAAGGTTCAGTCACACTTATCCATAGAAGAAATGAATGGAGAGGTGCTATTGCATCAGTCAACAAAGTTAAAGAGTTGGAAAATAATCAGAAAATAAAAATTATTGAAAATGCCATACTTAGAGGATATGAAGTTAATGCAAAAAAACTAAAAAACATTACTTTATCAATAGATGGGAATGAAGAAATTATTAATGGAAATCAATTGATAGTCTTCTTTGGACTATCCCCCAAATTAGGTCCTATTGCAGAATGGGGTCTTGAAATCAGTAAAAAATCAATTGATGTTAATACTGAAACCTATGAGACTAATCTGAGTGGCATATTTGCAATTGGAGATATTGCAAACTATCCAGGAAAAAAGAAATTAATTCTCAGTGGTTTTCATGAATCCGCATTAGCTGCTTTTGCTGCAAAAGCTATAATAGAGCCAGGAAAAAAAGTACACCTACAATACACAACAACCAGCCCAAAACTTCAACAACGATTAGGGATATCTACTAAATAACTGTAGTATATTAATCTTCTATAGAGGATAAATAATTATGGGTATAGAGATTACAGGATGGGGCAAATGCACACCTCCATCTGTTCTTACAAACAAAGATCTTGAAAGTATTCTTGATACTAATGATGAATGGATTGTTTCTAGAACAGGGGTCAAAGAAAGAAGAATAGCTCATACATCTTTAAGTGATATGGGAACCATTGCAGCTCAACATGCTCTAGCTTCAGCGAATAAGGACCCAAAAGAAATAGATGCTGTGATTATGGCAACTTGCACTCCTGAGTTTATAATTCCAAGTACTGCTTCTAGAATTCAAAAAAATATTGGTAATAACCAAGCAGCAGCTTTTGATCTTAATTCTGCTTGCACAGGATTTGTCTATGGCCTCAGTACTGCTTATGCATTAATTAAAAGCGGTATTATGAAGAACATACTTCTTATTGGCGGAGAAAAAGTTAGTTTCTTTCTCGATTGGAATGAAAGAGATACTGCGGTACTTTTTGGAGATGGTGCTGGTGCTGTAGTCATTGAATCTGTGGAATCTGATTCAAAGATCTACTCATCAAAATTGAGTTGCGATCCCTTTCAAGGTGAGGCATTAATGCTTAATAATTTTGGATCCAGTATGGATTTTTTTGACCCTGCTAGCCATGGTTATTTTTTTGATATCCGTTTTGAAGGACAAGAGATTTTTAAAAATGCCGTAAAGACTATGGCAAAACTTGCTACTGAAACTCTAGAGGAAGCTAATCTAACCATTGATGATATAGACCTATGTATTCCCCATCAAGCCAATCTGAGAATACTAGAAGCCACTGCAAAACGATGTAAATTACCAATGGATAAAGTAATGATTAACCTTGATAAATATGGAAATACATCTGCAGGATCGATACCAATTGCTCTGACTGAAGCAATGGAAGAAAATAAAATAAAACCCAATTCAAAAATTCTTTTCTTAGCATTTGGTGGAGGATTAACTGGTGCTGCTAGCATTATTGATTGGGGATCAAGAGTCAAATCAATTAAAACATCTGATGCTAAACTATCCAAAACTAATAAATCTGCATTAGAACTGATCGAAGAAATAAAAAATTAAATTAAAATTCTTACATGGCTAGTAATGATTTTATAATTATAAGATGGGATCAGGATCATCTTGATTCAAGTTATATATTAGATCAATTGATAATCGATTAATAAACAATAGAATACCTTTATGGAATCATTAGATACAGACATACTAATTATAGGTGGTGGTGTTGCAGGTTCTGCAATGGCCTGTAGCTTAAAAAATAAAGGTTACAAGGTAATCTTAGTTGAAAAGTCTGACAAGCCTCAAGATACAGCCAGAGGAGACCATATACAGCCATCTGTATGTGAGATTCTAGAACGATGGAATATACTGAATGACTTTATTAAAGCTGGGGCTAAAAAAAGAGCAGGTTCTCTTTGGTATGATGAGCATGGAAATTTTCTGATGGATGCTAATGTCTCAAAACTTGATATACCTCATCCTTACTTTCTCTATCTGAATCATGAAAATATAAGTGAAGTTTTCTTGAATTCAGTATCTTCAGATAAAAACTTTCATATCTATAGACCGATACTTCAATGCACTCATATAGAATCTAATGAAAATAGAAGTATATTTAAATTAGTTTTGAAAGATAAAAAAGAATATGAGATATCAACTAAACTTATTGTTGGAGCGGATGGTATAGCCTCAAACATATCAAAAACATTTGATATTGAGAGAGAATCTTTTCGATACGAAAGAGCATTAGCAGTTTTATTCTCTAAAGATTATCAGCTTGATGAAGTAAACAACTTAAAAACTTTTTTAACAGATCGTGGAATTGTTACCATGATTCCTAGAGCCAATGGTGGATGTAAGGTGGGTTTAACTATTGGTAGGGAAGAAGTCAAAGAGTGGAAAAAATTAACCGCAGAGCAATATGGTGAGTTTATAAGTGGTTTAGTTCCAAGTCTTAAAGATATTACTGTTGAAAATGCTGGTATATATCCACCCACAATGATTAAAGCTAATCAATGGACTAAAAATAATCTCGTGCTAATAGGAGATGCTTGCCACGGTTTACATCCTGGAAGAAGCCAGGGAATGAATACAACAATAAAATGCATCGATCAATTAATGGAATTTTTACCAAAGCCTGATTCTTTCGTGATAGATGAGATTAAACAAGCATTATCTGTATATGAAACTCAAGTTCGGCCTGAAATTGAAGACCTTTTGAGAAAAAATCATCAAATTGGACTCTCAATGGATAATTTTGATCAACAGAGTAAAGTTAATGAAATCAATAAATACATTGAGCTTGAAAAGAATGATGAAGCAGCACATGACTATCGAATGAATTCAGCTGGTTATGGAATGAATAGTTAATATGGAAAAAACTCTTCATAAAGAACTGTATATTAAAGATGAATGGTTTCAAAAAGAATCCTCTAAGATTTTTCAAAACGAATGGTTTTGTGTTGCTAGAAACGAAGATTTCACAGTACCAGGCGATTTCAAACTATTAAATATTGCCGGTGAGAGTATTTTCCTTCTGCTAGGCGAAGATAAGCAAATTAGATCCTTTTTTAACTTTTGCAAGCACAGAGGGTGTCAGCTATTAGATGAAACTAATGAGAATCAATCAAAAGGTAGCTTTAAAAAATTTATTCGTTGTCCATATCATTCATGGACCTACAATCTTGACGGTAGCTTAAGAAAAGCACCTCATCTTGATTTGAATGCTAATAACAATAAATATCACTTGAATCAAATTATGACTCAATCATGGGGTGGATTTCTATTTATTAAAATGAAAAATAATGAAAGGTCTCTTACTGATCAAGTGAATAATTTTGAAAATCGATTTCATCGCTATGGTCTTGAAAATCTAAAAACAGGGAGCACCTATAGTTATATCATCGATGCAAACTGGAAGGTAATTCTTGAGAATTATAATGAATGCTATCATTGTGCTGGTGTTCATCCTGAGCTATGTAAAATAGTGCCAGAATTTACAAAAAAAGGTGGTACTGAACTAGATTGGGAGGATGGAATTCCTCAACGCGAAGGCACCAATACATTCACTTTTTCAGGCACTACCAATAGACCTCCTATTCCAGGATTGAATGATTTAGAAAAGGAAAGACATTTTGGAGAACTAATTTACCCAAATCTTATGATTAGTCTTTCTATGGATCATGCAGCTGTATTTATAGTAAATCCTTTGGAGGCAGAAAAAACATTAATTGAATGCAGAATACTATTTCACCCAGATGCTATCAGTATGAATGATTTTAAGCCAAACGATGCTGGAGATTTCTGGGATCTAGTTAATATTCAAGATTGGTCTATTTGCGAAAGAGTACAAAAAGGTATGAAATCTATGTCATTTGAGCATGGCTTCTATGGACCAATGGAAGATGAAAGTAAAGATATTAGGATCTATATCGCACAGCAGCTGGGCATCAACTTTGAATAACATTGAGAAAACAAGCATTGTTAGATGGAAGGTTCTTTTTATCACACTTGTGCTTGGGTACATTGCTTATGTTTTTAGAGGCAATCTTTCAGTTATTGGCAAATTCTTAATGGATGACACAGGGATCACAGAGATAGAGTTGGGGTGGCTACTCTCATCATTTTTATGGGGTTACACACTCTTCCAATTTCCAGGAGGTCTGCTATCAGAGAAAATAGGACCTAAATATACACTTATTATTTGCACCCTGGGTTGCACTCTTATTACCATAATTTCTGGTTTAATTGTAATAGGTGGTTTCTCATTAGCTTTAATGATTCCACTTCTATTCATCTGTCGGTTCCTACTAGGAGTGTTTCAAGGTCCCTTATTTCCTGCTATGGCAGGAGGAGTGATAGCAAGATGGTTTCCTGCAGGTTCTTGGGCTCTTCCCAATGGACTGAATTCCACAGCACTGGCATTGGGATCAGCATCAACACCACCGCTGATTGTTATTTTAGCTCAGTATTTTGGCTGGCAATCAACGTTTTTCTGTATCTCAATATTGGGACTATTAGGTTCTCTATGGTGGTGGAAATATTCAACTAACTGGCCTAAAGAACATTCTGATATTAACCAGAAAGAATTGGAACTGATAGGTCAAACTGAGTTTAATAATAATGAGATGTCTTGGCCAATGATCAAGGAAGTACTAACTGATAAGAATGTCTTATACGCTGCATTGGGATATGGCTCAATGAACTATGTTTTCTTTATATTCTATTCTTGGATTTTCATTTATTTTGTGAATATCAGAGGTTTCAGTGTCTTAGAAGGTAGTTTTCTTGCGAGTTTACCATTTTTAATGGGGGCTATAGGAGCCACTTTAGGTGGCTACCTATGCGATAAACTTCAAATGCGTTATGGAGTAAAGTGGGGACATAGAATTCCTATCATTATTGGTTTAGTTCCATCTGCTGGTTTCTTGATCTTTGGATCGATTACTGAAAATCCATACCTAGCCGTTCTTTCTTTGTCTTTATGTTATGGCTTTATTGAATTGACAGAAGGACCATTCTGGTCGGCTATAGGTTTTGTTTCAAAAAAACCTCAAGCAGCGGGTGGTATTCTCAATACAGGTGGAAATTTAGGTGGAGTATTAGCAACCCCACTAATCCCTATAATGGCAGATCAATTTGGTTGGATAATAGCTCTAAACAGTGGGGTGTTCTTTGCTCTATTGGGTGTCTTTGCCTTCATGCAAATTAAGTTTGAGTAATTGCAATAGCTTCTTAAAAACGAGAGAATTTCTATATGAGCGTTAACCCTAGATACAAAGTATTATTTGATCCTGTAAAGATAGGACCAAAGACAGCTAAAAATAGATTCTACCAAGTCCCTCATGCTATGGGAGCGGGTAATGATATGCCTAACACAAGAGCTGCACAAAGAGGAGTTAAAGCTGAAGGTGGTTGGAGTGTTATCAATACAGGCTATTGCTCAATTCATCCTTCCAGTGATGATAGACCACTCCCTTTTGCAAGATTATGGGATGATAAAGATATTGCTTCCCATGTCCCTATGGTGGATGCAGTGCATGAACATGATGCCCTTGCTGGTATTGAATTTTTTCATGGTGGAGCTTATACGGCTAACAGGCACACTAGGGTGCCTCCAATTTCGCCATCTGGAATTCAAGAGAAAGTCAGTGAGCTTGTGGATATGCATCTTACAGCGCCAAAAATAATGGATAAAAGAGATATTAAAAATCTAATTCAATGGCATTT
>Ga0233427_10000782_pt1 | contig 37909 bp, 50 predicted proteins | sample SI_118_April2016_5_FD_179885 | JGI IMG/M metagenome (GOLD analysis project Ga0233427, IMG submission 179885) | Seawater microbial communities from Saanich Inlet, British Columbia, Canada - SI_118_April2016_100_MG | ecosystem: Environmental > Aquatic > Marine > Inlet | place: Canada: British...
TGGGGGGAGTGGGGGGGGGGGGGGGGGGGGGATATTTTAAAAAAAAAAAAAAAATATGGACCAGTAGTCCCTAGGGGACCGACCCACGTCACACGCGGCTTGTCGCCGGGCCAACCACCTACTTTATCTTTCGGCCTCCCCGGACCAATGCCAGTCACAGTGTGACCGTGGATATATATTTTGGTCACGCGATGACTCTCCCCTATGCAACATCCAGGGTGCTTGCATCTAATGCCCAATCGTGGTATAATAGTATATGGGGGGAGATTTGCTCCTATCCCAACCACGATAAAGAGGAATTACCATGAAGTTACGCACTGAGTTAATATCTGAGATCCGCACCCTAGCAGTTACGTTCACCGCTGGCGACGAGTTACGTGAATGGATTGAAGATGCAACCGACCAAGATATCCAAGAGGTGTTGGGTTCACGGGTTCGTACCATCGCTTCAGCAATGTCCCGCCTTGAAATATTCATGGTTGACTACGGGTATGATGCCGCACTGGAAGCACAAGAGGACGAGGAGGACGAGGAAGACGAGGAAGACGAGGAAGACGAGGAAGACGGCGTTGACCCTAAGCGCATGGCCGAGAAGCTAAAGAGAGCTCGCGCCCGTTACGAGCCTACAGTAGCCTACACTGGTCGCCTATCATCAAATACTGGTGACGAGCTTTCAGTATTCCTAGCTGGAATGGCCCCGGTAGACGTTTGCCACTTGGCCGATTTGGTATGTATTGACGAGACTGGTCCTATCGTAATGTTCCATTGGAATAAATATATACATTTAAACCCCGGTTCAATACGCATGAATGCTGGCAATAAGATTCGTTCACGAGTTAAGGCTGGCCTAGTATCAGTGCCCCAATTACGTGATCTTTTAAATCAGTGCCCCGATTACGTAATCTTTTGAAATCCGAAATTTAATAATAGCGAGGGGCCCGAAGGCCCCGGGGAAATTATCATGAGTATGAAAAAGCGTTGGGCAGCTGATGACACGCCAGACCTATTGAAGCGAGTCAAAAATGTTGATGATCCTTTAATACATGTGGCATCACAAAACGTCACTACCCGGTCTAGATTGTTAAATCTAGGTCATAGTGAGGAGACCATTGATAAGTTTATTGGGCAAGGCATATATGTGGGGGTGGACCATGAGTAACTGGATTGCTTGGACAAGCCAAAAACCCGCTGCCATGCAGGTTGTGTTAACCCACCATGACGGCCACGTTGGGGCCGACTGGGTAGATAATGAAATGTTGCGGGATGCCGAAAGTGGCGTGAAGCCCGTCACTGATTGGATGGCAGTGCCGCCCCCACCTACCATGGTGCAACTTGAATTGGACTTTGGAGAATGAGCTATGGACGTTCCACCTCTATTCTGGGTTACGTGCGGCCAAGCCACCCGAATCCGAAGGACTCACACAAAGAAGCAAATCGAAGCCACCAAAAGGCGTCGTGCCCTTGAAAGCATGATTGAAGACCATAGGCTGGCCAAAGAATTGGACATGCCCTTTGAGGAATTTCAGGAAAAAATTGGGGTTTGCTCCACGATAAAGAGGAAATTATGATGGACGCGACAGACAAACAATTAAGAAGTAGTCATCTATACCTAGCTGGTCTCCACCATATAGAAAAGGAAATAAACATGGAGGGCCTCATAACCGTTGATGGCATGTTAATCACCACTGCAGACATGGTAGATATCATGGGCAGGGATGAACTGAATAATATTGCCTTGATGCTTTTGGCAGACCCGGACGAGGCCCTCGAAGAGGCCCGATGCTTAGTGGCCATTGCGGTATTAGCGTTCTGTGAGGCCACCCCAATAACCGCCGTCAAATGTGCGCTGGAAAATGGGTACGTTTTGGAAGAACCCTTATTCAAGGACCGGGTGAAGCTTGGGTTATCGCCCAGCACCTTGGTCGAAAATATTGACTGCAGATAGGGTCTCCAGTCACGGCGTGACCAAGAGGCATATTTTTGGTCACGTCCAATCTAAGATAAAGAGAACATTATGAATAAATCGCCGTATGTGGTCGAGGGCCAACCTTTTATTGAGGTGGATGTTAAATATTTTGATATTATCCAAAGGGATAGTGAATTACTTGAACAGTTGCACTATGTCGGAGTAGAAGAATGGGACGGCTATAAAACTGCCGTTGAGCTGTATGAAAATAACTAAGGAGAAGGCAATGAGCCTCATATTCAAACCCCGCATTCCCGAGTCATTCAGCTTTGGGGGCGGAAGAATGCAAGAATCAAAACCCAAGGTAGTTCCACCTGAAGCTAAACCCAAAGTAGTTCCGCCTAAAGCTAAAGTGTGGACCAATAAGGAAATACAGAAACTCGTGGATTTGAGAGCTATGGGTTGCTCATATAAAGATTGCGGACCACTCATGGGCAGAAGTGCAACAGGGGTGGCCACTTTTGTAGTCCATCGCGATTTATATGGCGTTATTGCCAAAAAACGTAAAGAACTTATAGCAAATATCACGGGCAGGTGTTAAAATGGACTACACAATGAAAGAAATACAGGAAGTATTCATCCGGGCAGAGCGACTGCGAATGTCGGCTTTATGTTTAGACATGGAAATCAACCATATAAAGGATATGTCTACTATGTACCGCAAAACTATGTTAATGGACACGGCCAAAAGTTGGGGCAATGGGTTCTGGCCCTTCGTTGAGTTGTTAAAAATTAAGGGCTGCACCAGTGAGGAAGATTTTTATGCTGAGGCTCATTGCCTTCTCCAACAGTGTGTAGATATGTGTAAGACCAAAAATGAGAAACTAGATAAACTTTTGAAGGAGATGGATGATGCAAACCCAAGTCAAGCTGACCCAACTGAACATTGAGGTCCAGTGTGAGCAATTCGACCACCGGGCGAAAGAAGCCCCTGTCCGAAAGTGGGAACCTCAAGCCAGAGTTTGGCAGCTTCCCCTCACCGGGGCCACGGCCAAGTATGTATTAAAGAGTTATGCCACTAGGGAAATCTGCCCAGACGCGGCAGATAGGCTAAGAGAACTCATAGCTCAAACCAAAGTGACTGCGCCTTTTCCCGTCTGGTATAAGTTTAAGAATAAGCCCATGGACCATCAGAACGTAGCCCTTGAGAAGATGTGGGGCGAAAAGACATTTGCTCTCTTCATGGAAATGGGCACCGGGAAAACTTTTACCATCGTGAATTGGAGTGCGGCCATGTTCATGAATAGGGATATTGAGGCCATGTTGGTAGTTTGCCCCACCTCGGTCAAGCCCGTGTGGATAGGTGAAATGGACGCCCATTGCCCAATCGAACATTCAGTCTATGTGTTAGAGTCTGGCGGGTCAAGCAAATGTGAAAAATGGATGCAAAGCGCCCCCGGCTTGAAAGTTATGGTGGTGGGGGTGGAAGCCCTATCTGCTGGCAGAGCCTATAGTAGTGCTATTGATTTTGTTTTAGGCCACAAAACCTTAATGGTGATAGATGAATCAAGCCGCATCAAAACTCACTCGGCCACCCGGACTAAAAGATGTATTAAACTTGGGGAAGCTTGCCAAGCCAGAGCGATTCTCACGGGAACACCAATTACCCAAGGTATGCAAGACTTATATGCCCAATTTGCTTTCCTAGATAAGGATATAATAGGTCAAAAGTCCTATTATGGGTTCCAAAACAGATACTGCACTATGGGCGGGTTTGAGGGCCGCAAGATCACCGGGTATAAGAACATAAACGAAGTTATGGACCTAGTGGCCCCTCACACTTACATTGTGAAAAAAGATGATGTGCTGGACCTGCCGCCCAAGGTATACGAGTCTATTGTGGTAAAACCAAGCAAAGAACAGGCCAGAATACTGAAAGACGTTGGCGATAAATTCGTCATGGGTTCCAGCTTGAATGGTCTGGACCTAGAGGTTGAAACCATATTGGAACGGATGATCAGATACCAACAAATTGTGGGGGGCATGTTCCCATACGACGAGGACGGTGGAACCCACGGCATTACACCCATTCCAGGACCTAACCCCAAACTGGATGCCATGTGCGACATGATCAAAGACCTTGATGTCAACGCCAAAGTGATAATTTGGGCCCGTTTTGTGCCCGAACAAAAAATGATAGCTGAATATTTAGATTCAATCTTTGGGACGTGCGTGGCTTGGTATTCTGCGGGCTCCAGCACCAACGAAAGAAAGCAAATGATTGAGGATTTTCAGGACCCGTATTCTGGTTGCAGGTTTTTTCTGTCTAATCCCACTATGGGCGGCATAGGGCTGACCCTGACAGCAGCGTCATATGTAATATACTACAGTAACAGCTTCTCACTGGAGGACCGCCTGCAGTCTGAGGACCGGGCCCACCGCAAAGGCCAAACCAAGTCTGTAACTTATATAGATATTATGATGGACCACCAGATAGACCGGGACATCATAACAGCCATCAAAAATAAAAAGTCTGTGGCTGATTACGTGGAAAGTTCTATCATTGAAGCCCAGAACGGGAATTGACATATGCCCCCATATATGGTATAATAGTGCACTAGAGATAAAGAGGAATTAAAATGAGCGATATTGAAAATCAAAACGGCCCCCAAGTCTTCGTGACTCAGTTTGACCCAAAGTGGGATTTTTCATCCTTGGTAAAGCATGGCGAGGTCATCTTCCTTACCCAGACCGAATATCGGCCCGAACCTTCGATGCCGGGATATAATCAGGCTATTATGGCCGAAATCCTGCGCAACATGAAAGATTACCGCCCCGGCATCGACTATATTGCCCTCACTGGGTCTGCCCTGCCAAACGTAATTTCAGGGATGGCTCTTGGCAGTATTCTGCGCTATAACAGCAACGTGTCCAACAACATTTTAAAATGGAGTCGCAGAAATAACGACTACGAATTATTTGCATTGTAAGAGGAAGAGAAAATGAGTATTAAATCACTAGCAGAAAAGATGGTCATTGTCAGGACCAAGCTAGAGGCGTCTAAGTCGGCAACGGCTGAGCTGCAAAAAGAATTCGATGACATCCGGAAGATACAACTGCCCGAAGCTATGGAAGCTGCAGGTATGGAGTCTACCCGGTTGCCGAATATTGGTACAATTTCAATGCGCACTGATGCATACGCAAGTATCAGAGGTGGTCAGCAGGACGAGGCGTACGAATGGATGAAGAACAACGGATTTGGTGATCTTATCAAAGATTTTGTTCACTCATCAACGTTGAAAGCGTTTTTAAAGGAGCAATTTCGCGAAGGCGAGCAACTCCCGGAAGACATTTTCACCTTTTCACCCTATAGCTATGCAGCTATTACTAAATCAAAATAGAACTGAGGATTAAGAAATGAACAAACAACTAAAGACCAACAGTGGTGAAGTAGCACGTCCAGCATTCATGGACCCCAGCAGCGCACGAGGCTCCGAAGGAGTAGGTATCGATGATATCACGATTCCACGCGTGGACGTACTCCAAGCACTGAGTCCCCAGCGCAAAAAGACTAATTCAGAGTACATTGAAGGAGCCGAAGAGGGTATGCTTTTCAATACCGTCACCAAGCAGTTGTACGGCTCTAACTTCACGTTTGTCCCAGTGTACTTCCGCAAAGAGTATGTCATCTGGAAGGATCGCAAAGAGGGCGGTGGTTTTGCTGGTGCATTTGCATCAGAGCAAGACGCCCAGAACGCAATCTCGGACCAAGACCTGAACCCAGAGATCCATCAAATCTCTGACACCGGGCAACATTTTGGTCTATTGGTGGATGATTATGAATCTGAGACTCCTAAAATTGAGGAAGCAGTGATTTCCATGTCCCGCTCCAAGATGAAAGTGAGTCGCCAGCTCAACACAATGATCCGCATGGCGGGCGGCGACCGATTTGAACGAGCCTACACTGTAGCCGCAGTGGAAGCCCAGAATAACAACGGAGAGGAATTCTTCAATATCTCAGTTAAGCAGCTGGGCTATGTTTCTGAGGCAGTGTTCAAAGCAGCTGAGGTCGTGTATACTGCGATCACGGCAGGAACCGCAGACGTTAGCCGCAAAGCTGACTAAATCGAACGGCCCCTCCGGGGGCCCATTGGAGAATACCATGGCGTTTGAACAAAGAGAATTGAGTGGCTCACTGTTTCGCAACGATTATAAAAAATCGGCCAACCAGCCTGATTATCGCGGGTCGTGTAAAATGGGGGGCATTGAGTATGAAATGTCAGCTTGGATAAAGCAAACTGGCAAAGGTGACGATTTCTTCAGCATCGCGTACCAAGTGAAGGAAGAGCGGCCAACAACCAACGCTGCGCCCGCCAAAATTAAGGCACCCACCATGGCCACGGGAAGGCCCAGCCCTCCAGAAAGGGGTAATTATCCAGAACCGTCAGACTTGGGTGATGATATACCATTTTAACCACCCACAACAAAGAACTCCACTTTAATAAAGAGTATTTACCATGTTTGATTTACCAGACCTCAGCCAGTACCCGGTCATCGCCCTAGATACCGAGACTACTGGACTTTTACAGGGGGTGGACAAGGCCTTTGGCGTTTCCATCACCCTTCCCAACTTGCAGGATTTCTACTGGGACCTGCGAGTCCACCCTCAAATCATAGACTATTTAAATGACAAACTCGGCAATTATCGTGGCATTATTGTGGGCCACAACATCGGCTTCGATTACAGGATGTCACATGCTGCCGGACTTATGCTACCAATCTCCAACCTCGATGACACTGTTATTCGGGCTGCTCTCATTGACGAGCATTTACTATCTTATAGTTTGGATGATCTCGCGATAAGATACCTGAACGAACGAAAAGAAACTGAGATATATGAAGAGTTGGCTTCCCTATTCGGAGGCCGGGCGACCCGCAAAGTTCAAATGCCCAATATCAGTCGGGCCCCAGTGAATGTCGTGTCCCCCTACGCAAAGAAAGACACGAACCTCACTATGCGTTTATGGCAGTGGCAAGAGAAAGAAATCAAAGCCCAAAATCTGGAAGAAATCCATAAATTTGAGCGGTCCTTGATACCAACATTCATCAAAACAATGGAACGAGGAATCCGCATTGACTCGGCATATGCCGAGGAAGCAGCCGACAAACTAACCCCTTTGATACTGGAAGACCAAAAGACTCTCAACGACATTGCAGGTCACGAGATAAACGCCAACTCGTCCGCCCAAATTCGTAAGCTGTTCGAACCTAAAATGGAGATAATTCGTGGCACGAAACAATGGGTAGCCAATGACGGCACTTTTTTGCTGGAGACCAATAGTGGCAATCCGTCCATCGGGTCAGACGCCCTGCGCCAAATGAAACACCCGGCCGCCGCCAGAATTCTTTCAATCCGTTCTTTGATCAAGACGAGGGACACTTTCATTAGGGGCCATGTGTTGGGGCACAGTGTGGGCGATAGGGTATATCCCACCATAAACCAGAGCAAAGGCGAAACAGGAGGCACTGGCACTGGGCGACTGTCCATCCAAAACCCGGCCATGCAACAGATACCATCCAGAAATAAGACAGTGGCGGCCATTGTGAAGCCCTGCTTCCTGCCAGACGAGGGAATGGTATGGGTCGATGGTGATATGAGTTCATTTGAGGTTCGGGTGTTTGCCCACCTTATCAACAACCCAGTCATCAACAATGAATACATGAGGGAACCGGAAACAGACCTACACCAGTTTGTGGGCGACCTGACCAACCTCCCCCGAAATGCCACATATAATGGCCAAGCCAACGCCAAGCAATTAAACCTATCCATGATCTTCAACTCCGGAAACGGGGCAATAGCAGACGAAATGGGAATGCCTTGGGAATGGCAGACGTTCACTTCCACCGGGGGAAAGGCCATCACTTATAAGAAAGCCGGGCCAGAAGCATTGGAAGTTATCCAACGATACCATAGCCGGGTTCCCGGTGTGAAAGAGTTAGCGCAAAAGATGCAAAGGCGAGCCGAGAATTGGGGCTATGTTATGAATTATAAAGGGCGTAAACTTAGATTCCCACGCGGTTGGAAGTCCTACAAAGCATCCGGTCTCTTGATACAATCAACAGCAGCCGACTTGAACAAAGAGAACTGGAAACTGGCCGAGGAAGCTATGGGTGACGACGGCCATCTCATTTTAAACACTCACGATTCTTACTCAATGTGTATGCCGGAGAATTGGCAGCCAGTCTGGGCGCGAGTCAAAGAAGCAATCGAACAGCCACGCCTAAGAGTTCCTTTAGTATTAGATTTGAACGGGGCGGGCGAAAATTGGTGGAAAGCGCTACAGGGGGCCAATAGTGGAAGCAAGTGAACAAACAGTCCTAGACCTACGGAGTCTGGAAGATATATCTAAGTTGGAATCCTACGAACAAAGACTCTACATGGCAGCATTAGAGTATATCAAAGCAGGATTCTATGTGGTTCCTTTGACTAAGAATGAAAAGAAGCTGCCTGAGGCCAATAAGGGCGTAAATTACTCCAACGCGTCCAAAAACCACCGGGTCATTGAGAAGTGGTTCCACCCCACAAAGGGCAAGTTTGCTGGATATAACATCGGCATAGCCACCGGACGCGAGAATGGGGTGTTTGTAATAGATGTGGACCGCCATGGTGAAGATGACGGAATCCAAACTCTCAAAGCTCTTGAGGCCAAGCATAGCGAACTGCCGATAGGACCCTGCCAAGCCACACCCAACGGAGGGTTTCATTATTTATTTAGGTGGCAAGAAAACGCCACCAACAGTACCAATAAAATTGGTTCCGCCATCGACACTAGAGGCGGAAGCGCTGCGGCCTGCAAAGGTCACATAGTGGTTTGGCCCTCTATGATCAACGGAGTGGGTTATAAATGGACCACGTCCGGTCCACTGCCAAGCATCCCACATTGGGTGGTTGAGAAGATGGGAATTTCTTGGTCCAAGCCTAGGGGCCACATCACCGGAGAAGGCCGGGGCAATGAGAACGTCAATGTTGATGATTTCGAAAAGAAAGTCCCCCTAGACCAGATAACCCGAATGATGGAAGCAATATCAATAGACGATGCCACATATGACGAGTGGATTCGGGTTGGTATGGCGATCAAGTCACAATACCCGGACGAGGATGGGTTTGAATTGTGGGACGACTGGTCATCGCAAGGGCATCGATACGAAAAGAATGAATGCCGCATACGATGGGAAGGGTTTAGCGATTTCGGGGCCGTCAGAATGGGCTCCCTATTCTACATGTCAAATGAAAGTGGCTGGAAGCCTGAGCCAGATGATATCCACATGGGCAGGATACACGGGGAAATCGAAAGAATAAACTCCGAGTATGGGTTCACTGTGGTGGGAGGCAAAGCCAAGATCATCAGGGAAAGGAAGAAAACACACGCAGCCGAGATGCATATGGCCCGCTATGACCTCATGGACAAAACTTCATTTGAAGCCTACCTTGAAAATGACAGGGTGGTAATAGACGAGGAAACCGGGAAGAAGATTTCTGTGGCCAAGATATGGCTGGCAAGCGAGGCCAGACGGACATACCCAAATGGCATAGGTCTTTTTCCAGAAGGGGCCCCTGCCGGGTACTACAACACTTGGGAAGGTTTCGCGGTCAAGTCAGAACCGGGTGAATGTGATATCTTCATTGACCACATAAAAAACGTCATATGTAATGGGAATGAAGATGAAAGCAAATGGGTCCTAGACTGGATTGCTGACATGTTCCAAAATCCTCAGGACCCGAAAGGCACTGCCATTGTTATGAGGGGTGGTGAGGGCACTGGCAAAGGAACGCTGGCCAACACAATAGGGGAGTTGTTTGGTAGCCACTACATCCACCTCATAGATGACGCTCACCTGACCAGCAATTTCAACGCATTTATGATGGACGCTGTCTTAGTGTTTGCAGACGAGATTACATGGGGCGGCAACAAAAAGACTTCCGGCAAATTAAAGGGCCTAGTGACTGAGAGATTTCTTGTGTGCGAGCGCAAAGGCATAGACGCCCAAAGCTTCCGAAACATGATACACATGATCATAGCATCCAACTCAAAATGGGTAATACCCGCCGGCACAGACTCCAGGCGATGGTATGTAACCGATGTCAGCCCCAATAAGAAGGGCAACATACCATATTTCAAGAAAATCAATAAATTTATGAAAGAAGGGGGCCACGCCAAAATTCTGAATTTCTTCCTTAATAGAAAGATTACCAGCGATCTGAGGGTGGCCCCGCACACCGAAGCCCTGCAGGACCAGCGCGATATGTCAATGTCATCTGAGACCACGGCAAATTGGATATCAATGCTATGCATAAACGAGTCTATGAAAGCTGTTTGTCTTGATGATACCGAGGGCTGGCCGTTAAGGGTCCAAAAGAAAGATCTATATGAAGACTATACCGAGTGGTGTTCGAAACGTCACAGGCACTCCGACCATATGATGATCTTCTTCAAAGAACTAAAAAAGTTGGGATTTAGGCCCACAAAGAAAAGACTGCCGGGGGGAGGAAGAGTCCCCGCAGTAGAAGTACCTCTGTTAGATAACCTGATAGAGTCGATGAAGCAAATGCATAACATGAACCTAAGAGAAGAAGACGATGAATAAAAAAGTAGATGTGATAGTGGACCTTCAATTTGGATCAACTGGCAAAGGCTTAATAGCTGGGTACATGGCCAAAAGAGGAGGGTACGATGTAGTCATAAACGCCAACATGCCCAATGCTGGCCACACATTCATAGACGACACCGGGAGAACTTGGATTCACAAAGTGTTGCCTAACGGGTTCGTGGCTGATTCCGTTAAAACCGTGGGATTGGGCCCGGGATCAGTATTTAGTCTAGACCGCTTGGTCAAAGAACTATCCGATTCAGAGGACATTATGGGAGGCAAACGTCTAATAATACACGAGGCTGCCGTTGTGCTATCTAAAAAACACGCAGAGATAGAAAGGGCTACGCTTAGTGGGATTGCCTCTACAATGCAAGGAAGTGCTGCCGCGATGATTCAAAAGATAATGCGCCAAAAAGAGGATAGCCCCCTAGCAAAGGATGTTTTATGGGGAACTAAATATAGCAAGTATGTGGTAACTCACGCCGAGTGGGTCGATATTATGTACAAGGCCCACAGGATTTTACTGGAGGGAGCGCAGGGATATAGTCTGGGGGTCAATTCCGGGTTCTGGCCCTACTGTACCAGCCGTGATTGCACACCCACCCGGTTCCTGTCGGATTGCGCCATCCCCTTCAGCTGGGCAGATAAGGTGATTGGAACAGCCAGAGTCCACCCGATTCGGGTTGGTAACACGCCAGACGGTTTTAGTGGCGGCCATTACGATGACCAAGAGGAAACATCTTGGGCGGAGCTAGGTGAAGTGCCGGAGACCACCACTGTTACGGGGCGGGAGAGAAGAGTCTTTACATTCAGCCGGACCCAAATGAAAGAGGCTATCATGGCTTGCCAGCCCACAGACATCTTTCTTAATTTTTGTAATTATGACCCGCTCTTGGCGGAAGAAATCATAATCCAGACAAACAAAGACCTTGCCAAAATTGGGCCCGATGGGGCGCAAGTCACCTACACTGGCTGGGGCGCAAAAGAAGGGGATGTGTTCTATGAAAATCAATGATATGCTTAGGGCCCAATATGTCAAAAGGTTCCATATTGTCCACACCATTAAACACCAAAGCATAGCCGAACATTCATTTAATGTTGCTATGATTGCCCGGGAAATATCCATCCGGTTTGGTTATAGCGAGGCTGCCATAAACATGGCTGTGCTGGATGGTATATATCATGATCTAGATGAGGTTATAACTGGAGATATTCCAACCCCCACTAAAGAAAGAGCCAAAGCTCAGGGAGTGGACCTGAATGACAACGGCATTTCTACGCCGTATCGTTGGGATAGTATTAAGGCCATCAGAGAAGTGGTCAAGGCTGCAGATTATATAGAGGCTGCATGGTTCCTAGGGGAAAATGGAGTGGGCCGACACGCCGATAGTGTGAAGGAGGATATCTTGGATAAGATGGAGGAATACTTCCAAGTAACTTTCAATGTGACAGAACTTGCACACATAAATGATGTCTGTGCCACCATTTTTAGCGCCGATTTCACCATATGAACGAAGCCCGATTCCGGAAATGGGTGGTGGCGGCCATCAAAGAGGTTGGCGGCCATGCCTCCTCTATTGAATCTCACGCCACAAGCCCGGGAGTGCCAGATGTTGACTTCTGTATAGATGGTATTTCAGGCCACATTGAGCTTAAGGTTTATGGCAGCAAAGGCTTAAGGCAATCGCAGATATTATGGTTTAAGCAGAGACTGAAAGCGGGAGGAAAGCCTTGGATTTTAATATATAGTATTGAGGGAGTTTACCTCATAGCAGGCGAACATTACCGCCTTGTAATAAACATGAATCAAAAAGAGAGATTAAAATGGGAAATAATAGCAGCACAAATTTGGCCGACATTACCAACACCACAAAACCTTGCCATTGGCTTAAAGATAAACCAGCCCTGAACTACATGTACGAATTCCCAAACGGGATAGAAGGAATCTGCCGCACTCTGATGATGGGGGAGGGCAAATATACTAGGGGCGAATGGAAAGGCGATAGTAACACCCGGTACACTCAGTTTTCTATTATAGATTCAATGAATCGCCACCTCATGGCTAGCATAAATGGGGAAAAAACAGACCCGGAATCGGGCCTAGATCATTTATATCATGTGGCAGTGAATGCCTTGATGCTGGCCGAAAAATACGGAGTCCAGCCCCAGACCCTCAGGCAGGCATATCCATGGCCTATAGACGGTGACGAGTCAGATTAGGCTAGCAGCTACTAATGAGCTACCAAGATAGCATCACCGTCAGCATTAACAATGCCCTGCGCACAAAGCTGCGTAGGGAGGCAAAGGGCTTAACCAAGGCTGAAACAAAACTACAACATCGCAATGCAACCCATGTTGCGAGAAGGCGTCACGCAGAGGATGTGGCCCTTGCTAAGGAACTTGGCGTTGAATTAGAGGAGTTATTAGAATGACAACTGCCAATGCAACAACAAACGAAGGTGGTTACAAATTAGTTGGGGCGGCGGCAGTTGGTAAACCACTGACACCAAACCAGATGTATTCTGAAAGAACACCAGCAAATACGATTTGGAATTACCGATATTCTGATCTATTAACAACACTGAGATATAGTAAAAACTCACCAGTTTCAATTGGCGCAAGCCACCTTCTTGATAAATTAAATTATTCAATTGTTAATAATTGCCATGTTTATACTTCAAATACACCACGGCATTGGGCTATACATTGCCCCGACATTGGAAAAGTTATAATTCTAATGCAACAAAATGAATTTGTCGTTGATGACGATTCATCTTTTACAGGGAGGATACCAAGATGAGTGCAAAAGCCAAACCAGTAAGCAAGCCGATGAGCCAACAATTCGCTGATAACTATGACAGTGAAAAGATGTTTGACCGTTTCAGGGTTAGCCATTGGATGCCGTTTGCAGAAGCGCCCAAGTGAGAGGAAAGCTATTTGGCCTTTAGGAATCCGAGCTTTCCTGACACTAGTTTGGTGAGTAGCCCCCTCAGCCCGAACTTGACTACATAAATCCCTATGACAAGGTACTGGTACCAGTCTGGCATGGCAGCGAATGACTCAAATGCTGCTGTAACCTCATCTTGGTATCCTATGAATGAGGCAGCAATAGGCAGCAATAGCAGGGCAATCATCATATCATCCACAGAGGACTTGTCCATCTGCTGCATGGCAATGTAGTCTAGATTGTAATCTTGTGTTTGTCCATTGTCAGCTAACTTGTGGGCAGCTTTGGCATTGGCAACCTTGACATCAGCTTCTGCTTCAAAACCTATAATAGCTGCGGCCTGTTTAGCCTTGGCAATATCATTCTTTCCGCTCAAATAGGTCTTGCCTAAATCAGCTATCGGGCCAACTATTGATGAAAAGATACCCATATTAATCCTCCAACTCAAAGTGCGGCATGTCCTGAAAACTTTTCCATAGGCCACCCCATTGAAGTTTGTGACCCAGTTCTGCTGAAGCTTGCATCATAGCAACTGCAATTATAGCCAGATGCTCTTTCTCCCAACTGGCTTTACCGTCAACGTAAGCGTACACGTCCAGTGCCCTTCCTGTTTGGTGGTAGCTCTTGTTGTTGACTCCATCAGCCTTAGATTTTCCGTCATCGAACAGCTTGGCTTGATCTTCAGTGGAGCGCAAGCCACCAGTGCTAGGGATACCAAAATCAATGATACTAACTTGAATTGCACGGTCACTGATCTCTATAAGACGGGGATCTACACCAGCCCTATTGTTAAGTGAATTATTACCTAATTTAAACATATTACTACCTCAGCATAAACGCTGCACCAGTAACTAGAGCAGCAATTAACAATCTTACAAACCACTCATTAGCGCCGCTTGATTTGCTGACTGTTGCCAGCTTGACCGCGTGGTTATCAATTGCTTCCGAGTGTTTATTGAGCCTATTATCCTGCGTATTATTGTGGGCCACTAGCCCATCAATCTTGGTGTCTATAGCCACTAATTTAATCATGGCGTCCGATAGTTTGTCTATCTTAGCTTCCAGCCTATCGAATCGTCGGTTCGCATCATCCATCATAATCATCTCAAATAAATAGCCACGCCGAAAAGGGCAGCTAGTATTATACCTAGTATAGCAAAAACCTTGATTGCTATCGTCATGTTTTCTTCTATTGCCGCTGCACGTTGATACTTCTTTCGTGCCTGAGCCTTGGCTGCTTCTTTTTGTTCTCTTGCAAACTGTGCTTTGAACTGCAAGAAGTCGTGATACCCCATTAAGCCCTGCTTGTTGAGCATCTGCTTCAACTCTTCTTCCTGTTTATCTAGCTGTTTCTTTGCCTGAAACGCTTCGAGTGCATTACTACTACCCTTAGCTGCTTCCTTAGCAATGTCTTTCTCAGCTTGGAAGTAGTCAGTGACTGCTTTGCCTGCATCCATTAACTCTTTGCCATTACAGAGAGTTTTCTTGATGATAGAAAAGGCCGCATTTGCTGCTGCTAGTTCGACTAACATTTATCCACCAATAACGGCTGCTGCTGTGGTTAAGTCCTCTGTTGTCCAGAAGTCCTTGGCCAGCATGATGTTTAAATGTTTTTTGTTCCGTGAGATAGCGTCAGCCACTTCATCAGCACTCAGGTCACTGGGTGGGCTGCTCGCATATTCGTTAATTAAATCAACACTATCACCTAATGCGCTGTAGTGTTGTGCAATTTCTTCCACTGTGACTTCTCCCATACCTATGCCCTCAAATCGAAAAGTTAAAAGAAAGGGATTGTGATCCACTTTGGCTGGCTTGCGGATCAGTTCCAATCAAAAGTTTGTCTGTCATGTTGCCAGATGTCACAGTGTCTGGCATCCAATAAAAATAACAAGCACCGATATTTGCACCATAGCTCCCAACAGTCGCAGTTAGTGTGTGCGACCCTGGAACCATATCAAAGCTTGGTGATCTGGCAACAAACGCAATCCTTGAATTGTTGGAAGTCTCAGCATAAATGAAATAAGTCCCCATCGTGATCCCAGTGTTTGATGATGGTGTATTGCCGCTATCTCTGTTCCATTTGTACGAAGCAGTTCCAGTGGTGATGGCACTATAGGTGGATGACCCTGTATAACCATTTGCAATTTGGGATACTGTCCCTGAAGTATAAGAAATATAGCCCCAATTTTCCACACTGCTATCAAAAGTATAAGAAACTGTGCCTGTCACTGCAATTGAATCTATTTGATAGTCACCCCTGTAACCATTTCCATTTGGGGTATATATACACACGAGCTTTCCCGACACTGGTTGAGGTGCGTCTGGGTCAGTCCATGATGAAGATTCGGCCCCGTAATAGTCAGACAGCCTGTGTGGGGTATAGCTTGCATTGCCGAAATCAACTAGCATTTCTGAAAATGAATAACTATCACCGCTGCCAATAGTCGGACGTGTCATGCGGCATCCCCCACTAAAGCAGAAGTTATCACTTCATCAAATTCTGCTGCTCTTTCTGAGGCCAAAGCAGTCAAAGTCTCCGTTGCTCTTTGATAGGCTTTATCCCACAATTCATCTAGCGTCCCCACATAATTCAAATTGTCACTAAGTATGCCTATCGGGTTTGCCTCAGTATTTCTGTCTTCTTTTGAGGGTGATATATAGAGCTTAAAGTCAGCGCAATATTCCCCCTGCCCCTCCTTAGACACCACCATTAAGCCTATCCGGTGGTAAGCGTCAGGGTGCTGAACCCCGTCCTCATCAATGTAACTTCCTGTCAAAGCCATAATTATTGCCTCATGCCGTATATGACCAACCGAGATTCCTAGACGAATTTGAGCTGCTAGCAGAATCAGTTCCAATATGTCTTTTATGGCTGCTTGATCCTGACCCCAAATGGGTAGGCATCCAGTAATAGGCGCAATCCCCAACATTTGATCCGTATGACGCAACTCTCGCTGTAAAAGTATTTAGGGCTACAGACAATGTTATTTGTGGTGATCTAGCCATGAAAACAGCCCTTGAGCCGTTGGAAGTCTCAGCATAAATTGTGTATTCTGAATAATTATACCCTGTTGAACTAGAAGGGGTGCCGCCATAATCCCTGTTGAACCTAAATTGCGCAGTGCTTGTGCCAATAGTTGAGTAACTATCTGCCTCTGCATAATCAGCAACCTCCGAGGATATTGTGCCAGAGGCAGCACTGGCCCAAGCCCAGCCATCGTTGCTTGACTCAAATCCATGGTCGAATTCCCCAGTTACTGCGATATTAGCTATTTGGTAATCCCCTTGCCAATAACTGGTAGCTGGTGCGTAAAAAACGACAAGCCTCCCTATCAGGTTGTTCACTACTGGGACGTAGAAGTCAGAGAATGATATTGCACCACTGGTTGGTATTGTCATAATTGAGCTACCTTCTTGGTCAATTCATCTATCTGGGCTTGTTGCTCTTTTATGGCTTCAAGCAGTAACCCAACTATGTTTCCATAAGCCACTGACTTAGTGCCAATTTCATCACCAGCCGTATGCACCACTTCTGGGATCACTGCCTCTGTCTCTTGGGCAATGACGCCCATCCCACGTTTGCCGTCCTTGTCGTAGGTTACGCCACGGAGTGCCAATACCTTGTCTAAGGGCGATTCTATTGTTTTGATGTCATCCTTTAGGCGTTCATCAGAATAGGCTGTGATGTCACCAGTTGCAGTCAAATCGCCATTAATAGTCGCATTAGTAGTGCCGTTGATGCTTAGTCCAGATGAGGTAACTCTCAATCTTTCTGTGGCGCCTGCTCCTATTATCACAGTATCAGACAAAGAAGTTGGGGAACCGGACATCTCCCCAATAATGGTGTTATTACTGCCAGTGGTTAAGACATGGCCAGCCTTATAGCCAATAGCTATATTCTTATGTCCTGTCGTCAGATTAACTAGCGCATCTTTGCCGACAGCCGTACACCTTTGTGAAAGGGTGTCATTAATCATAGCACCATGCCCAACAACAACGTTGTCGAATCCACTGACATTCACTCGTAATGCTTTCTGACCAATTGCCACATTATTATATCCTGTTGTGGCTGATCTGAGGGAATCAAATCCAACAGCAACATTCTCGTCGCCTGTGGTCAAGGTTTGCATTGAAGATTTGCCAATCCCTACGTTCTTGAGAGCTGACGAAGCTCCTGACATGCATGAGTTGCCAATGGCAATATTCTCAGTCCCTGTAGTTGTGCTGCCCAACGCACCATCACCAATAGCGAGGTTGTGATTGCCTGTGGTCTGCGCATCGAGTGTGTTGACGCCAATCGCTATGCTAGAATGCCCAGTGGTATTGGAAGAAAGGGCATTATACCCAATAGCCGTATTGTTGAAGCCTGTTGTGTTGGCATACAATGACTTGGGTCCGAGAGCTGTGTTGTATCCGCCAGTGGTACACAGCCTCAAGGAGTAATATCCGAATGCACAGTTGTAGGTGCCTGTGGTGATTAGGTGTCCGGCCATGTATCCCATGGCTGTGTTTTTGTTGGAGCTTCCATCATCATTAGTCAGTGCTGCGTAGCCAACACCAATCGATTGGCTATCAGCAGTAGCCACCATGTCAGTTATATCATTCAATGCATAAGAAGGTGTTGCCCATACCGCAGTGCCAGACGCAGAATACTTTAAGAATTGACCTGCTGCTCCGCCAGTAGGTATGTGCTTGTTACCTGCTGCTGCACTGTGGCTTATAGTACCTGTACCTGTTATCGTTCCACCTGTTATAGCACCACTTGTAGCTACCGAGGTAACGCCTGCATTATCGCCAGTGTTAGTACCACTTAGATTTGACCCTGTAACTGTGCCACTGAAAACTGCCTCACCAGTTGAACTAATAGTTGCTGCGGTTCCATCTATACTGTTTATAAAATTAAACCCGTTTCCTGTAACACCAGTTGTTGCTGACCATACACCACCATAGTTACGGAATGAAGCGGTTGAACCTGTATATACATTAGTAGCAGACGTAATACCTGCTGAGTTAAAGAACGCTCTCTGTACTCCTGCGGTTCCAATATTTAACGTATCATTTGACGATGAATATATACCAGTATTAGTATCGTCAGTGAAAGTTATAGAGGGAGCTGCCGCAGAACCATCAGAATGTTTTACAACACCATCAACAGTTAATCCACCGCTGGAGTCTATGCGCATCTTTTCGCTGTTAGCTATACGGAACTCTAATGTGTCACCCGTGTTAGCAGTGTCAATAACTCCTGAATTATTACCAGCACTGTAGGTTAACTTAACACCTCTAGTTCCATCCCCAAACTCAGCTTCTCCAATAACGTCAAGAGCTGAACTAGGCGAACTCGTACCAATACCCACGTTGCCTGAGTTTGTTAGATATAAAGTATTACTAGGCGTAGCCGCTTGAATTTGGAGAGGATAGGTAGTGCCAGCAACTGTTGTGTCTCTAAGAGCAATAGTTCCCCCGTAGGAGCCTAATGTCCATGTTTGGTTTCCTGTATCAGTTTCCTGTAATACAAAGGCGGGGGCGGCTGATGAACTTCGTATTTTTTTAGTCGCATCAATGCTATAGGATGCAGAGGGATTAGTAGAACCAATACCCAAACTCTCAGCACTAGCATCCCAGAAGAACTTTGGCGTTGTGCCTGTGTCTTCGTAGAATGAGATGTCTCCTGTAGTACCTTCAATAAACATACGCTTCTTATCCGCTGTGTCTAAGAAGTAAATTCCTTCTCCAGCACCATTAGCTTTTGTTTTAAAGGATAGATTTCCGTTTGTTTTACCTTCTAGCAAACAGTTATAAGTTGCATCGTTGGTTATTTTTAATACTTGAGTTAAACCATCGCCAGAATAAAAGGAAGCAAGAGTACCGCTATTATCAACAACAAGCCCATCAGCAGTCACCGTACCAGTTACGTCTACGCCTGTGGCTGTGGTGGCTAGTTTGAGATTACCAGAATGATATAGTTTTACATCCCCGCCAAAAATAGCCTTCGCAGTAGAATTGTCTGCCGACCTAATAGCTGTATCTGCATCTGCAAGAAGGCGCAAGCCGCCTGTGCCGCCATCTTTAATATAACTATTACTACCATCATGATAAATCTGTAAGTCATCACCCGCACCAAACTTAGCCTTGACGTTATCACCGTGGGATACATCGCCCGTTAGTGTGCCGCCAGCTAGGGGTAGGTAGCTGTGGGTATGGCTATCAGGTGGGAATGTCGTAGGCTTACTAGTTACTTCTGACCAAGTGGGTGCTGTGTGCGTATGGTTAGTGGATGCCCATGTCCTATCGTATGCAGACTTGACAGCTTGTGATGATGCTGCGGTTGTCGAGCTTGTGGAGTTAACAACGTCAGATATAGGCAAATGCGTGTCAGTATCAGATGTAATAATTACCCAGTTAGTCCAGCTACCATTGTAGTAGTATCGTTGGTATGTATCATTGGTGCTGATCTTGGTGTATCGTTGTATAGTATGTGACCCAGACCTAGATTTGACCACTTCCAATATGCCAGCATAGGGTACAGGGTAATTAGTGCCTGCGTTTGCCTCAGTGTTTGAGGTTTGGGAATAGATCCCGGTCTCCCTCAGTGTGCTTAGGTTTACGGCATTTCCTATCTCCCAACCATCAACACTAAATTCGCCACTACTAAGTTGCAGCCCATCACCTGCTGAGTAAGTGGTGTTTGTATAATTACCCGTATGTAAGTTAGTCGAACCTTGGTCTGTGGTCCAGTCAATGTGCTCATTGGCTACAAAACCAGTTAAGTCATCATGGGTGAAATCGCTAGATGAATACGTAGTGTCAGTATAGTTGCCACTGTGGAGGTTAGTCGACCCCTGATCTGTGGTCCAATCTATGTGCTCATTGGCCACAAAGCCAGTTAAGTCGTCATGGGTAAAATCACTAGATGAGTAGGTTGTATCAGTATAGTTGCCACTATGGAGGTTAGTAGCGCCTTGGTCTGTGGTCCAATCTATGTGTTCATTAGCAACAAATCCAGTCAAGTCGTCATGGGTGAAATCACTAGATGAGTAAGTGGTGTCAGTATTGAGGTAGTTGCCACTATGAATATTCGTTGAGCCTTGGTCTGTGGTCCAGTCAATGTGTTCATTGGCTACAAACCCAGTTAAACTATCATGATTGAGGGTTACTACACCAGTCGCACCATCAACACTTGTGACAGAATCTGTCGGAGTGGCTAACAGGGTGAAGTCTGCCATTGTTCCTGCAGAACCACCATTATGCATATAAGTTTTGTTTTCGTCTGAACGAACAACAACATCACCCTCTTCTGCAGTGAGTGAAAGCTGAGCAGCTTGGGTGGCGGCTGTCTGTACAGTTGTTAGGGCTGTGGCAGGAAGATTATTCAGATGAATATTAGTCGAACCCTGATCTGTGGTCCAGTCAATGTGTTCATTGGATACAAACCCAGTCAAGTCATCGTGCGTGAAATCGCTAGATGAATAGGTGGTGTCAGTATAGTTGCCGCTGTTGATATTAGTAGCACCCTGATCTGTGGTCCAGTCAATGTGCTCATTGGCTACAAACCCAGCCAAGTCATCGTGCGTGAAATCACTAGATGAATAGGTGGTGTTGTTGTCTGGGACAACTACTGACTCGGAGGTTCCATCACCTTTATATAGAGAGACAGTGTGCCCATTGATGCGAAGTGCATCAGTTGCGTGTAAAGCTCCTGCCTCATCGTCAAGCACGACAGTAGAAGGCAAGTTGCCACTATGGATGTTGGTAGCGCCTTGATCTGCAGTCCAATCAACTTCTGAGTCAGAATCAAGGATGCCAATATTAGTCTTGCCTAAATAACCCATCTAGCTCACCTCCAAAACACTGCAAACAGCCTCAATGTCTCCTGTGGCGTTTGCTGTAATTCCCAGTTTGTCGCCAGCTTCAAGATTTAGTGGCTTGTCCAAAATAACTGTACTCCCAGCAGGCACTGAAATATCTTTGCCTATGTGTCGGTAGGTTGTACCGCCATCAACTGTGATTTCAATCGTCACTGTGGCATCATTTGTGCCATCAATATTTGATATATAAAGTGAATTCACTAGGGCTTGTGTAGCTGCCGGACAGGTGTACAAAATCGTCCTTGATGTGCCTACTGAAATGCCTGCATTTTTAAAAGTATTAGCCATGTTTTATCCTAAAGCAATTGTTATGGGTAGCGGGTCATTTTCAGCAGTGATTACTTCGTGTCCCTCAGCATACAATTTGCCGGAAGAGGAAAAAGAGCCAACAACCCCAGCAGTGTTTGCAGATTCACTAATGCTCGTTAATGAGCCTTCATTCTCAGGCTCGTACACCCTCATTTCTGCAAATTCGTGCATACCATTCCGCAAGTTTATTCGCACACGGACTTGGCCTGAATCAATTGAGCCGTGGTCATTGGTGTCGTCATCAACTGCCAACTTCCATTTGTTGTCTTGGTAAACATAAGCCAAGTAGCCTTCTGTTTTTAGAACAACTCGATATCTATGCCATGAGTCTCTTGTCGTGGTTATTCCAGACGCGGTTATTCCAGATAGTTCAGTTTCATTCACATGGCCATGAACAACACTTCTAACATGAATCAGATTAGAATAGCGATAGCCTGAGCCAGATAGTGGTGAGGCTGTCAAATTACTAATGGGGGAAAACCCAATCATGCCTCTGGGGTCAGAATCAAAATCTTGTCCTAGTCCCCCAAAAGTGCCCGATGAATTAGGCTTGTATAAAAACTCCAGAGTTAAATTTGGGACTGCCTGAAATACATGATAGGAAAGCAAAGCATCACTCCATGCGTTGCTTCCACTATTTGCATTATCCTCTGCAACATACCATGCCCCCGTTTCACCGCTTGCAATTCCCATGCTTAGTTCTGTTTCCGTCCCTATTTCAAAGAACCCTTGAGGTGCAACCCCTCCCAGAATGGGGAATTGCTTAAAGTTCAAATATTTTGATGTTCCTGATGCTGCGGTTGTCCACCCCGAAACATTGCCCGTAGCATCAACTGCTCTAATCCAATAGTAGAATTTTTGCAACGAGCCAACATTGTCCACAAAAGTTGTCCCTTTAATTGTAGCAATTTGGGATGCACTGGAAAATGTGCTGGTGCTGTGACGTCTTATCTCAACATGGCTAAAATCATTGTCTGTCGGGTTCGTCCACTCCACCACAAGAGTTTCAAGCTCACCCGTAACACTAGGGCTAGTGGGGTCGGCTGGGTTGGTGGTTTTGCCACTAACTGTGTGGGCAGATGATGTTACACCTGTTGACTTAATACCTAATGAGTTAACGGCATAGACTTTAAATGTATAAGAAGCTGCAACATTAAGGCCGCGTATTTCATAGCCAGTTGTTGATGTTCTTAGCTCCTGAATTACTGTGCCAGATGAAATAACCTCAACATTATATTCTTCAACAAAGATATCTGCTGAGGCTGTCCATGATAGCTGCACCACTGGAACAATTGACCCGTCTTCATTTAATACGGCATTACCACTAGATACAGCAGTTAGAGCAGTTGGGTCTATAACTAAGCTAGGGTCATGGAGTGTAGTATCTGAATGAGCATCAAGCACCGTCTTTGTTGACCAAGGGTAGATGCTATCATCATGTTCAATAAGGCTTAAATCTATTGTTCCATCAACAGCTAATGTGGTTGAAAGAACCCTGAATTTTTTGGATACCCATGCTGGGGTAGAGTGAGTGATACTAATTATATCACCAGCCGTTAAGATCAACGCCTCAGAAGTAACTTTAATACTTACTGTTTTACCGAAACGTGACCGTTTTAATATAGCCTCAGCAATTCCCATTGCTGAATATCTATCAGTGATTGTGGGTAATGTTGCTTTACCTAGTAAAATCTTCCCGCCATCTGCTGCTCTAAACAAAGTTTGGTCTGAGCTGACAGAAGTATCAGCAGGTGGATAAAAAACATCATCTGGTTGCCAATCAGCATCTGGATTGATAAAAGTGACTGACACTTGATTATAACGGCCTGATTGATTGCCGCTGTTAATGCCAATTCCTCCAATAATATGAGACTCATTTAAGTCTAGTACATTAGCACCTACCTGTTCTGATTCAATGATCAGGCCATATTTGCCTTGAGAAAAGGGCATAATCCCGCGCATACCTGACAACAAAATTTTTGTGTTGTCCATTAGACTTCTTGATGTATCAAGAACGGCGTTGCACTCAAACTCTTTTATCCAAGCACCGCCTGTGTAATTCATTACGCTAGTATCACATCTGGTCTTTGCAGCATTGAACAGCGTATCATCTATTGAGCTTGCTGGCAGTCCTTTGCCATAAACTGTATTTGTGAGGTAATCTCTGAGGCATAATGCGGGGTTTGCTGAGTAAGCTGTAACCCCTGTCGCTGGGTTGTATACTTTTTTGCCCAACACATCACAAGTGATGACGGGTATATTAGAAAATGCTTTGCTATCCCATTTAAGCTGAACAGCATAATATGCCAAACCATGTAATCTTCTAGTACCATACTGCGTTGTTAGAGATAAGTTGGCTTGTGGATTAGAGCCAGTTCTTTTGGATTCTTTGGCAACAAGACCTGCAAACTTGCTATCTGTGTTAATGACTCCATCATAATAAACATCGCCGATTGAGTCGATTTCGCCCTCGGCTAAAACTAAAATAATGTTTAGATATGCCCTATTAGCGCCAGCAGCATTCACAAAAATTCTAGTGCCTCCCACACGGCGAGCACCGTAAATTACTGGGATAGGGGCATTGCTTGACTGCTTATTTATCAACACCCCGTCTAATGAAGCAGGTTTTTCAGGTGACGGCATCATCCAAGATATAACATCCCTAAAAATACCAGCTGTATAACTAAATGGGTTGCTTAAAAACTCTCCTATTTCGCCAAAAAAACTCATCCTCTGCCCCATTTCATATCTTTGACTATTCTTGCAGCAAATTGAAAACCGTTGTTCTCGAAACCAGCAGCCCTTTGGCTTTCAATATTTGTTTTTCTGCCTGCTACTTTATTAAAATCAGCCCAGTGAGATGCAGCAGTCAATAATATAGTGCTGGATGTTTTATTGTCCTTAATAGAAAAACCCTGCATTCGACCTTCATAAATCATAACAGGGTCGCCAATTATTGCTGCCGAAGCATTAAGAAATATACGATTAATAATAACTTGCCTATTAACATAGGTTTGATTTAGTAAAATACTGATATAAGCTCGATTTACGCCAGATAGAGTTAAATCAAGAGATGATAATTTAACCTCAGAAGATTCTGTAATTGCTGCTAGGCCCATTAAGTGACCACCAGCATCATAAGTGATGCTGTTATGAACAATATCGTGTGGTGCATCTGTTAAATAAACAGGTGTTTCAAAGTCTAGCTTTACTAGGTGAGCCATGGTAAACGAATTTTTGGCCAATTCAGTGACCACATCCGCATGGATAACGCGGCTCATGATATTACTTCTATAAAGTCTACTTCAAATTTATGTAACATGTCCACTCCAATAGCATGTTCTTGTACATCATTGTTTAGTCTAACTGTGAAAGGCACATCATTATAAGTCACAGTATCTGTGGTCACTGCTGCTATCAGAGGGGGAACAATACTCAAATTTCCATTACCTGACAGATCAGCAGTCAGCCTGTATACTTTGTCGTGGCCTGAAAATTTAATAAAATCTCCTGCCTTTAGAGTGCCAGATAGCCCTGTTGTTGCTACAGTTGAGTCACCTATTGCTGCGGCTGTACAAGTTACTGTACTCACCGTTGCAGTACCAGTTGTTGATGAAATTTCTGTGGGGGTAACAGTGAACACTGTATGCCTGCCACGCAAAGAGTCAATATAGGCACTAACAGGCTGAAACTCAGCTCTAGTTAATGGCGGGTAAGATGCACTAAATTCCCATACTTGAGCAGCTATCTTCCGACTTTGGGTACGTCCATTCAAAGACTGAGAAAAATAGGTAGGGTCATTACTTCTTACCCTCATGGACGAAAATTTGGGGGTTGTTGGGTATGTCATGCTATTGCTGGCCTCCCACTCTCATTTAATGCTTGGTTTATCACACCTATTATTGTACCACGTTGGGATACTATAAGTCTAGTAGCGTCTGATGTGTCAATGGCGTTGATATTGAAGGTAACATTGGCTGCCCCACTGTTGCCTCTTTGACCTTTAGTGTGATCTGTAACAGTTTCGTTGGGGTGTAAGATAGCAGGGAAGCCACCTTTTCCATCTACTCCACCTGATCTTGGACCAGTGCCTGTAAAGCCGCCACCCTCAAACGATGCTTTAGATAAGCCAGCCGATAATGCAAATGCGGAAGCCATACCAGCCGATGCAGGGACAGCATTTGTGCCCATGGTGGCTAAGGATACTGCAGCTGCAGCTGGTGCCCAAGCTGATGCCACGACTCCCGCTTGTGTAACGGATAAAGCTGTGCCTGTAGTTGCAAACATCTTGCTAGCAACGAAATTGACGGCTTGTTGGACACCTAATGATATAAGAGAGGATAATACTTGGTGTGTTATGGTTCGGGCAAGAGCTTTCATGGCATCACCGCCACTCTTGCCAAGCAATACCATGTTGGCTATTGAATCACCTATGCCCTTAGCGAATGTTCCTCCTGGGGCGAAAATCTCAGCCAACTTGTCGCCCATACGCTGCATGATAGGCATAGAGGATTGCTCCATTTCAATCCATTTATCGGTGAATGATTGAGAGAATTCCTCGAAAGCAGTCAGCTCTTGTCCCCAGTCCATAGCCTTATTAGCTGCGTACACTCCAGCTTGCTTCTTCAACCAGAGGTCTGTCTGCTCTAGCATCAATGCATCGTGGGCTCTTTTGGCATCGAGTTGGGATTTAAACCGCTTTTCGCCGTACAAACTTTCCACGCCCCAATACATTAACTCGAGGCTCTCTGCAGCTTCTTTGCTCATCTGTGCCTTCAAAGCCAGACTTTGCTCCAATGCCCTACGCTTGTCTTCTTCTCCCCCAATGAAGGTTTGTGTGGAGGCAATGACAGCTTCTTGCTCTCGCAGAGCTACTGCTTCTAGAGCATAGTTTCTTTTGTCAGCTAATTTGTCCAGCTCGTCAAAAAAAGCAGTTGCTTTCTGAGTCCATGTATCTGCTATTGGTGGTGGGGCTATGGATGGCAATTCTAGTTGTGCAGTTTCATCCTTTCCTATTGAGTCTGGGATATCTCTAGCATCTTCTGTGCCAGTTTGCTTCATGTATTTTATTCTTATAGCCAACTGCTCATTTTGTTGTTTGTAACTGGCGAGAATGTCGCGCTGGTCTTTTGTTACAAATAAAGCTGCTGCGTGTTGGGCTTCCAATCCCGATACTAAGTTTTGCTGGATCCTTAGAGTGTTCTCCATAGAGGACAGATCTATTGTGTCGTTTCCGCCCATCAGATCTTTTATTTGCCCTATGCCAAAAATGATGCTAGCTATGAGAAATTTCAACTTGGTTCCGCCCAGCAAAGCTCCTATGATGCCCACTGATTGAACAAAAGTGGGGAGGCTCCGATAAGTGTCCCAAAGGTTAGATACTTGTGTTCTGATGAATCTGATGTACACACCTATGGAGTCAACAAAAGCCGCTGTGCCCAAAACAGCAGACCTAACAAAGTCAACTATAGACTGGCCTGCTTTTCTTGCATTTTCTGAAACTGATTTCTCATCACCGAATAGCGATTCGGACATGGAATTTATCAGCCCTTTGGCCAAATCAAACGGACCACTATTCATCAACTCATCTTGGAATAACGTCCAACTGCCTCTGAAATTAGACAAAGCACCATCCATTGTGTTCATCTGATCAGCCATAGCACCACCGAACTGGTTGTTGCCTATGTCCATCAGATAACCCTGAATGTCCTCAGCGTTCTTCTTAACAGTGGTGGTTATTCCCTGGAAGGTGAACTTAACGAAGTCGCCCTCTTGCTTGGACTTGATGCCAAACTCTTTCAGACGTTCGAATTCCATGGTGGCTGCATCGGCCACAGCTTCAATCATCTGATCAAGGTCTTTACCCATCGCAGAAGCTGTGTTGCCAAATGAGGTCATTGCTGCCTCACTAGGGTCCAAGCCAAACGCTTTCAGCTTGATAAAAGCAGAGGCCACTTGGTCGACTTCATAAGGGGTACGGGTTGTAAACTCAGTTAGCTGCTTAAAGGCTTTGTCAGCATTTTCTGCCGAGCCAGTAACTGTTTTGAGGCTTACTTTGAGCTTCTCCAAAGAAGAGGCTGTGGTGAGGAAACTTCTAACAACCAAGCCTCCACCTAAAGCGACCAAGGCACCTTGAAGTCCGAAGACTTTGTCCTTGATGCTCGAAGCTGTGCGTCCTATTCCTTTGATGGCAGTATTGGCACGACGAGCTCCTACAATAGCCTTTCTAGGGTCTACCACAATGCCTAAGATTGCCAGTCTATTTATCGCCATCTTCCTTCTTCCTATAGTAGGCTACCCAGCCGTTGAACTCTTCCACTGACATCTCTGCCAGCTGATGTATGGGAATGCGAAGCCGATCGCCCAAGGCATAGAGTCCCATCAACTCAGGGTCGGCTGCTAGTTTCCCTCCATCTCCTCAACTGAGGCAGAGGAGGTGATGCTAGTGACCACCCTAGTGATAACATCAGGATCTACCTTGTTCATCAAAGACACTTTGTCAGCAAGGTCAAACATTGGCTCGCCCTGTGCATCCTTAGCTTTCATGATCAAAGCCCGAATCAGGAACTCCAGATCATCGTCCTTAGCCACTTTTAAGAGCTTACGCTTCTCGTTCATGGTGAATGGGGAACAGTGGATTACTGTATCCCATTCAGGGACTTCAATCTGACGAATGCCCTTGGTGTCAAAATGGGCTACCGCATTGTCTAAGACGCCCATTAGACAGTATCCGTAACAACGGCACCTCGTGACTCCCAGCTAAAGCTGGTTTCAACCATTCCATCAAAAGTCGCACTGCGAGAAACGCTGGTTATGATTGCTGGGATAGTATAAAAGGTGCTTAAAGATGCCACACCCTCTGGATAAAGCACCATGCTCACCTCAGTGCCAGCAGTTAAGGCACCCTGTCCAGCAGTATCAGTTTCATCCCAAAATGCATTAATTGAACCAGATGCAGAGGTCAATGTTGCCTTCCGAGTTCGCGCTGCATCGCCCATAACAGTATCTTCAGTAGTATCCGCAGTCTCATCAAAAGACCAGTCCTTTACTTCTGCCACAGTGTTGGAGCCAACTTTTACTACACCTTCACTACCTTTATGATTCGCCATCTTTATTTACCTCTTTGGTTGGTTTGGCTTTTTTGCCAGTTTTGGGGGCAGTTTCTAACCAACCCTTGTTTTTCATGTTTTCCACTTGGGAAGCGTGGGCCAAAACTGGCTCGCCCCCCGCAGGCGGATAAAGTTTAGTGCTCATTTTATGTGTCCCTCCGGTAAGGAATGCTTACGTTTGTCTGATGCCATACATCAGATGTACCAACATTGGTAATAGATGCTACACCACAAACTACATCGTCAAAATTTTGATCGTCAAAGATTGCAGCGAGTGTATCGCAATAGCCTCTGGCAAGTGCAGTGCCTGTGTTTATTGGAGTGAATACTTGTATGGCAATAATTCCTAAATGCTGCTTTTTAGCTTGTATGACTCTGTAATCGGATGCACCATTAATTATTGAGAGGCGAATCCAAGCAGTGTTATTTGGCGTATCAAAATCAACATTTTCCCAATCAATCGTAGTGGTTGACCAGTTGTCACTTAGGCGCGCCTCAATACTTGCTCTTTCATCAGCCCAAGACATTTTTAATTCCCGCCTCTAATTCCAACATTGAAACATTCACCATTCCTCGTGGCGCTTGTTTGCTGCTGCCATCTTCCAATTCAAATATGTAGTCTAAATTGTTGGTTATGTATATTGCTTCTTCACCATCGCCCTTTGACAAAGAGGGTGGTGGTGAAGATTCTCCTGCTTCGATGGTGCTTAAATCTGGTTTCCCCGCGCCCACATTCCAATTAGCTCTTGCTCGGCCTGTGTCCACTGGAGTCTTACGAGTAACCCTTGCATATGCGTCTAGGGCGATCTTCCGAGTCACGAGCTCTAGCTCTAGCTCGGTGGCTTTCGCAAATTCTTTGATGTCTAGACTAAAGCTCATCCCATGCGCCTCACTATTAATCTATATGTGGAACCCGCTGGGTCAAATATGATCTGGGTGATTTTATGTACTGCACCACCCCTAGTAATAGTGTCAGAGCTGTCTGGCGTGACTGTAAGATCAGCACTAGCAAACAATACTGATAAAGCCCCAGTGTGCTCTGGTTCAATTTGTGTGCGATCGTCTAAGCCAGCAGCCCCAAAGGGCGCGACAACCGCCTTAATACTATAATCAGTGTCCGTTTTTGTAAGAACACCTGTTGCTGTATTATAAGATGCAGCAGCCTTAGCAGTGTAGGTTATGGTTTCAGCAATATCACCAGTGGCGACGATGGCTGATTGGACAGCTGATGCAATTGCAGCTCGCAAGCCCATGCTAAGTCCTTATCACAGCTACTGAGCCGAATTTAGCTCTAGCGTGAATTATGCCCCAGCCCCGCAACATTTCCTGAACTATGGAGGGCAATACATCGGCTGTGTCGGCCTTATCAAATGTTAAGGAAACTGAACCAACAGCTAAGTTAGTTATGCCCTTTCCCTGAGCTTCGCCAGTGGAGTCTGAGCTGATTAGGTTGCGAGCAAGCTCTGCTGTAGCATTTTGTATAGCTACAGGAATTTCAGTGGTCAGCACAGCGTAGCCATCAATATCGGTTGCAGAACCTCTGGGCCAACGCAATGATTGCTCATCTGTGTGCTTAGTGCCAATCCATGTGGTGCGCTCGTCTAACAAACGAGTTGCGGTCTTAAGACCCCGCTCTTTGTCATCTGTGCTCGCTGCTGTCCATGCAGAAGCGTATAAGTGGGTGCCGTGATAAGTATCAGCATCAGCCACAGTTGTGTAGCTGTCTGAGCTAGTACCGCCTATGGTTGCATCTAATGCCATGTTACTTGACCTCTACCCAATTGCCTTTTATGTAGCTGGCAACTTCGTCAGGATGAACATTTGCGATTTTTCCGTCTCGCTCCATCTTAACCATCTTAGGCTTTTTGGAAGATTTCTTTTCAGACATCTCAATCCCCTGCTAGGTTTAAAAATAGGCGGGTTTTTACACCCGCCAAGTACTACTACCCAAGGAGAAGAGCAATATTGTCTGGCTTCCAAGCCTTGACGCCCCAAGTGGCTGCCACTTCAATCATCTGCTTACGATAACCTTTGTAAACACGGATCTCAAAGATCAAACCGGAGTGAGGGTCTTGAACTAACATGGAATCAACAGCCGCATCGGAACCGCCGGGAACTGCAGGGGCTCGCATTGCTAATTCAATGGCTGATTGGTGGAACATCACGTTGGCGGCAAAGCTATTGCCAACAGTCATTGCCGCGTTGTCAGCTGCTGCTGAACGCAAACCGGGAGAACCGATAACCAAATCGCCACCAGACAGAGCTGTGTTGACAACATACTTGTTGGTATCGCCTGCAAAGGTAACAACATCACCCGCCAATACAGTGCCTGTGCCGCCATCTACTGTTAAAGTAGTCTGATTGGCTGCTTCTGCGCCATTGATCAAGTAGCTTGCGCCACTGCCTTTGGTGTGAGAAGCAACTTGGCCAGATTCGCGGAGCATAGCACCTTGAAGGTCTAGTAAAGTGCCCTGACGCAACAACGATGTGCTGCCTGCTTCGTTGGCTTTCTGTAATTGAGCCAAGTTGCGCAACAATGTGCCAGCTGAAGTATTCATTACAACACTTATGCGGCCGTCGTTAGTTGTGCCACCATTGTCAACGATGATTTGACGAGCTTCCGCTACCAAGTCAAAGTTTGAAGCGAATGGAGTAGTGCCAGCTGTACCAACAGCACGAGATGCACCCTGATAAGCAGCAGTGGCCAAGTCTGTTTCAACTTCATTAGTCAATGTGCGCATTGCCTGAGCTAGTTGATCACCATACACAGTTTCAAAACCTGCGCCATTGGCAACATGCTTCATATCTTCGCCAGTCCATGGGATTTGAACAGAACGAGCTTTGTTGATAGTCATGGTCTTGTTATCAACAGTTTGATCAGTTCCTTCTGGAATGGTCATTGACTCGCTGATATCGCCTGCAGTTGCAGAGCGAGTAAAGTGTGAACGTACAACACCATCTTTGGCAACTCGCTCGGAGCTGTCAGAGTTAATGGTAGATGCTGGGATGAAGCCAACCAATTCACGGCCGACAGTGTCGGCTGCTTTGTAGATGTCGGCTGCTAAATCGGTTAGGACGTTAGCCATTGGGAAATTCCTCAAAAAGTTTAAGTAATGAGGACAGTAGCGCCCTCAATATTTTTAATCTAGACTCCACTGGAATCTATAAAGGGTCAGTAACTCCGCTACTGTTACTGACATTATAACACGAAAAGACATGCCTAGTCAACCACTTTGCCGCCTTTTTTGGCAAAGTTTGATCGAGAGTATTGGTCCATAGAGTCAAATTCGGCTCTAGTTGCGGTGTTTCCTCCACTGCCTCCTCGGTTATCGTGGTTCCCACCTGCTCCCCTTGAGGGGGTGAATAGGTGGGGTGCTGAACCCGTAAGACCTTTTACCCACTGGTCCACGGACATCGGGTCCGAAGACCCAGATCCATAAATTATATCTCCATTGGCATCGAATGGAGTAGCCTGACCATTTTTCAATTTAAAAACCGTCTTGGCTCTGAGAATGACATCATCCATAGCTGTCGCGGCCACGCCTTGCTTGGTCGCACTATCGCGGACAGAGGCATCTATCATCAAACCCTCAAGCTGGCGTTTGTGAGTTTCATTTTCACCCACGATTTTTTCCATTTCGCCATTATGGGCATCACGCATTCTCTTTGTGCGCTCTTCCAACAACTCTTCAATTTTGCCCTCATTTATGAGCTTCTTGTCTTTGTTGTCTGTTTGGGCTTTTACCAAAGCAGCATATTGGTCCACGTCCACGCCCTTATATTTGACCTTCATGGTCTCAATATCCTTAAGCAATTTGACGTTGTTGGAGCGAAAATCGTCCAGTTTTGATTTGTCAACCATGCCGTCCACATCTAGGTGATATGCACCATCTTTTTCAACATAAGCTGAACGAAGTGCCTCAGGCACACTATCTATTTCTGTCACTGTAGCTTGTAAAGCCATTTTGAACCTCCGGTTCTCTAGTTTTGCCCCACTGGGGCTTTAAATATCGTCTAACACGAGGACAGCATCATATTTGGCCATGCCACCTTGTTTGTCTATCTTGGTTATCATGAGTTTGTACCCACGGGGAAGTAATATCTCCGCCTCGTGCGCAAAAGTGGACAGCCCGGCTATGGGGCCCACTTTAGCCCCGGTGGGGATGGTGATGTTATATGAGACGTTACCAAATCCTATGTCAACTATCCTAGTAGTTGTGGAGCCATAAGCGTCATCAGTCACAATGTCACCCACTTTGTGTCCCAAGTCCTTATGTCTGCTCCTGTACACTTTAAAGGGAGCAATGGTTGGGGGCCTGGCATCTATGAAATCGTCTATGTGGCCAACGTAGAGTTTGATTTGGGGTTGGTCAATAATGGGAACTACTTTCCCTCGTAAGTGTTTATTGATAATATTGAATGCTGTAGAAGTGTACTTATTGACGGAGTTGAAAATGTCCTCTCCTACAGCATCCCTTCTGAGCGGCATCTTGCCCGTGACTTCTCGCACTAATCGGGTATGATCATCTACGCCCTCCGTTCCCGCCGAATTCAAAATCTCGACTTTGGCGGGTTTGGCGGGTTTGGCTGGCTTGGGTATTTCACCATACTTCAATTTAAGCTGGGCCACAGTGAGGGGGTTGCCCATTGCGTTGGTCAAATCCTTAAACCCAATTTTCTTGGCTTTCCATAATTCAAATTTGCCCGGGCCCAAAACTTCTTTTTGAAATTCTTGGCCCTTGGATTCTAGCCAGTCTTCGTAGCTGATCTTAGAGCTCACTTGCCCGTCCATGCTAGACCGGGTAGAAGCTGGTATTTCATCAAATTTGCGCTTAGAACCAAGCTCTTCCCAAGATTTTAGTACCGGGACTTGGGTGGAGCGGCAGTTCCAATGGGCCGTGGGGCCGGGAAATGTCTGCCTGTTGGGGGCCTGCGGTTTATGCTCCGGAACGGTCCATTTTTTGCCATCTAATCCTTGACAGGTTGAGCTGGTGCGAGAGTCTAGGGTAGACACCCATTCAATATACTTTACAATATCATGGTTGGCGTTATACGTTCGCATCCTAGCTTCGTTGGCCACCACCTGCACTGAGGTTCTGACTAGAGCTTCCGCCTTGTTTCTGGCTGTCTGCATCAGGCCGTCTTTATATCGCAGGGCTTCCGTACCAGCCACCAACTTCACAATATTACTGGTGGTTTCGCCCGATAGCATGGATTGTCGTATAATATTCTTAAACCCACTCTGGAGAGAGGTTGCTTGACTAGACCACCACTCTCGGCTGGGGGCACCTTGAATAAGGGTGTTTGAGGCAATGGCCCCCAACGTCTGGTCAGACATCCCAACACTGAGGACTTTTGCCTTGATAGACCCGTTTATTGCCCCCACTGCTTGAGTTTCGGCAATCCCAGCCACGCTGGACATATTCGTGGCTTCTTTAGCATCTATTTTGGCGTAGGCTTCTTTTATTGTCTTTTTTGTTTGTACTAATAAAGTCTGCATTCGCTTGCGCTGAAGAGGCACATTGTTTGCTTCCAGACCCGCATTTTTGAGCTTCTTGACGAGGTCTTTTTCCAAAATTTTCAACTGTTTAATGACATCCACCCGCAGAGACGCCTCCAGCCGAGTTAAATCGACTGAGTGCCCCGTTATGGCATCAAGTATTTTGTCGTTGACAGTTGTCATGACTAAACCTCGTCTGGTAGTCCTGTTTGAACGTCTATGCGGTCTCTCTCTTCCTCAATGCTAACATCAGGGGGAATAATCTCACCCCGTTTCATATTATATAATAAAGACTCGTGGCTTATTGCACCAGACTGCCACAACCCCATCAATGATGTCATCTCGTCAGAACCTATCACACTATTTGCAAAATCAGTGTTGAGAGTAATTTGCATTTCGGCTGAGCCAGCCCATTCTGCCATCAGGGCCAGAGATTTGTTTAGTCCTTCCTCAACGGATTTTACCGCTCGCATAAGGACGGATGTCTCGGAATTTTGACGAAGCTTCACGGTTTCGGTTGCCTCGACGCCATTCTTTTGGCCCTCCAGAAGCTGCGCCCCCAGACTGGCCATCATAGACCGCTTTTGTTCCATTGCTGTGTCTAGGGCGGCCAAACCATTTCCGCTAAACTCTAAATACCCGGCCCTAGATGACGAGTCAGGCAGGACCCAAGCCGACTCTGCGCCAATGGACAACTCGGAATCTACATCTACCCCGGTTACATAAGGAGTTGGCAGGGCCGTGAAATGACGGCCATGTTCTAAATCTGCAGACGTTCGATAGTGGGATAGGTTCATGTCTGCTAGGTTCAGTAAAGGTGGCGATTTGGGGTTCATGTGAGATCCGTCAACGCTTATGGGGACAAAGGGTATCTCTTCCAAACTTCTGCCCCGGTTGCTGGGGATTATTTCATCATAAACGGCCCACTTGCCTTTAATTTCGCGCCAAATCCTAACTATGTATGTGTTTTCCTCAATCAATAACTCCCGATATTGGGTCTCGTATGTTGAATCATACATATCATCGGGGTTAATTTCCCGATACTGCTCCATTAGAACATTTCGGTCATCTAGCCAGTTGGTCATTTGCTCAGTCGGATATCCCACTAGATAGGGCCTAGACCCGTCATGCTCGACCAACACACCCTGACGACCAGTCAGTAACTGCTCAATAAGCATGTAATATATGAAATCAGAGAGGCCCATGCCTGTGGTGGTTATGTTATCTTCCCATTCTTCTGGGACACCCTCAATAATAGGGTCAATTCGCATCACTGCCCCGGCCAAACCGTGAACGGTTCTTTTAACAGTGTTATAAAAATTGGCTCGCTTCATATATGCTGCATACGAAGAATCGCTCTGCTTAGATAACTTGGGCAGGTATTCGGTTTTTTTATCCTTGACAGCATCTTCGCCATCATATGTGTCCCGGCATCTGGCCCACTGAACTTCTTTTTCTTTGTAACGAGGGTGTTTGCTTTCTATGCTCATTTTAAATTCCCACCACTTTGGCTATTTGAGGTTTTCTATTTACCACAGGATATTTCCTATGGATAAAGTACCCGCCAGAATCTGGCAAGTGGTCGTGACCGGAACTTTTGTCCGGGTCTCCGTTATCTGTGTATGTCTGCTGTTCCAAGCACAACGCGTATTCCGGGCATAGCTCAACGTTGACCAGATATTTGCCAGTTACGAACGCGCTGTTCATGGAAATCACCCGGTCCCGCACAAAAGGGTTGGCTTTGGGCGCGTCTACTTTGAAATTTGCTTGCTTCAATAGAGAAATATCTGATTCGCTGGCGTTGTTTGATTTGCGACTATTGCCACTGGCGTCCGGGTAAACGACTATAGAGGACCCCGGGTATCTCTCTTTGATAGTTCTGATCATGGCCGGGGTGTCTAGGACTTTGGTTATCTCATTTACCGCCAAGGCTTGGCCAGCCCGTATAACGTGGACGACTGCAGACATATTGCCCACGTTAAAGTCCATACCAATATGTACTGGTTCGCCAGAGGTTCGGTCCCACTCAGCCGGGGTGTGATGTTCAACCCGGTCAAACGAATCATAGACTGAACCTGTAGTCAGGTTGACGAATTTGCCTTCAATGTACGCCTCCACCAAGTTTGGCGGGTAACTGTCCATCAAGCCTTTGATGTAGTCATCAGGCAAGAATGGGTTGGCGCGGGTCGATACTCGGATATAATTATAATCCGGGCCCGGGTTCTTTTCCCATCGATCATAGGCAAAATTGAATCCTTCCGGGGTCGTGTATGCCGAGACTTGGTTGGTCAAGCCTTCTGCCTTAAAACGGTTACGGGCTATGATCTTCTGCCACACTGCTTCTGCGTGTTTGTGCCTTAAAGTGTCTATTTCGTCCACATGACTTCTGAAGGATTCATAGCCCACGATACGAGCCGGGTTGTCCAAAGTCCTTAATATGAATTGACCATACTTTTTGGTATAGATGATATTTTCGGACTTATTATAAGTGTATTGAATCTTATATTCGTCAAGCTTCTCCTCCAGCCGTGGGGCTAAGATAAGCCGAACAAGGTCATACGTGGGCTCGTAACAGGCAACAGGACCTTGGGGGCATAGGAGTTTGTCAGCAATGGCCCTTTGAACCAACACTTCAGTTTTGCCCGAACCAAACCCACCTATGAAGGCGGGATATTTGCAAGCAAGGTTGTGGAAATCTAGCTGGGGGCTAGTTACCGTAAAATCGAGGTTCACGGGTTTTTAGCCTCAACAACATGGAACGTGATGTTGTTAACTGGAGTGTCTTGGTCGTCCGAATATTCTTCGATAAACTTGGACATTTCGCTCAATACACCTTTCATATTGGCCGCATCAAACTTCCGGGCGATAACCTGCTCACCTTCTTTATTTGCACCCAGTGGAACGGCAACTTCACCCATCAACATGGGCATTAAATTCATGTATTGAACCATGACGTATTCTTTGGTTATATATCCAACTGTGGCTTGGTGTTGTTGTTCGGCATTTATAAAAGCTGCAGTAAGGGGGTGTCGCAACATTTTGAGACCTTGGGAGGGGTCTTGTCCAGCTTCAACAGCTGCGCTGCGATGGTCATAAGTGACTAAAAACGAATACGCAAAGGCTTTTTGGACAGCAGTTAAGTCATCCCAGCCGTTGGCTTGGTTGCGTTTGATGAGTTCTGGGTCTGTCATTCTACCTTCTGGTTATGAGCGGAATAAGCCAAGGGGCATTTAACTGCAAATCTTTAATGAGAGCACAATGGACCCGCTGGGCTATGGCTACAGGCGTGTTAAGTAGTTCTCTTTCTAGCCTCAATTCTCTCGCCTTTAACGAAGCTTGCGACTTGAGGTCGTATTCAGTTAAAGTCATCATGATCACATTATAACACGAGAGGCGGTTCTTCTGCAACTGTTCTGCCATATGGGGGGCAAAAAGGCACACGGTCCCATTTCCTGGGCCGCATGGTGGACCACCCACAGGCCGCGAAGGACGGGGCCTCTAGCCAAGTGGGGCCTCTCCCGGTCCGGGGGCCAGACTACTCCCGATATCGCTACAAAAAAATGCGGCGATTACGGTGGGGGGAGGGGGGGTATATTTTAAAAAAAAAAAAAAAAAAAG
>Ga0233427_10000783_pt1 | contig 37908 bp, 31 predicted proteins | sample SI_118_April2016_5_FD_179885 | JGI IMG/M metagenome (GOLD analysis project Ga0233427, IMG submission 179885) | Seawater microbial communities from Saanich Inlet, British Columbia, Canada - SI_118_April2016_100_MG | ecosystem: Environmental > Aquatic > Marine > Inlet | place: Canada: British...
CTCTGCAGCCTGGGATCGGCTCGACATCTCCCACGATCGGTTCATCCGAACCACCGAAGACGGGCACAAGGCGGTCGTGACCGCCTTCCTCGAGCGCCTGTGGGAACGCGGACAGATCTACGAGGGCCAATACAGCGGCTGGTACTGCATCCATGAGGAACGGTACTGGACTGAGAAGGACCTCGGCCCCGAGAATGCCTGCCCCGATTGTGGTCGGCCAACTCAGTATCTCGAGGAGAAGAACTACTTCTTCAAGATGAGCGAGTACCAGGAGCGCTTGCTCGCGCATATCGAGGCGAACCCGGAGTGGATCGTTCCTGAAGAGCGAAAGAACGAGATCGTGGGATTCCTCCAACAGCCGCTGGGGGATCTCTCTATCTCCCGCCCAAAGTCGCGGGTGGGATGGGGTATCACGCTCCCGTTCGACGATGAGCACGTCGCCTACGTCTGGGTAGACGCGCTCATCAATTACCTGACGGCATCCGGCGCTATCGATCCGAGTGCCGCACCCGACGAGCGGGGCTTCGACGACGTGGCCGAGTCATGGTGGCCCTGTGACCTGCACCTAGTCGGGAAAGACATCATCACCACCCACGCTGTGTACTGGCCTACGCTACTCATGGGGGTGGGACTCCCGGTGCCCAGGCAGATCCTCGCCCATGGCTGGTGGGTCGTCGGGGACACCAAAATGTCCAAGTCGCTAGGAAACGTGATTGACCCGATGGCACTCACCGACGAGTTCGGCCCTGATGCGGTCCGGTGGTACTTGCTCAGAGAAATGCCAACAGGGTCGGACGCATCGTACACGCCGGAGCGCTTCATGACGCGCTACGAGGAGCTCCAGAAGGTTCTCGGAAACCTGGCGTCCCGCGTGATATCCATGATCGGCAAGTACCGAAATGGGGTCGTCCCAGAGGCTGCAGGAGATGGGATGGCTAAAGAGACCGCTCAGACGTTTCAGACCGCACGTGACGCGATGGCTCGCTACAAAGTCCATGACGCGTTGAGTGCAGCCATGGAACTCGCCCGCTCTGCCAACGGATACGTGGACGAACGCCAGCCGTGGTCGCAGGCCAAGGATCCAGCAGCGTCCGGGGACCTAGACGAAACGCTCGCGACGCTGGCTCATGTCCTCGTAGCCCTATGCGCGCTCTTTCAGCCGGTCGCACCTGAAAAAATGTCGGAATTGGCCCGTAGACTTGGCCTAGATGGGATCCCGACACTCGACGAAGCGCTCGCGATTCGGATGGCGGGAGCCACGGTGGAAAAGGGAGAGGGGCTTTTCCCTCGGATCGAGCCCTCTTGGGCGAAGGATCAAACTTGACGGTGTATTTGTGACCCTTCTACCTTTCCTTTCTGTAGACTCCCAGCACGACCTGTACTTGTGACCCGTTACCCAGGCGCTAGATGACCGGAGATCGTTGGACCTTCCTCGTCGTTCGCGGCGAAGGCAGTCCTGTCCGGCAGTACTCACTCTCATCGCGTGTGCTTCGCTGGGCAATCGGCGGGAGTGCTGTGATGGCGTTGGTATTGGTAGGGGCGGCGTTCACGGTCCTTTTCGATGGGTATACGCGGCTCAGTGCCCGTAATCTCGAAACGCGTAATGAATCGCTTCGCGCGGAGCTTCAGCGGTTCCAGAGTCGGGTAGACGGTCTTGAGTCCACGCTCGGCGCGGTGGCAGACAACGACGCACGCTTCCGTAGCATCGCGGGCCTCGAATCGATTGACCCGGAAGTCATGCAGGCTGGTGTCGGCGGTCCGGGACTCGGCACACCCGAGACCTACCCGCTCTGGTCGGTCGACTCGACGGCATCGAAGACGGCCTTCGCGGTCTCGTACGACCTCAACGCCCTCGAGCGACGTGCCAAACTCCTCTCCGAGAGCCTCTCGGAAGCCACGGACTCGGTACTGGCGCATCGCGACTTGCTGGAATCGACACCGTCGATCCTGCCCACGGCGGGTTGGATCAGCAGCAGCTATTCCGAATCTCGCATGCATCCCATCCATAACCGGCCGCTCCCGCATCCGGGCCTGGACATTTCAGCAATCAAGGGCACATCGATCTTGGCTGCCGCGAAGGGTCGCGTGATCCGTTCTGGATGGGTCGTGGGTTACGGACTCACGATCGAGATCGACCACGGATACGGGTATACGACGCTCTACGGTCATTCTTCGCAGCTCGTGGCCCAGCGCGGCCAGGAAGTAAGGCGTGGCGACATAATCGCTCAGGTCGGCAGCACAGGGATCGCGACCTCGGCACACCTCCATTACGAGGTGCACATGAACGGTGTCGCTCAGAACCCGGCGAACTTCATCCTACCAGATCAGGTACGAAACTGATCGACCTGACACGGCTCGCAGTCCTAAGGCGCCCTCGGGCGCCTTTTCTTTTGCCCGTCACCCACCTACTCAGATGATTCGTATCCTGACCTTCACGTTTCTCCTGGGCTCACTGCCCAGTGGGGCGACGGCTCAGGACGCCTCACCGTTTCGACCCGACTCAGTGGTTCAAGCCCCGGGCGGGCCCACGATCGTCATGGTGACAGTGAACCCGGGAGGCACCGCGGCACTGCGCTTATCCGTGCCACTCACAGAGAACGCAGCTGAGGCGGGAGCAGGGTTGGTTCTGGCTCGCCTGGCGTTGAATCGAATGGGCGGCCCCGCGCGCCAGATCGGTGCCCGCGTCCACGCGGAACGCACCCCTTGGGGCATTGCGTATCGAGTGGAAGGCGCAGAAGCGGACATCGAATACCTGACATACCTGCTGAGGTTGGCCGCACAAGAACCGGCATCCGAGCCACATGTCCGTGCAGCGATAAGAGACGAGCTCGCGTCGGACCTCAAGGCTCGAGCAGAGGCCCCGCTCGAGCGGATTCTCAGCGACCTGGTCACCGATGCTGCCCCCGCGGAAATCTCAACTGGCGGGACACTGGAGACACTCGCCGAGCTCAGAGCCGCCCGTCTTCAAGAGGTATGGAGTCGCAGCCATCGTTCCGCACGAATGTCCGTGGTCGCAGTGACGGGGCTAGATTCAGAGGTACTCCTCGCCGGCCTGGATCGGCTGGGAGCGACGGGCGACACTGCGCGTTCCTTGGGCAGCCCCCCGGCTCCCCAAGCGTCCGAAATTCCGGTTCCGGCGGCTCTACGAACCTGGCACGGCCTGGCTTGGACCGACGGCTCTAAGCTCGACCCTCATGCCGAGGTACTCGCGACGCTCATGACCGGCCACCTAGAAGCTGGCGCTTCCGAGACAGAAATGACGGTGCGTCGGCGGCAACTCTCCGACCGTTCGATGCTCGTACTAGCTGGCGGGGCCTACGCCAGAAACTCGGCAGGGATGCGAACACGTCTCCTGGATCTTCTCCCAGCCGTCAGGGCATCGATCGACGGTCCGTCCGTGACGGCCGCACGCATGCAGGTCGCACTCGCGCTCGCTCGGGCAGCAGGCGACAGCGGTGGCCTCGCCGAGCACATCGGCTGGGGCTTCGAGGCCACCGGAAACCCCTTCGCTGCGGTAGCCCACTACGACGCACTGAGTGCGGTGACAGCGAGAAGCCTGACCGAGTACATCGACACGCTGACAGGCCCCCTGACGGCATCGGTGACCCGATGAATCGTCGTCGGCCCTTCGTGTGCGCGACCTGGGCGTCCCTGGCCATCCTGATCGGGAGCTCCGCTGGGCACGCCCAACTCACGACGTATGCCGCGACAGCGACACGTGGCGTCGAAAGAGCCACCGTCGTGGCGGGCACGGTCCTCCTACCGGCCGGCTCTCGCCACGATGGAGCGACGACTGCAGGATCCGCGTGGCTCGCCGGGCACAGCATCGCAAGCCACGCGAACGCGACGCTGGCCGGATCTGGGGCGACTGTGTCGGTATCCGTCGCACGTTCCACGACCGCGTTCACCCTTACGGCGGTGCCGGAGTCCTGGGCAACCGCGTGGGCGACACTCGACACCTTGATCTTCGATGCGCCCATCGACCCCGCCACCTTCGATGTAGAGCGGCGACTGGCTACCACTCAACTGGCATTTCGGGTCGGCTCCCCAGTTACAGATTTCCAGGCGGAAGCTTTCGCGCGGTTGGCGCCACCGTCGGACCCTTGGGCACGGACACCGGTCGGAAGCCTCGAATCGCTCGGCGTCATCACCCCCGAAGACGCAGAGGCTCTGCGCGCCCAGCACTACCGACGGGGAAGCTCGGCCGTCGCGATCGTCGGGGCCGTCGACGACGTCTCGACTCCGAGCGGATCGCGTAGTTCAATTCCTGCGGCAACGCCTGCCTGGCTGAGCGGAGACCGGACGGTGCTCAAGCAGGATGTGACAAGCGCCTGGATCTCCGTCGCCTACCCGGTGCCGGCGAGCATCGACCGCACGACACTAGAGTTCCTGGTCGACATCATCCAAGACGCACTCGATCCGGTGCCTCCCGACCCGGAACGGTACAGCGTCGACGTCCGCATCGAAGAAGCGCCAGGGGGAACCACGGTCGTCGTACAAATCGCGGTCATACCAGATGCGGCAGATCGGTGGGAGGCTCGCACAGTGAACGCCGTGGCCGCCCTACCGGAGGCACCGCCTACCGGCGAGTTCTTCGACTGGGCGCGCCGCCGATTCCGCTCGAGGCGGCTCCTCGCAGAAGGGGGTGCTGAGCAAAGCAGTGCCCGAATGGCGGCCGACCTTCTTCGTGACGGAGAGGTCCGAGACCTCGACGAGAACATCTGGGCGCTGACCGAAGCCGGTGTCGCCGCCGCATTCCGTTCCTTTGGCGACGCCCGAATACTCCGACTCGGGCCAGATCTCGGACTCTCTGGGAGATAATTCACTCCGGCGAATGGTCTGTCATTGTGCGCCAGCCCCTGCCCAGGGAGCGCAACCCGGATTACTTTCTGTTCGCCCGTAAGGTTGATGCATGTTTTGGCCCACTATACCTTCGGTCGCTTGTTCCCTGAGGAAACCGATGGACGGAGTAATATTATGAGGCGATGGTCCCTTCCGTTTGCCATGAGCCTGATCCTGGTCGCAGGAGCGTGCAGCTCAGCCAGCGTCGTGGTGACGATGGAGATCGACATCGATAACCCCGATGGAGACGGCATGATTACCCGTGCCCTGTCGGACATCGAGGTCCAGATGCTCCCCTACGACCGTGATGCGGTCTTCGACTCGATGACGACCGCGTTCGGCAGTTCCGAGCCACCGGTCCCCGCCGAGCTCGTCGCGGCCCGTGGCGAGGTTCGTGCGGCGCAGGAAGAATGGCAGGTGTCGCAGAACCGGTGGAATACGATTCGCGACACATTGCAGAAGCTCAACACTGCCATGGAGCAGTACAACCGTGGCGAGGCCCGCTACGTTGCGCTCTTCCGTGAGTGGGGCGACTTCGATGCGGAACTGAGCGGAGTCGAGCGCGAGATGGAGCGGTCTTTCGACCGCTTCAACGAACTGCAGCAGGGTACGATTCGGGCTTCCGACTCCATACGCATCCTCCAGGAGAACTGGGCGGATGAAGCGTTCGTGGGCGTCGGCGAGGTATTCGTCGCGAAAGCGCGTATGGCCGGCCGCACGCCTGTCATCGACACGACCGACGCTTCCGGCATCGCACGAACCCACTTCCGCGGCATCAAGCCAGGGACGTACTGGGTGCACGCACGCTACGAACTCGCCTACACGGAGATGTATTGGAACATCGAGGTCGAGGTCGTCAAAGGTGAGCCTCAAGAGGTCCGCCTGACGCGAGCGAATGCCACAGAGCGCATGAAGATGTAGTTGGCCCGATGCCAGCAAAGGAGCCGCCCCGCCACCATCGTGTGGCGGGGCGGCTTTCTTTTGTGCATCAGACGAACAAATTGAGGTACTTCTTCAACGCCCCGAGCCGTCCGTGACCGAATCCACAGCCAACGCCCAAAGCCCATCACTCCGGATCGACTCGGACGAATTGGGTTGGATCACCTTCGACGATCCGGATCGCCCTGTGAACGTTCTGAGCGAACCCGTCATGAGGCGGCTCACCGAAACGCTCGATGAGGCCAGAGCTGCGAGTCGTGAGGGTCGGATCAAAGCGCTGGTCCTCAGCAGCGGTAAGCCGGGCTCGTTCATCGCCGGCGCCGACGTCGACGAGATCGCAGACTTGGAAGATCTGGACGAAGCCGAAATGAAGATCCTACTCGGCCAAGCCATCTTCATGCATTTGGAGACGATGCCCGTGCCGACCATCGCCGCCATCGACGGAGTCTGCGTCGGGGGTGGACTCGAGATGGCCCTGGCATGTTCCCATCGAGTCGTTTCAGACTCCAAGCGAACGCTCATTGGGCTCCCAGAGGTGATGCTCGGCTTTCTTCCAGCTTGGGGAGGCACGACGCGCCTTCCCCGGCTGGTCGGGCTGCAAGCCGCCTTGGATCTACTGTTGACTGGCAAGCAGATCGACGCCGAAAAGGCGAAGCGGATCGGCCTGGCTGACGAGGTCTTTCCAAACGGTCTGTTCGGGGAGAAGGTCCGCAGCTTCGCCCTCTCGGCCGGGACGCGACCACGCGGCTCTTCACGGAAACGGAGAACACTCCTGACTCGTGCCCTGGACGACACCCTGCCCGGACGGAGAATCGTCCTCAGCATGGCCCGAAAGAAGGTTATGGCGAGCACCGGCGGTCACTATCCGGCTCCGCTCCGCATCTTGGATCTGCTCGGAAAGCACCTTGGTGGGTCGGTCGACGCGAGCCTGGCGGCCGAAGCTCGCATCGGTGCGGCGCTCGTGGTGTCCACGATCAGCAAGAACCTGGTGCACGTGTTCCACATGCGTGAAGCCTCCCGCAAAGGCAAAGGCGTTGCCCAGAAGGACGTCGCGACGGCTAGTGTTGATACGCTCGGAGTCGTCGGAGCGGGCGTCATGGGCGGAGGAATCGCGCAGCTCGCTGCGTACCGTGGTGCTCACGTCTACATGAAGGACATCCACCACGAAGCTGTGACCGGAGGGCTGCAACACGCACGTGGGCTCTTCGACAAGGCGGTGAAGCGTAGGCGCTTGAGCCGACGCAACGCAGACCAACACATGGAGCTGATCTCTGGCGGACTCGAGTATCACGGCTTGTCAGGCGCGGACCTGATCGTTGAAGCGGTGGTGGAGCGCCTAGATGTGAAGCGCTCCGTTCTCGCCGAAACCGAAGAAAACGTCAGAGCCGAATGTATTATCGCGACGAACACGTCGTCTCTGTCCGTGAATGACATGGCTCAGGCGCTGCAGCGCCCCGAACAATTCTGTGGCATGCATTTCTTCAACCCGGTGCACCGCATGCCGCTCGTGGAAGTGATCCGCGGCGCAAGCACGAGCGACGAAGCGATCGCCACCGTGTATGCGTTTGCGCTACGACTCGGGAAGGTGCCAGTGGTCGTTGGCGACGGCCCGGGTTTTCTGGTCAACCGCGTCTTGGGCCCCTACCTGAACGAAGCGGGCTTCCTTCTCGGTGACGGCGCGTCTGTGGAACAGATCGACAAGGTCGCGAGGAAGTTCGGGATGCCTATGGGGCCGCTCCGGCTGATCGACGAGATCGGGATTGATGTCTCGGCGCATGCGGGCGCGAGCCTCCACGAGGCGCTCGGCGACCGGCTCACACCCTCTCCCGTTCTGACCGCAATCTCCTCCGTCGGGCATCTCGGCAAGAAGGGAGGTCAGGGTTTCTACACGTACGAGAAGGGTCGCGAGACCGGCGTTAGCGAGACGATCTACTCCGAACTCGGTACTGCCGCGCCAGCACAGCGCGTAAAGATGGAAGACCAAGACATTCGCATGCGCCTCATTCTACAGATGATCAACGAGGCGTCTCGCACCTTGGAAGAAGGCATCGTCCGTTCGGCTCAAGAAGTGGATCTGGCCATGATCATGGGCACCGGATTTCCGCCCTTCCGCGGAGGCCTTCTGCGCTTCGCAGATACTGTGCATCCCAGAGGCGTCCTAGATCGCCTAAAACGCTTCGAGAACGAGTGCGGTGACCGCTTCACCCCCTCACCTATCTTGGAACGTCTCGCGGCCGAGGACAGGTCTTTCTACAGGGCGTTCCCCACTTGATCGTAGGCGTTGTGCCCTGTGCAGGAGCGTCCGTGAGGATGGGCCGACCTAAGGCGCTACTCGAGATCGAGGGCCATACTTTTCTAAGCCTCGTGACAGACGCGCTTCGCGACGGCGGTTGTGATCGGGTCATTGTCGTGGTGCCAGAAGACACCCCCCTTCAGGAGGCTGCAGAAGCGGCCGGAGCTCAGGTCATTACGAATCCCGATCCGGGCGAAGGACCCATCACCTCACTTCGTCTCGCAATCCGGGAGTCGGGCCCGGATACCCAAGGCGTACTCTACCACCCGGTGGATCACCCGCTCGTGCTGAGTTCGTCAGTCGCTGCTGTGGTGCAAGCCGCAAAACCGCGCCCACTGCTTGTCGTGCCGATGTTGGGTAATCAGCGTGGACACCCCACCTACTTCGACGCCCAACTCTTCGCGGAGTTTCTCGACCCCCACCTAGAGGGCGGCGCACGGACCGTGGTCCACCGGCACCTCGACGATGCGGTGCTCCTGTCACTCGATGATGAGGGCATTCGCGCCGATATCGACACACCCGCGTTGTACGCTGAGGTCGTCGAGAGTCACACCGACAGACCGGCTGAGGCGAGGAGCCAGTGAGCCTGCACGCCGCCGACGCAGCCGCACTGCTCGTCCAGACTGCAGAGGCGGGCGGTACCGCAGCAGTCGGAGTCGTAGTCGGAGCTGGGAACAGCGACGCGACCGGCAGACGTATCGCTCTCGTTGCTTCGACCGACGGCGTCGTTGCGGTGCACGGTTCGTTGGGCCACGAAGAGATCGACGCAGAAGCTCGGGCTGTCCTTGAAGCCATGATTGCCGATCCCCGCGCCAAAGATGGCATCAGGATGGTCGGCACCAGTGACGAGAGTGTCGAGTTGTACGCCGAAGTTCGGCGACCCGTCCAAGAACTCGTGGTCGTAGGCGCCGGCCACATAGCACAACCGCTCACGCACATCGGCGCACTTCTCGGCTATCGCGTGACCGTCATCGACGACCGGCCGGACTTCACGACCCGCGAACGCTTCCCCGAGGCCGAGCGAGTAATCAGCGTCGACTTCGATGACCCATTTGCGGACGTTCCACTTCACGGTCGTTCCCACGTTCTCTTAGTGACGCGGGGGCACAAGTATGACTACGCATGTCTCATACGCGCCCTCCGTATGGACCCAGCTCCAGCCTACATCGGCATGATTGGCAGTCGCAGGCGCATTCGGGCGACGTATGTCCAACTCCTCAAGGATGGGGTCGAACGAGAACTCCTCGACCGAATCCACGCCCCCGTCGGGTTAGACATCGGCGCGGAAACGCCCGAAGAGATCGCAGTAGCCGTCGCCGCTGAGTTGGTCCTGGTACACCGGGGCGGCACCGGGTCACTCCTCAAGAACCTCGAACGGGTTGCTGAACGGTTCTTCCCCGACGAGGATCCGGCATGACACACGATGATGACAAGAACCTGACCGAAGCGCTCCTGGCCGCCCGCGCCGCAGGTCGCCGCTGTGCGCTCGCCACGATCGTCGGCACCAAGGGCTCTACGCCCCGAAAGGTCGGTGCTCGCATGTTGGTCGACGCCGCACGCGGACTGGTCGGCACTGTCGGCGGAGGCTGTGGAGAGGCCGAGGTCATCGACGCCGCAATGGACGTGATGGAATCGGGTGCGCCACAGCGCGTCCGAGTGGACCTCACGGACAACTTCGTTTCTTGGAGCCCTGCGGTCTGCGGTGGAGTGATGGACGTTTTTGTGGAGTCCGTGGACCACCACAACACTTGAGCGCCCCCGAGCGCGTTCAGATCCACTACAAACGCCCACCGGACCGCGAGCAGATCTTTGACCAAGCCGTGGTCCACGAGGACGTGGACGTCATCGTCACGCTGGCCGAAGCGATGGACTTCGATCCACCCAAGCGTATCCAGGGCGAGATCGCCCTCGAGACCGGCTCTTCCGTTGTCTGGTTCACCTTCCCCGGCATGTGGCACGACATCGGCCGCTTCCACCGTGCGGACAGCACCTTCACCGGTCTGTACGCGAACGTGCTGACCCCTCCAGAGATCGACAGGCGCACCTGGCACACAACGGACCTCTACCTCGACGTGTGGCTCTCCACGACGGGCGAGGCGCTCCTGCTCGACGAGGATGAATTCCAAGAGGCCGTAGGACGCGGCCTGATCGATGAGAAGACGTCCACACGAGCACGCTGGGAAGCAGACTCAATCCTGGAGCGTGTGAAGGATGGATCTTGGCCCCCCGCCATCGTCCATGAGTGGACACTTGATCGAGCACGGGCAGCTATCAAGTGACGCTGGGGACCCTATTGGCCGGCGCCCTAGGTCACATTTTTCGGGCAGTGATCCCCGGCGGATGGAGTACTTACTCCACCAAATAGGCTGCGCACAGCCGATCCACATCCACGTGCATCTGCTTCAGCACGGCCGGATCCTCACGCATACAGTCGATGAGTCGATCGTACTCTTCCAGCGAAGCCGCTGGGACGTCGACCTCTTCGTGGTGATACGAACCTTCGTCCACGAAGAGTAGGCGGACCTTGGCCTTCTTGTCTTTGCTCACGAATCCTGCTCCCGGAGACGCGACACCTCAGGAAGAGCCGCGAAGAAAATCAACGTGATGATGATCGCAGAAGCCACGCAGTACTGGCACCACGCGTGGATCACTGCGGCTTCGAGATAGGTCAGATAGGCAGAAAACAGCGCACCGCCGGCGGCACCGCCTAAGAGCAGGCCCCCGATCAGCTTGGAATTACGTCGTCCCGGCTGAAGCCCCATGAAGGACAAGGTGAGTAGAGCCACATACCCGGCAACGCCGATCACGGAGACCGGGACCGGACCAATCGTCGCGTACTGGCTCGACTGGACCGTCGCGCAGTCTCCCACACCACAAACGATGGGACCGGTGAGTCCCAGGTTGTGCGCGAACAGGTAGAGCGCGACGAAGAAGCCAACGAGGGCCAGAACCGCGATCACCATACGATTCATGGGCGGCGCGCCCTCTGGCGCGCCGCCCATGTTTTCGGACTCGTTCAAGTCTTCGACCACCCGGTCAATTCCCGGCGGCGGCAGACTCTTCGATCGCGATCATCGCAGCTTCGATTCCTTGGAAGCTGTTGTTTCCGGCACGGCGAAGTTGGCCGTATCCCTGGACCATGATCGTCGGCGTCCCGCTCACACCAAGCTCGTATCCGAGACGGTAGTTCGCCGATACTACATCAGCATGACGGTCGCTCTTCACGCATGACTCGAAAGTCTCACCCTCGAGACCGAGGTCCTCGCCGTACCCGACGAAGGTGCCCACGACATTCTGCTGACCGGACCACGAAGACTGATTCCTGAAGAGCACCTCGTGGTACTCCCAGAATTGGCCCTGGTCTTCGGCGCACCGGGCAGACCGGGCCGCGAGAAACGCATGTGGGTGAATTTCGGTGAGCGGGAAGTCATAGAAGATGAACTGCGCTCTACCGGACTCGACCAGCCTCAACTCGACCTGAGGCTTCACGCTCAACGCAAAACCGCCACAGCCGGGGCACTGGTAGTCACCGAACTCGATGATCGTGAACGGGGCGTCTTCGTCACCCTTCGTGACGCCCTGCGCGATCTCAGCCAGAACCTCCATGTCGTCGAGGCCGTCGACTTCGACCAATTCAGTGGAGGGCGTCCCAAACGAGTTGCTGCCCACCGAATAGCCTACGGCTCCGATCCCGAGGACGGCGATCACGGCAAAAATGACATAGAATTTCTTCATATTCGAGCCACCCTCGCCTGCTTTTTTCCGTTCTTCACTTCTAGACACGCTCAACTCCCGTGTACGCCCGCTCTAGCGGGTCATGGTGCGTATGACGGCGACGCTCAACTCGCGACGCTCGCACTATAGATGCGTTCAACTCTGGAACATGTTTCCGCTCTGAGACCCAATCAAGCGACCGACTGGTTGTCCAGCTCTCTATTGGGTCAGCAAAGAGAGTACTTCATCGGTGTCCGAGAGGTCCCCGATCACGTGATCAGCCCCGGTTCGACTCAATTCCTCGAAGCTGTAGTTTCCCGTTGCGACCGCCAGGGTGCGGGTTCCCCCGGCCTGACCACAAGAGACGTCACTAGGCGTGTCTCCGACGACGATGGCGTCTCGTGGAGTCAAAGACTCCCTCCAGGTCGCTCGCGCCCGCTCGAGCGCGATGGCAGGAAGCTCATCACGCTCCTCGTGGTCCGAGCCATAACTCCCCAAGGTGAAGCGCTCCCAGAGATCCGCCGAGTCGAGCTTCAATTGAGCGCCGCGCACGATGTTTCCCGTGAGAAGTGCCACACCGATATCGTCAACTTCGGCGAGGGCGTCCAATAGGGCATGGACTCCGGGCAATACCGTGACAGGATCATCGCCCAAACGTGCTTCGAGCCTCGATGTGTATCCTTCGAAGAGCGCTGGCAGACCCGTTCGTATCTGATCTCTTGCGAAGCCGTGGCCCTCCAACAGCTCACGCGCGATCTGTGGGTCCGTCTTGCCGCCGAAGCTCACATTCTCGATGTCACCGACGGTCCCGTATGTCTCCACCATCGCCTCGCAAAAGGCGCCCTTGGCCGGGCCACCCCATACGAGCGTCCCGTCGATGTCGAAGAGAATGAACCTGCGCACTACGCGAGGCCCGCCAGCAACATGGGATCGAGGTTCCCGCCGCTGACGATCACCGCGACTCGCAGTCCTTCCACATCCACGGCCTGGGACAAAAGTGCAGCGGTCGTGGCTGCTCCCGAGTACTCCACGATCAGCTTGTGTCGATTGACGAGCATTTCGGTCGCCTTCTTGATGGAGTCGTCAGTCACGGTAACGACATCGTCCATCAGGTCCCGGGCGTGTTCGTAAGTGAGTTCGCCCGCGATCACAGGACACAGGCCGTCTGCAATCGTGTCGATCTCTCCGAGCAACGCCGGGTGGCCTTCGTCCAGCGCCTTCCGCATGGACGCTGCACCCTCGGGTTCGACACCAATAACCGACGCGTGCGGGATCATGCGCTTCACCGCAGCCGCGACACCGCTCGCCAGTCCACCGCCCCCGATGGGTGCCAAAACGAGATCCACGTCATCCCAATCACGAGCGATCTCTAGCCCAACTGTGCCCTGGCCGGCAATGATGTGCCGGTGATCGAATGGAGGCACGATCACCAGACCTTCCTTCGCAGCGATCTCTTCGGCTAGTGCCCTCCGTTCCACGGAGGTCGTGCCCTCGTAATAAACCTGGGCACCCAGGCGCTCTGCGCCATCCCTCTTCACCTTGGGAGCCGTCGTCGGCATCACGACCACGACGCGGAGCCCTCGGAGCTTTCCCGCAAGCGCCACAGCCTGCGCATGGTTGCCTGACGAGTATGTGATGATGCCCGCCCCGACCTGATCGTCGGACAGCTGCGACACAAAATTGTATGCACCTCGGATCTTGAACGACCCGGCGCGCTGCAAGTTCTCGCACTTCAGACGAACCTCGGCAGCCCCGCAGGCTTCGGTCACGGCATCTGCCGGCAGGAGCGGTGTCGGCACCGCGACCCCGGCCAGCCTGCGGCCAGCCGACTCGATCTCGGTTAACCCAACGAGTCCTTCGCCCTGAACGACATCACTCATTCTTCAGCCTCCTCGGCCCCGCCTGCCTCTTCACCTTCATCAGCCTCAGAATGCGTACCGTCGACTGCGCCTTCATCTGCCGTCTCCACCTCGATCGGATCACCGTTCTCGTCGAACTCGATGTTCTCTTCGTCGTCCTCGATGATGACCCGAGCGACGTCGACCACAGAATCACCCTTGTCGAGGTTCATGAGCCGCACACCCTGAGTAGCTCGCCCGATGGTCCGGATCTCCGAGACCCGCTGCCGATTCACGACACCCTTCCGGGTGATCATCATCAGCTGCTCGTCTTCCTGAACCGCCTTGATGGCTACGACCAAGCCTGTCTTGTCCGACGTCTTGAGATTGATGACTCCCTTACCGCCACGCTTCTGCAACCGGTAGGCGTCGACGTCGGTACGCTTGCCCATTCCGTTCTCGGAAACAACGAGCAGGCTGGCATCTTCTCTGGCGACGACCATGCCGATCACGAAGTCGTCTTCGCGGAGGTCGAGCCCACGGACCCCGGCAGTCGCTCGGCCCATTTGGCGCGTGTCCTGCTCCTTGAAGCGGATCGCCTTGCCTTGCCGGCTTGCGAGGATGATCTCGTCCTCGCCCGACGTGATCTGGACGTCGATGAGTTCATCACCGGGCCGGATGTTGATCGCGTTGAGGCCAACGGCTCTCACGTTTCCGTAGGCCGCCAAACTGCTCTTCTTGATCACACCAAGGCGCGTCGAGAACATCAGGTTCCGGTCCTCAGAGAACTCCCGCACCGGCACCACGGAGGCGACGACCGCTTCGTCAGAGAGATTCAGAAGGTTGATGATCGGCTTGCCGCGCGACGTCCGTCCGCCCACCGGAAGCTCCCAAACCTTCAGCCAATAACACTGACCCTGTCGGGTAAAGATCATCATGTAGTCGTGTGTGGACGCGACGAAGAGGTGTTCCACCCAGTCCTCGTCTTTCGTGTCCATACCGCGCAGGCCACGACCGCCGCGCTTTTGTGCCCGATACGTGTCGAGAGCCAGTCGCTTCACGTAGCCCTGACGGGACACCGTGATGATCATGTCCTCTTCGACAATCAGGTCTTCGACGTTGAACGCACCCACGGCCCCGATGATCTCGCTCCGCCGGGGATCGCCGTACTTGTCGCGAATCTCGCCGAGCTCACCCTTGAGGATCTGCTCTCGGCGCTCGCGAGAGGCGAGGATGTCCCGCAGGTCCTCGATCGTCGCCCGTACCTCAGCCAGCTCAGCTTCCAACTTGTCGATCTCGAGCCCGGTGAGACGCGAGAGGCGCATCTCCAGGATCGCCTTCGCCTGACGTTCCGAAAGATCGAACGTGGATTGGAGCTGCTCCGAGGCCGACGTAGTGTCCTTCGAACCCCGGATGAGTTTGATCACTTCGTCGATGTTGTCGACGGCGATCTTGAGACCCTCGAGGATGTGCTCTCTGTCGAGCGCCTTCGCGAGGTCGAATTCGCTCCGCCGCACGATGACGGTATGACGATGGTCGATGAAGTGCTGTAACATTTCGCGCAGAGACATCACCTTCGGCTCGCCGTTCACCAGGGCGAGCATGATCGTCCCGAACGTCGACTGCATCTGCGTGTGCTTGTACAGACGGTTCAGTACGATCTCCGGCACCGCGTCCCGCTTCAATTCGATGACGACCCGCATGCCGTCGCGATCCGACTCGTCTCGCATGTCGCGGATGGAGGTCAGTTTCTTGTCGCGCACGAGCTGAGCGATCTGCTCGATCATGCGGGACTTGTTCACCATAAACGGGATCTCGGTGATGACGATCCGATCCGAATTGGCGTCCACCGGCTCGATCTCGGCGCGCGCCCGCATAACGACCCGGCCCCGGCCGGTGCGGTACGCATCACGGATGCCTTCGCGACCGCAGATAAATCCGCCGGTCGGGAAGTCGGGGCCCGTGACGATCTGCTCGAGTTCTTCCTGCGGCAGGTCCACGTTGTCGATCATTGCGACTGCAGCGTCTACGACCTCACGCAAATTGTGCGGCGGGATGTTCGTCGCCATACCGACCGCGATACCCGATGAGCCGTTGACGAGCAGGTTCGGGAAACGCGTCGGCAGGACGGTCGGCTCTTCTTTGCTGCCATCGAAGTTGGGAGCGTAGGCGACGGTCTCCTTATCGATGTCGGCGATCAACTCCATGGCGAGAGCGGTGAGCCTCGCCTCGGTATACCGGTATGCTGCCGCTCGATCTCCATCGACCGAGCCGAAGTTGCCCTGCCCGTCGACCAGTGGATTGCGAAGCGAGAAGTCCTGTACCATGCGGACCATCGAGTCGTAGACCGCGGAATCACCGTGCGGGTGGTACTTACCGAGCACGTCACCAACAACCGTCGCACTCTTCTTGTAAGCGCGACCCGGGCTGAGCCCCATTTCACTCATCGCATACAGAATGCGACGGTGGACAGGCTTCAGGCCGTCTCGGACGTCAGGAAGTGCACGCTGCACAATCACGCTCATCGAGTAATCGATGAACGATTCGCGCATCTCGTCTTCTAGCAGCCGCGACAGAACCTTCTGGCCGCCTTCTTCCCCGTCGCCGTCGCCTACGAGGTCGAGTTCGTCACTCATGCCTTCGTCCTTCCCAAAATGATTCAGGTCGCCAGCAGGGCGACTAGTACTTCAGCGCCAACCCAGACCAGTCGCACTCTTTGCACTGACGCCGTGATAGCTCCTGGCCCATCAGCGACGACACGACCTTGTGGATGGGTCGGCGCTTGGCCCGGTGCGTCTCGGAACGACACTGCGGGCACCAATCGCCACGACTCGTCATGCGGCGCTCCGCGCGATCGACCCAAGAGAAAAGCGCCGTGCTCAAGACCCCCACGGCCAGTAGTGTGACGCCCACCACGAAACGCATCGTCGAGACGTGGAATTCGAGTCCTCCGGCAACCGCGGAAAAGCCGGACATGAGCCGGCCGAACGTCAACGAAACCATCTTCGTGGACATCTCGATTCCCAGCAGAGCCAAGGCGAGAGAAAAGAGCAAAGCGAGGCGCCGCATCAGCGTGAAACCCTGGTGACCAGGCGGTACATCGAGGCGCAACAAGCGTCGAACAAACGGTCACTCCATCAGGACTCGGCAGGGTCTCTCGGAGACGCACGGACAGTGCCTCCTGAGACTCTGAAAAATAGCCTTTTTCGGCCCCTAAATCACGCCATCAGGACGAAGTTCTTCAGTTCTTCGAGGCCCGCCCCGGAGAGGATGTCACGGAGTTGCTCTCTGACCCCTTTTTGCCCTACAGAGCCGAGGTGAAAAACCCCTGTCATTGCTAGAGATTGTGCGGTGTCGAGCACCGGCGCGTCGTGAATCTCTTGGCCGATCTTACGTGGATTCACCTCGGCAAACGCACGCACCGGCACCCCCTCTTCCGCCAGCGCCCGAGAAAGTGACTTTCCAACGGGCCCCGCCCCCCAAATCACAACACCTCCGGAGAGGCTAGGAAACGACCTGACCAGGTGGTGTACGCGGCACCTTCGGAACGCATCGGGTGCATAGCGCGGATCGATTCGGGACAGCCGATTGGGCCCCTCTCGCCATCTCAAGAGAAGCTCTGGCACCTTTCCCAGCCCCCATCCCGCGCGCCACAGCCTCAGCACAAGATCGTAATCCTCAGGCCACCCTAAATCGCGGTACCCGTCCACCTCAGCGACAGCCGATGCTCTCATGAAGAACGCTGGATGCGCGAGCGGACATTCGACAAAGATCTCACGCTCAATGTCGTGCGGAGTGATCGGAGTATTCATCCACGCTTCATACCGAAGCGCTCCGTCACGGACTGAGTCTCGTGGGAAGTACTCAACACCACACCCCACGATGGCCAGATCCTGCCGTGCCTCCAGCAGATCGAACTGGGCCTGGAACCTGTTCGGCTCAGAAATGTCATCCGCGTCCATACGGGCCAGGTACCTCCCTTTGGCATCCGCGCGGGCCTGCTCCAGCGCACCCACGATCCCGGTCGGGGCGGCCTTCAAAACGTGTACTCTCTCATCTCGTGAAGCCCAGGCGCTCAGAATCTCGTAGGTGCCATCGGTCGAGCCGTCGTCGACCGCAACCACCTCGAAGTCTGCGAAGGACTGTTCTTCGATGGATGCGATCGCCTCCGGGAGGTGCTCGTCCCCGTCACGGACAGGGAGGAGAACGGAGACGGGTGGGGAAGCGGGCACGACGGCACGGGGATGCGGGGTGGACGACCGAAGGGGAGCGCAGAAAGATGATGGGATGACCGAGATAGAATGAAGCGGCGGCGAAGCGAGCGGCAAGCTCTGGAGAAAACACGGACGAGGTTCCTACGCCCTCGTCGCTGTAGGCACGTTCCTGTACATGGCAGTCACGAGCTTCATCGACTTCTTCAACACAGCCGAAGGGGTCGAGGCATTCGTCAACTCCGAGTGGATGCAAGCGATCTTCCCCTTTGGGATCGAGACGATCATCAACTCCTTCCTGGCCGGAATCTGGCCATTCATGTGGATCAGCTGGATGGGTCTTACGACCGCCCTGGCCTACGCGGGCGACGGATATGTGCTCTGGCCCGTGATCCTGGCGATGGCGCTGTCCAGGCGAGAACAGGCCGTGAAAAGGGACCTAGGGCTCTAGACGGGGCTTCCGCCGTTATCATTCGGTCATTATGAGCCCCACATCATCACCCGCCGCGAACGAAGCATTCGCCGAACTCGGTCTCGGGCCCGAGCTGCTCCAAACCCTGTCGTCTCTCGGGTACGAGGAGCCCACTCCCATCCAGCGCACTGCGATCCCGCACCTCCTTCAGGGGCGGGACGTGATGGGACTGGCAGCCACAGGCACCGGAAAGACGGCAGCCTTCGCACTCCCGATCCTCCAGCTGATCGAAACCGGCGGCAAGACCCCCTCGGCTCTGATTCTGGCGCCGACGCGTGAATTGGCGGTCCAGGTCGCGAGAGCGGTGCACAAGTACGGCAAGGAAATGAAGGTCACCGTGCTGCCGATCTACGGCGGTCAGCCGTTCCAGCAACAGCTCAAGGTCTTGAAGCGCGGCGTGGATGTTGTCGTGGCGACCCCGGGCAGAGCGCTGGATCACATCAGGCGGGGCACCCTTCAACTGGGAGGCATCAAAGTCCTGGTGCTCGACGAAGCCGACGAGATGCTGGATATGGGCTTCGCGGAGGACCTCGAAGCCATCCTGGCCGAAGTCCCCGAGCAAAGACAGACCCTTCTCTTTTCGGCCACGCTCGGCAAACGCATCGAGACCATAGCGGCCCAGCACCTCAACAATCCCGTTGAGGTCAAAATCGCGGCCGACGCAGGTGCAGAGGTCCCACTGGTCCGACAGACTGCCTACCTGGTACGCCGGCCCCACAAGCTCGCCGCACTGGGCAGAGTCCTCGACCTGGAGGCGCCTGAAGCAGCGCTCGTGTTCTGCCGCACGCGGAACGACGTGGACGAGCTCGTCGAGGCACTCAACGGTCGCGGCTATCGAGCAGAGGCGATGCATGGCGGCATGTCTCAGGAAGAGCGTGAGCGCGTCATGAAGAAGCTCCGTGCGGGAAGTGTCGACCTACTCGTCGCCACGGATGTGGCGGCACGCGGGCTGGACATCCCCCACCTCACGCATGTGATCAACTACGAGATCCCTGCCGCGCCCAAGTCCTATGTGCACCGCATTGGACGTGTGGGCCGGGCCGGCCGTGAAGGCGTAGCGATTACACTCGCGGAGCCTCGTGAACACTCGCTCCTTCGCAACATCGAGCGACTCACGAGACAGAAGATCGACGTCAGCTCCCTTCCAACTGTCGCCGACCTGAGAGCACGCCGCCTAGAACTGACCCGGGCCTCCGTCCGTGAATCAATCCTCGAAGGCGAGCTTGGCCAGTTCCGCGTTGTAGTCGAGTCATTGTCCGACGAATTCGACCTCTTCGACATCGCACTCGGTGCGGTGAAAATGGGCCACGAAGCGACGGTGACCGGTGGCGACGGCGACGAAGAAGAAATTCCCGAAGCGAAACCGTTCCGCGAGAAGCCGAAGGGCGGCAAGTCCAAGGGCGCCCAAGGTGCGGGTGTAGGCAGGAAGCCCCGCGGGCAACTCACCGATGTCGGCCGCATCTTCATCGGGATCGGTCGTGCAGCGGGAGTGCGCCCGAAGGACCTGGTGGGCGCGATCACCGGCGAGGCCGGAATCCGTGGCGATCAGATCGGTGGCATCCAAATCGCTGAGCGTTTCACCCTTGTTGAAGTCGCGGCCGACGTCACGGATCATGTGATGCAGGCGCTTCGTCAGGGCAAGATCAAAGGCAAGAAGGTGAAGGTGCGACGCGACAAGGGTCGCACCTAGCACCTCTGGACTCGGCAGCTGAGCGGAACCTCAGCCCTTGGCGAATTCCGCAGCCAAGTAACGCCCGGTTTCACTCCCCGGGATGCTCGCGACGGTCTGCGGTCGCCCCATGGCCACCACCTCGCCGCCCCGGACTCCAGCGCCTGGCCCCATGTCGATCACCCAGTCGGCGACCTTGATCACGTCGATGTTATGCTCGATGAGCAGCACGGTGTTGCCGGCGTCGACGAGCCTGCCGAGTACCCCGAGCAGTTTGGCGACATCTTCTCCGCTCAGACCCGTTGTGGGCTCATCCAAGATGTAGAGCTTACGCCCCTTCTTGCCCGCAACCCCCGCGAACTCGCGCGCGATCTTGAGTCGCTGGGCCTCTCCACCCGATAGGGTAGTGGCCGACTGGCCAAGCCTCAGGTACCCGAGACCAACCTGCTGGAGATGCCAAAGCATCTTCCCGATCTTTCGCTCACGAATGAAGAACCGGATCGCCTCGTCTACGGTAAGGTCGAGTACCTCGGAGATGTTCTTGCCACGCACCTTCACCTCGAGAACGTCCCGGGAGTAGCGCCTACCTCGACACCCGTCACACGGTACGGAAACGTCCGCCATGAAGACCATCTCGATTTCGACCCGTCCGGCGCCCTTGCACTCCTCACAGCGTCCGCCCTCGACATTGAAGCTGAAGTGTCCCGGGCCAAACCCCTTCTCTCGCGCGATCCTCTCCATCGAGAACATCTTCCGGACCTGATCCCACGCCTTGATGTACGTGACCGGATTCGAACGCGGGGTACGGCCAATCGGTGACTGATCCACGAGCACGACACTTTCGAGGTTTACCAACCCTTTGAGTGCCTCGTACGCGCCCACAGATTCACCTAGGTGTTCCTTCGCCGAGGTTTCTCCACCCAGTTCCCTCTCCGCGGCTCGATAGAGAACGTCGTGCACCAACGTCGACTTGCCCGATCCCGAGACACCGGCCACGACGGTGAAGGTGCCAAGCGGGACCTCAACGTCGACGCCTTGCAGGTTGTGGAGTCGAGCACCGCTGAGGGACAGCGACGGGCCATCAACGTTACGGCCTTTCTCAGGCACATCGATCGTAGTGCGGCCGGACAAGTATCGACCTGTGGCCGTGTCCTGCTCGGGGAGGGAGTCAGGTGGCCCCTCGTACACGATCTGCCCACCGTGTTCTCCGGACGCGGGGCCGAGTTCCACGATGTGATCCGCAGCCAGGATCGCCTGGGAATCATGCTCGACGACCACAACCGTGTTGCCGGCGTCCCGAAGCTTATGGAGCAGGCTCAGCAGGGCCCCCGTGTCCCTGGGGTGCAGCCCGATGGTCGGCTCATCCAACACGTACAGCGTGTCCACCAGCGCGCTCCCGAGCGAGTTGGCAAGGTTGATACGCTGTGCTTCGCCACCGGAAAGCGTGCGGGTCTGTCGACTGAGCGTGAGGTATCCCAGCCCGACGTCGACAAGGAACGTGACTCTCGCCTTGATCTCTCTCAAGATCGTCTCGGCGATATGTGTCTCCATCTCGCTCAGTTCCAGCTGTTCGACCCACTCCGCAAAATCTTCCAGCGGCAGGTCCGAGACATCCGAGACGGTTCGGCCACCGACCTTCACGTACAAAGCCTGAGGCCGAATACGCGCACCGCCACATTCTCGGCACACCTTGGGAGCCTGGTACTGCCGCAGAAACACGCGGATGTACTGCTTGTACCGCTTATTCTCCTTCGAGACGAGAAAGGGCACGATACCCTTGAAGGCATTCACGGTCTTCGTCTTCTTCGCGCCGTACAGCACAGCCTCGCGGAACACCTCAGGCAGTTCCTCCCATGGCGAGTAAAGCGACACGTTCTGGCCTGACGCGAAGGCCCGGAGCTTGTCTCGTTCCTTGTGATAGCGTGGCTTCGACCACGGATCGATCGCTCCGTCGCTCAACGATTTCTGATGGTTCGGAACGATCAACTCAGGATCGTAGTCGAGCGTCGCGCCGAAGCCTGTGCACAGCTGGCAGGTGCCGTACGGGTTGTTGAATGAGAAGAGCTGCGGAGTAGGATCGAGGAAGTCGATCTCGGGATGGTCCGGGCACCGGAAGTGCTCGGTAAAAAGCAGCCTCTGCTCGTTCTGACCGGCCACGACGACGATGGCTTCCCCCTCGCCTTCCACGAAGCACGTCGCGATCGAGTCGGCGAGTCGTTCCCCCGTCTCGGCACCTCTGCCCGTCTTCAAGCGATCCACGACCACGAGGATTTCCTGCGCGCTCCCTAATTCGGCTCCCAACTCCTCCGGGTCCTCCGCTTCCGGTCCAGCGAGGTCGACGGTTTCGCCGTCTACCAACACGCGCACAAACCCCATTGATCTCAGGTTGGCGACGATCATCTCATGAGTGATCTCACCACTACGCGGCAACGGAAACGTGACTTGGATTCGCAGCCCATCGTCGAGTGCCATCGTCTGATCGACCGCACCCGACACAGTATCAGGCCGTACGTGCCGGTCACACTCGGGGCAGTGCGTACGCCCTACTCGGGCCCACAAGAGGCGCAGGTAGTCGTAAACTTCCGTGGCCGTCCCGACCGTCGATCGACTCGACTTCGTCGGATTCTTCTGCTCGATAGCGACAGCCGGAGAGATCCCTTCCACCGAATCGACATCCGGCTTCTCCATCCGCTCCAGAAACTGTTTCGCATACGTCGACAACGACTCGACATATCTGCGCTGGCCTTCAGCGAAGAGTGTATCGAGCGCGAGCGAGCTCTTTCCGGAACCCGAAGGTCCGGTGATGACCGTGAGGCAGCGCCTGGGAATATCCAGGTCGATACCCTTCAGGTTGTGCTGGCGAGCACCGCGAATGCGGATGGGGGTGTCCATGCCATAAAAATAAAACCGCAGTCCAGGCCCGGAGAGTGTTCGCTGCGGTGACCGCAAAGAGCCGGCACGAAGTCCTAGTTTCGATCGGCTCACCCGGTCCGGCCCCACCTTCCGTACATTGGAAGCGCGACACCCACCTTAGAGCCACTGCCCATCTATGGCGGAAGCCGACACCTACCAAGAAGAAGAAGCGCTCGGAAAGGCTTACGACGCCCGTCTGATGCGGCGCCTCATTCAGTACCTCATGCCCTACAAGTGGCATGTAGCGCTCGCGATTTTCATCCTGGTGCTGGCCTCAGCCGCAGCCATCGTCGGCCCGTGGCTGACACAGATCGTGATCGACGAGGCCATCCCACAGAGAGACACACGGCTCCTCGCGCTTGTGGTCTCCGGGTACATCGCCGCTGTCGTCATCGGCTTCGTCCTGCACTACGCCCAAGCGGTCATAACGACCTGGCTGGGACAGTCCGTGATGTACGACCTGCGCATGGAGATCTTCGAGAAGCTCCAGCGTGCCGACCTCAAGTTCTATGACAAGAACCCAGTCGGCCGGCTGATGACACGGATCACCAACGACGTCGAGACCCTGAACACGCTGTTCAGCTCAGGTCTCGTGACAGTTTTTGGCGACATCTTCACGCTGACGTTCATCGTGGCCGCGATGCTCCGCATGAATTGGCAGCTCGCACTCGTGTCATTCAGCGTCCTGCCGCTCGTGTTCTTCGCCGCGTTCCTATTCCGAGCGAAGGTCCGCACCGCGTATCGCGACATCCGAGTACGCATCGCCCGAATGAACGCCTTCATTCACGAGCGCTTCACCGGAGTGCGCGTGGTGCAGCTGTTCAACCGCGAGGAGGCCGACGCAGCAAAACACGACGAGATGAACCGGGACTACTTGGAGGCTCACCTCCGCTCCATCACGTACTACGCGCTCTTCTTTCCGGTCATTCAGTTCTTCACTGCGCTCGCCCTCGCGTTGATCATTTGGTACGGCGGAGCCAAGAGCATGGACGGAGTGATTACCGTCGGAGTCGTGGCCGCCTTCCTTCAGTACGCACAACGTTTCTTTCGCCCCATCCAGGACCTCTCCGAGAAATACAACCTCCTCCAGAGCGCGATGGCTTCGTCGGAACGGGTCTTCCAATTGCTCGATGAAGAGATCGTCATTTCAGATCCAGAGGACCCTATTCCGCTCCCTGCTCAGACCGAGGGCCGCATCGAATTCCGAGACGTGCATTTCGCATACGGCAGCAAGGAGAACGGAGAGCCGGACTGGGTGTTGAGGGGCGTCAGTTTCGTCGTGGAGCCAGGCGAAAAAGTGGCAGTGGTTGGTCACACTGGGGCGGGCAAAACAACGCTCATCAACCTGCTGATGCGCTTCTACGATGTGGGCCGAGGAGAGATCCTCCTCGACGGAGTACCCATCAGTCGCGTGGCAGTGGACGATCTACGTGGGCGCATCGGACTCGTCCTCCAGGACGTGTTCCTATTCAGCCAAGACCTTGCCTACAACATCCGTCTTGGTTCCCCTGAGATCGACGAGGCCCGGATCCGCAGCGCCGCAGAGAAGATCGGTGCGGCTCCGTTTATCGATCGACTCGAGGGCGGATACGAGCAGGCCCTCGGAGAGCGCGGGAGCTCGCTGTCGGTTGGCGAGCGACAGCTCGTCAGCTTCGCCCGAGCCCTGGCTTTCGATCCCGAGATCCTGGTCCTGGACGAGGCCACCAGTTCGGTAGACTCAGAGATCGAGGCACAGATCGAAGCGGCAACAGATGCGCTGCTGAAAGACCGCACTTCGCTCGTCATCGCGCATAGGCTCTCCACGATCCAGAACGCAGATCGCATCATCCTCCTGCATCACGGACTGCTTCACGAGCAGGGCACACACGCTGAGTTGCTCGAGACGGGTGGGCTGTACGCGAAGCTGCACGAACTCCAGTTCGCAGTAGCCGCGGGATGAGCTAGCCCGCTTTTACCGCGTGCCGCCACCTATCGTGTCGACGGGAATCGTGTCGACACGAATCGCCGTCGCTGCCGTATCGACGACTTCCGCCGCCAGCTCCTCAGGCACCGCCGGGACCGTATCGGTCAATTCGTACCTCTGCGAGGCAGGAATAAGTTCGTTCCCGACACGAATGATCGGATCGGTCACGAATCCACCGATCGGTTCTAAAGCGTCTTCGGTGTAGTGACTCCCCGGATTCCACAGGATCCACTCGTGGAGACCGGCGTCGTACGTCGCCTGGATTTGCGCTCGGACTTCGGGGGCCTCGTACCGCGGGGCCCCGAGCGTAAAGTCCTGGAGCCATGGACGAGTAATCCCAGCCCCCTCAATGTCCGCGGAGCGCTTCACGGCATCACGGAGCGCAGCTTTCACGATCTCGTACGGGTACGCGTTCGGTGTATCGATACCGAAGCTTCCCTTCCAGTAGTGACTGGGGTACACCATGGGGAGCGCGACGTCGACCACGTCGATGAAGGACTCCCACACCTGCCCGATCCCCACGTCCCGCCGCGCAGTAGTGGTCACACCGAAGACGTCGGCCGTGACCGCGACACCTAGCTCGGCCAACTCCTGCCTGCTGTAGTCCAGGAAGGCCCGGATCGCATCGGCTTTGGATCCATTTTCTCCGGGATATGTGGCCCTCGCATGGTCCGAAGCCGGCGCGTCAGCAAAGCGGACGTAGTCCCACTGGATCTCGGGGAAGCCCATTTCTGCGACCTCACGTGCGAGATCGACGTGGTAATCCCAAACATCCTTGTTGTAGGGATTGAGCCACACGATGCCCTTACTGTCCGCCCAGGCTCCACCCGCCATGTCCTGGACAGCGTAATCCGGCTTCGCGGCCGAGAGCAACGGATCCTTCACAATCACGATCCGAGCGATGGGATAAATGCCCGCCGAGTCCAGGCGATTCAACAAGCCTGGCAGGTCACGGATCCGGACCTCTTCGGTCGCCCCCACTTCCACGGCAACGGGGAGGTCCGTCGGGTGGCTGATGTATCCCGACGCGTCCTTGATATCAATGACGAAGGAATTGACCTCTGTCTGCGCCGCCAGTTCGAGCAAGGCGTTGACCCTGTTCCTCGAACCAGACGCCCACGCGTTCAGGTAGATACCCCGCACGTGTTCGGGACGTGGGAAGCGTCCGTCCGCCATTGCCGGGCTCGGCGCACGAGGGCGAGGAGTACTCACTTCCGCGTCCACACCTTCCTCGCCAGCCGACTCCTCGGAAACGACGGCGGCCGAGTCCACGTCGGGCCCGACGGTCGCCGGGTCCAATAGAGCGATCGAGGGTGTGTCGACGAGAGTGGCCACGGCGACCGAATCAGGCACAGAGTCTCCCTCCACCGAACCAACGTTATCGAACGCGGACGGTCCCGCCTTGCACCCCGCCACGAACGCGACGGCGAGGAGCATCCCAACGAAGCGGGTCACCAATGCGAAGCCCGTGGCGACCCGGCTAATAGGAGCGCAGAGACGGATCTACCTCAGCCCTCCAGCCCAAGACGCCACCGGTCATGTTCAACACGCGTTCGTGACCATGTCGCATCAGAAGCGTTGCCGCCCATTCGCTCCGCTGCCCGCTGCGGCAATAGAGAACGACCTCCTGACTCGGATCGATCTCAGACATGCGCTGCATGAACTCGCCGGTCGGGATCCGAAGCTGGCCGTATTCGGGGAGGTCGGCGATCGCGAGTTCGAAGGATTCTCGCACGTCGACGAGAAGAAGAACGTCTCCATTATCGAGCCTCGCCTTGAGGTCGGTCGGGGAGATCACGGGTACGTCGATTTCGTTCATCGATCGATCACGAGGTCATGAGGTCCGCCAGCAGGTCAGCGGTGCGTTCCGCCGCCCCTCGATGGGCGTCAATATAGCCGAAGGCGCGCTTGCCGGCGTAGTCGCGGGCAGCCTTGTCTCGCAGCCACTCTAGCACCGTTTGTGCCAACTCCTCGGCATCGTTCGCCACCTTTGCAGCCTGAGCCTCTATAAGATCTTGAGCCGCGTGCGTATTAGTGTGAGCGGGCCCGAAGATCACTGGGATGCCTGCCGCGGCAGGTTCGAGAACCGAGTGAAGACCGTCCTCGTGATAGCCTCCTCCTACATAAGCCATGTCGCCGATCGTGTAGAGGTGAGCGAGAACTCCAACCCGATCAACGACCACCGCGTCGACCCCCTTAGCGCCATCCCGTTCGACCTCCATCAGCGTGCGCGCTTCGCCCAGTTCTAGCTGAAGCATCTCCACAAGATCCACGACGATGCCGGGCTCTGGTTCATGAGGTGCAACGATCACACGTAGCTCGGGCGCCTCATCGAGTACCCGTTTCAATGCGGGGATCAAGACCGACTCATCCGACGGCCACGTCGAACCGGCGACTAGAGTCGGCCTGGGCTCCTCACGAAAGCGCGCCAAGTAAGAGGCGCTCGAATCGCATTTCCGTGCCCGAAACGCAGCTGAGTCGACCCCAGGGTCTCCCGTCGTCCGCACGACCTTCGCACCCAAGGACCGGAACCGAGCAGCATCCTTCTCACCCACGGCAAACACCCAATCGAGCCGCGCCCAAGTCTTCCGGAGAAAAATGCGGGCAGGCAACCGGAGTCGTCCGGCGTTCTCCGGAAGGGTCCCAGCCACGAGACAGACTTTAGCGCCTCGCCGCCTCGCCTGTTCCACGAGGACAGGCCAAACCTCAGTCTTAGTGAAGACGACCAGGTCGGGTTGCAGTGCATCGAGTACCGGCGCGATCACCGATTCGAGGTCCCACGGCAGGTAGGCGGTCACGTCCGCTGACATCTCCTTCTCGATGCTGAGTGCCGAAGGAGAGAAATAGGTGAAGACGAACTGTGCGGTGGGGCGTGCGGCCTTCAAAGCATCCATCACAGCACGAGCCTGGAGGCCCTCTCCAACGGACGGGGCATGCACCCAGACCGTAGGGCGGCCGAGGTCCCGTGTCGACCTACCCCACGCGATGAGTCTCTCGTGCGCGGCCTCACGACCGCGCATCCCGACGGCGAACTTCGACGACCCCGACCGAAATAAGGGCGTCCCTCTGCGAAGGACCGCCAAGGCCGCGGAATAGAGGAGGTGGGTGAGACTCATAGAAGGAGGATAGATGGGCGCACGTGCAGCCGGTAGATTGCGGGATGAACTTCCAAGTGACGGCCCGCTATGGCGGACGCTCCCAGCGCTATCACACATTCGTGGTAGACGCGCCCGATGCGAAGGCTGCCCTTCTCTCCGCTGCCGATGCGTTACCGCCTGAAATCGCTCCTGAGACGGATCTGATCGAGATTCGTGTCGCGGTGGATCCCGACAAGCGGAGTTACATGGAGGAAGGCCAATGACCAAGCGCCGCGTCGTCCGAGCGTCCTTGGGCGTGGTGGCCGCCTTGTTAATGGTCGGGGCGTGGGCGTGTTCGCCGATCTACGTGTTGAAGGCCGGCATCGCAGAGATGAAGATCCTGCGCGCTCGGCAGGACATCCCAGAGGTCTTGGCCGACCCGAACACGGATCCGGAGACACGTGGCAAGCTCTCCTTCGTTCTGGAAGCACGCCGGTTCGCCGCGAATGAGTTGGGGATCGACGTAGGTGACTCCTACACGATGTACACCAAACTCGACCGGGACACGCTGGCCCTGGTCGTGTCCGCAGCACACAAGGACAGGTTGGTCCCGAAGACGTGGTGGTTCCCCATCGTCGGTCGTATGCCGTACAAGGGATACTTCTCGCTGGATGGCGCGCAGAACGCCCAAGCCGAGCTCGAGAAAGAGGGTTTCGACACATATCTCAGGCCGACCGCCGCATTTAGCACATTAGGGTGGTTCAACGACCCCATACTCTCCACGGTCCTACGCGCGGATGACGTCGAGGTGGTAGAGACGGTGCTCCACGAACTCTCACACCAATACCTGTTCGTGCCCGGCCAGGTGGGCTTCAATGAGAGCTTCGCGACATTCGTCGGTCGCGCCGGTGCAGCCCAATTCTTTTGCACGCGTGACGGTGGCGGTACGGACACAGTGAAGTGCCTGCGGGCGCAGGCGCGCTGGCGGGATTACCAACGCTTCAGCGTGTTCATCGACGAAATGATGGAGGAGTTAGAGGGCATCTACGACGACCCTGCTCTCGGGTACGAAGACAAGATCTCGACCCGAGAGGACGTCTTCGATCGGTCGATCGCTCATTTCGACGCATCGGTCGCGCCGACCTTCGAGTCGGTCACCTTCAGCGGCTTTCGAAATACACCTCTTAACAACGCGACACTGCTTGCTAGAATCAGGTACTACCATCGGTTGCCGGACTTCGCGGCGCTACTCGCGGAGAGAGGCGGAAATCTGACCTTGGTCCTCTCAGAACTTCGATCGGGCGTCGACGACGTGGATGACCCGTTCGAATTGCTGCCACGAGACGGAGGCTAGACGGACCGGGTCAGATCCTCGCTTGGACCGTATAGAGCTGATGATACCGGCCTTCCTTAGCGATCAGCTCGTCGTGTTTCCCACGCTCGACGATCTCACCGTCCTCGATCACGAGGATCAGATCCGCGCGTTGGATCGTCGACAACCTGTGAGCGATCACGAACGTGGTACGAGACTTCATCAACTCCGCGAGGCTCTTCTGAATGAGGGATTCACTCTCCGTATCCAGTGAAGACGTCGCTTCATCGAGAAGCAGGACCCGTGGATTCGCGAGAATGGCCCGAGCAATGGTCACCCGTTGTCTCTGGCCACCTGACAACTTCACGCCTCGTTCCCCGATAATCGTCTCGAGCCCATCCGGGAATCGGTCTGTGAACTCGGTCACGTAAGCCTGCTCGGCGGCGGATCGGACGTCGTCGTCTGAAGCGCCGGGGCGGGCGAACAGCAGATTGTCGCGAATGGTCCCGTCGAAGAGGAAATCGTCCTGCAGAACGAGGCCCAGCTGGTCTCTATAGCTCGCCAGCTTCACCTCGCGAAGATCAATACCGTCCACGAACACTCTGCCCTCATCAGGCTCCAAGAACGTGGCCGCGAGGCCAGCCAGCGTGGACTTTCCTGACCCAGAACTCCCGACCAGCGCGATCACGGTGCCTGGGTCGGCCTCGAAGTTGATCCCCTTGAGGACTGCCTTGTCCTCGTCGTACTGGAAATACACGTCCTCGAACTTCACGTGTCCGTTTACCGGTGGCATTTCGATCGTGCGCCGTGGGTCATCATCCTCCTTAGGCCAGCTCAGAAGTTCCGAGGTCCGGTCCAGCCCGGCAAACGCCTCCGTCATCTGGGTCCCGATGTTGGCCATCTGGATCACAGGCGCGATCAGGAAACCCAGGAAGAGCGTGAACGAGAACAGTTCACCAATCGTGAGCTGGTCTAGAATGATGAGGCGACCACCATAGCCCATGACGAGCACGCTCGCGGTTCCCATAAAGAAGGCACCCAAACTAGTGACGGTGCTCGACGTCGTGAGCGTCGTCTTCACGTTGTCGAAAATCCGCATCACCCCGTCGTGGAAAATCTCCGATTCCTTGTCGACGGCGTGGAATCCCTTGATGACCCGAATGCCGCCGAGGGCCTCAGTGAGTCGACCTGTTACTTCCGCTCGGATCTTCCCGCGCTCACGAAATGCCGGACGTAGTGTTTTGAACGCACGCGTCGATACAACCGCGAAGGCACCAAGCGGCACGATGGCTAGAGCGGTCATCACCGGGCTGATGCCGACCAGGTACACGAACGCGATAATCGCGGTCACCGTACCTCCCACGAGCTGTACCAGCCCGGTGCCGACGAGATTCCGAACTCCTTCGACATCGTCCATGATCCGCGACACGAGTTCACCGGACTTCGTGTTGTCGAAAACGCGTACTGGAAGCTGGAGCACGTGCTTTTGAACTTGAGACCTGAGGCTGGCGATGAGGTGTTGGGCCTCCACACTGAGCAGCATGGTCAGGGAATACGACGTCGCGGCCTGCACGATCACCGCTCCACCAACAGCACTCAGCAGGATGTAAAGCATCCTGAGGTCGGCGTTCGCGATCACGTTGTCAATCAAGTATCGCGTGGATGCCGGTAGAACGAGGCCCGCCATCCGGTTGAACATGATCAGCATAAGCCCGATTAAGAGCAGCTTTCTCCGGGGCCAAATAATCTCTTCGAAAGCGGCCTTCAGGCTCGCGCCGGAGATCTTCTTTTGGGTTTTCTTATCGGACATTTAGGGCAGGTGTCGGCGTGAAAGCGGCAGGCAGTGTACCCGGGGTCCAGCCCCGGGTGCCTTGGGGGCCCAAAGGGCGACGAGGAATGAACTGGGACTGCCTTCCATTAGGAACCTCGAGGGGGTAAGCCCAAGCAGATCACACACCTACCGAAATGGCGAACAGACACCCTAGTCGTAAGGCTCAGGCACCCTTGGGTGACCCTTGTCCGGCGTGTAGGTTAGCGGTTCTTCCATGCATTCCCGGTACCCGGCAGCAGTCGCCGGCCCCCTAATAGAAGTCCCGTCATGTCCAACGAAGAACGCGTCGGCTACGACCCGTCAGCCATCGAAGAGAAGTGGCAGCGCCTGTGGGACGAGCGTGGCACCAACTCGTACACTCGCGAAGAGATCGAGAACGCCGAAAACCCGTTCTACAACCTCATGATGTTCCCCTACCCCTCCGCTGAGGGACTTCACGTGGGCAACATCTACGCGTTCACGGGCGCCGACGTGCACGGGCGTTTCCAGCGGATGCAGGGCCGCCAAGTCTTCGAGCCGATCGGATTTGATGCGTTTGGGATCCACTCGGAGAACTTCGCGCTGAAGATCGGCTCGCACCCGATGGATCTAATCCCGTCGAACGTGAAGAACTTCACGCGCCAACTCCGGCGTACGGGCGGGATGTTCGATTGGGACCACGCCGTCGATACCACGGACCCGTCCTACTACAAGTGGACGCAGTGGCTCTTCTTGCAGCTCTTCAAGGCAGGGCTGGCCGAGCGAAAAGAAGCGCCAGTGAATTGGTGCCCATCGTGCATGACCGTGCTGGCCAACGAGCAGGTGATCGGAGGAGAGTGCGAGCGATGCGGGACCCCGGTCGAGCAACGCAGGATCGCCCAATGGTTCTTTAAGATCACCAACTACGCGCAGCGGCTGCTCGACAACCTGGCGGATATCGACTGGTCGGACACGACGCGGAAAGCGCAGGGCAACTGGATCGGTCGGAGCGAAGGGGCTCAGCTGCACTTCCCCGTTCTCGACGGCGAAGGCAACGAGACTGACATGAAGGTCGAGGTCTACACGACCCGACCTGACACAGTCTTCGGTGCGACGTACATCGTGCTGTCGCCGGAACACCCAATGGTGGACGCCATTACAGAGGACGGGCACCGTCCGCCCGTCTTCGCATACCGTGAGGAAGCCAAACGCACCGACCTGGTCGCACGTCAGAAGAATGATAAGACGAAGACCGGTGTGTTCACGGGCGGCCACTGCCACAACCCTGCCACCGGCGAGGCGATTCCGATCTGGATCGCCGACTATGTGCTGATGGAGTACGGCACCGGCGCCATCATGGCCGTACCAGGACACGACGAGCGCGACTTCGACTTCGCGACCCAGTTCGACCTGCCGATCTTACGGGTCGTGGCCGGTCCGGACGACAGCGCGGACACGCCGCTCGAAGAGGCCTACGCTGGGCCGGGCACCTTGGTGCATTCTGGCCAGTTCGACGGCACCGACGTGAGCGAGTCTGTCGGCATTGTCACAGACTGGGCCGCAGGGAACGGTTGGGGCGAAGGCAAGGTCAACTTCCGCCTACACGACTGGTGTATCTCAAGGCAACGATACTGGGGCCCGCCAATCCCGATCATCCACTGCGATGAATGTGGCTTCGTGCCCGTGCCCGAGACGGACCTACCGGTCATTCTACCTCGCGTTGAGGACTTCAAGCCGGACGATTCCGGCATCAGCCCCCTCGCTCGGGTGGAAGAGTGGTATCAGACCACCTGCCCAGAGTGCGGAGCCGACGCTCGACGCGAGACCGACGTGTCAGACACGTTTCTGGACTCGGGTTGGTACTACCTACGTTATCCGTCGACCGACTTCGACGACAAGCCGTTCGATTCAGTCGTCACTAGCAAGTGGTTGCCGGTCGACGTGTACATCGGTGGCAACGAGCATGCGGTCCTGCATCTCATGTACTCTCGCTTCCTGAGCATGGTGCTGAAGGACCTGGGCCACATCGACTTCGAGGAACCGTTTACGCGGTTCCGGGCGCACGGGCTGATCATCGCCGAAGGTGCGAAGATGTCGAAGTCGAAGGGCAATGTGATTGTCCCCGACCCCATCATCGACGAATACGGCGCGGACACGTTCCGCACATATCTCATGTTCTTGGGGCCGTACGAAGAGGGTGGCGACTACCGCGCCGAGGGCATTCAGGGCCCATACGGGTTCCTGCATCGTCTTTTCGATACGGCCATGTCTGCAGGAGACGCGCCCGCAGACGTCGATGTGGAGCGTAAGGTCCATCAGACCATCAAGCAGACGACCGAGCAGATGCCTAAGCTCGGGTTCAACACGTCGGTCGCTGCCATGATGGAGTGCCTGAACACCATTCGCTCCGGGGGCCGCCAGGCGAGCCGCTCAGAAGTCGAACCGTTGATCCGAATGATCGCCCCATTCGCCCCGCATATGGCCGAAGAGATCTGGGAGCACTACGGACACGAAGGAAGCATCTTCGACGGCAAGCACTGGCCGTCGTATGATGAGGCCAAGACGGTGGAAAGCACCGTGAAGGTCGCGGTCCAGGTAAACGGGAAGCTGCGTGGGACGATCGGGGTGGCACCAGATACCGCAGAAGCAGAAGTGATCGCCGCAGCCCGCGCCGACGAGAACGTCGCGCGTCATTTAGAAGGTGTGGAGGAACGTCGCGTGATTCATGTACCGGGCCGTCTCGTCAACTTCGTCGTCGGATGAGTGACGTCGAACAGTTAGCCATCGATGCAGTCCGCGTCCTTTCCATGGACGCGGTCCAGAAAGCCAACTCGGGCCACCCCGGGACTCCGATGGCGCTTGCGCCGGTCGGGTATGTGCTCTTCCACCGACACCTCCGTCACAACCCGACCGACCCAGACTGGATCGATCGCGACCGGTTCGTGCTCTCGGTAGGTCATGCCTCCATGCTCATCTATTCGTTGCTGCATTTGAGCGGCTACGAACTGAGCGCGCAGGACATCGAGAACTTCCGGCAGTGGGGATCACCCACAGCCGGCCATCCGGAATACGGGCACGTACCGGGCGTCGAAACAACAACCGGTCCGCTCGGTCAGGGTGTCGCGAACTCGGTGGGGATGGCACTCACGGAACGCTGGCTCGCGACGCGCTTCAACCGCCCCGGACACGAGATCGTCGACCACTTCACCTACGCGCTCTGCTCCGATGGCGACGTGATGGAAGGTGTATCGCACGAAGCAGCCGCGATCGCCGGTCATCAGAAGCTCGGCAAACTCATGTGGATCTGGGACGACAATAAGATCACCATCGAGGGTGGCACCGATCTTTCGATGTCGACGGACCACGCGAAGCGCTTTGAGAGCTACGGCTGGCATGTGGTGCACGTACACGACGGCAACGATCTCGAAGCCATCGACTTGGCGATCACCGAAGCCAAGAACGAAACCGAGCGTCCTTCGCTAGTCGTATTGCGGACTGTCATCGCATACGGAAGCCCAGGCAAGGCCGGCACGTCAGCATCTCACGGAGCAGCGCTCGGCGAAGACGAAGTCAAAGCTACGAAGGAGAATCTCGGCTACCCGTCCCTCGAGCCCTTCCATGTGGACGACGGCGCGAAGGCACATTGGCGCACCTGCGTCGACAAGGGTGAGCGTATTCAGGATACCTGGAACGCGCGCTTTAGCGCATACGCTGCTGAGTTCCCCGCATTGGCTGCCGAATACCTCGGCGCAATCGCAGGCGAACTACCCACCGGGTGGGACGATGAAGTCCCTGACCTTTCCAACGTGGAGAAGGGCGACGCCACGCGCGGCTGGTCGGGCAAGGTCATCCAGGGAGTCGCCGCCGGTCTTCCCAACCTGATCGGTGGCTCCGCCGACTTGGGCGGATCCAACAAGACGGACATTGCCGGAGCGGAGAGCCTCCTGCCGGAAACGCCCGGTGGCCGTGTCGTCCACTACGGTGTCCGCGAACACGCCATGGGATCGATCATGAACGGCATGGTCCTGCACGGTGGAGTCAGGCCGTATGCGGGCACGTTCTTGATCTTTTCGGACTACATGCGTCCCGCCATCCGGCTCGCGGGCCTCATGGGACTGCCGGTCGTTTACGTGTTCAGTCACGATTCGATCGGTCTTGGAGAGGACGGACCCACGCACCAACCCGTCGAGCAACTCCCTGCCCTCCGAGCGATCCCGAACGTCTGTGACTTGCGTCCGGGTGATGCGGCCGAAACCGAAGTCGCGTGGCGTGTCGCTGTGGAGCGCACGGACGGTCCGAGCTGGCTGGCCTTGAGTCGACAGAAAGTCGCAGTGTACGATCGGTCTCAAGTCGCCTCGGCTGAGGGACTACGACGCGGCGCCTACGTTTTTCAAGATGCATCAAACGGCACGCCGGTAGCCATCGTGATGGCGAGCGGTTCTGAGCTTGAGCTCGCCGTTTCAGCTAGAGACCGACTCGAGGCGGAGGGCATCCCCACAAGAGTCGTCAGCTTCCCGAGTTGGCACCTCTTCCAACAGCAGGACTCGGAGTACCGCGACTCCGTGTTGCCATCTTCGATAAAGAACCGCGTATCCATTGAAGCGGCGAGCACGTTCGGGTGGAGTCGCTGGACAGGAGATGCCGGGCACTCGGTCGGCATCGACCACTTCGGCGCTTCTGCTCCGGCGGAAGTCCTCTACGAGAAGTTCGGCGTCACGGTGGATGCTGTCGTGGAGGCTGTGAAGGCGGCACGCTAGCTGGAGGAGGGATGACGAAGGCAGAGGAGTCACACCCACGCGGGGAGTCGCAACCCTCGGGGGCCTTCTCGCAGCCCAGACCTTCGTGGGTAGCGTTCTCGACGATGAGAACGAACAGCCGATGGTTACGGCACTCGTCCGGCTGGTAGACGCGGCTGGTGAGGAGCAGGCGATCGCGGCAGTCGACTCTAGCGTGGATCCGCGACTCCCCTTCCGTCCCCGCAGGAGGCTATACGGTCTCGATCCTCTCCCTTTGGGCCCCGATTCTCCTTGCCGCAGTTCTTGTGTTCGTCGGCAGCTCAGTCATTCACATAGTCCCCAAGTACCATGCGAACGGCTTCCAAAAGGTGCCCGACGAAGACGGTGTCATGGACGCGCTTCGCCCGTTCGGCCTGACTCCGGGTGACTACCTCTTCCCCTTTGCCGGCGGCACCGAGGTGATGCGGTCCGAAGCCTTCCTGGCAAAGGTTGAAAAAGGCCCCATCGCTACCGTCACAGTTTTTCCGGCGGATGCTTGGTCAAACATGACGGGGCAGTTGATTCGATGGTTCGTTTACGGCGTCATCGTCTCGGTTATCGCGGCCTACCTCGGTAGCAGAATGCTTGGGCCAGGTGCGGACTATCTCCGAGTCTTCCGCATCACTGGTACGGTCGCCTTCTGCTGTTATGCGATGTCGTTACCTCAACGCTCGCTCTGGTTCCAACAAAACTGGGTGACGCCGGCCAGATCGATGTTTGACGGACTCTTCTACCCCCTCCTCACGGCCGGAGCCTTCGGCTGGCTGTCGCCGTAGGCGCGATCAGGCGACCTGCCGAACCGCATGCGGAAGCGGGGGCACCCGAGTAACGGTGTCCCCGCGACGCGCTCTGCGGCGAACCGGTCGTTCATAGACGAGTTCTGGTGCGCAGCCAACGCGCATCGCCCACTCTCTCCACGACCGTCCGTGTCCTCGGTTGCCCGACTCCAAGTAGTCCGCTGCATGTGCCATCTCGTGTAGCAGAGTGTCGACCCTTTCAGCTCCATTTCCGTCGAGCAGCAAGTCCACATTCAGAGCGACCTCGACGACGTACCGAACGCCGCCACTCTCGCCAGGCAGCATGTGTCCGAGCGCGGATTTCATTCGACTACTCAGGCGCACCGGCACATCGCCTGGCAGCGCGCCGCCAAAACGAGTGCGATTGAAGTACACATAGAGGCGTCGAAGATATTTGCGTTGTTCGGGGGTCGCGCAGCAGTGGGTCGCGTCAGAAGCACCACGATCATCAATCGACCGTCGCCGCTCATCATGCTCTGTGCGTAACGCCTGGATGGCCGCTTTAAGCTGCGGCCAGTCACTAACAAAGACGGACGCTCTTTCCGCATCTGGGGTCGACAGGCCACCCTCCAGCGCGATCGTTGCGAACGCATCAAGAAGGTCGGGAGAGGCGTGCTGGAACGCTTCATGAACGTTGAGAACTCTACCATTTTGGGTCAACGACCAGATGGTATTCCGATTCCTTCGGAACCTCACATCACGAAGGCGACGCGCCCCGCGTCGACGGAGCTCTCGCAGGAAATCCGCGGTAGAGAGTCGGATCAAGTCCAAGTCAATGGGTCGTCGGCGCACGACGCGTTCGAGGCAGTCCCTTCAGGCAGCAAACGATAGTCGAAGCGCGCGACCGACGCGACACGAATACTACATACGGTGTGACCGCTAAAGTCCCTGCCCGACATACGGTACATTCTGCGCGGCCGCGCCTATTGCGTACCGAACGCAGAAGCGTGTACATAGGGTTCTATCGTCAACGCACGTTCGACCCCGCACAACATCGTTCTGGAGGAATCCCTCATGGCGACCAAAAAGAAGAAGGCTCCGGCCAAGAAGAAACCGGCGGCCAAGAAACCGGCCGCGAAGAAAGCGGCAGGCGCGAAGAAGCGCCCGGCTACTAAGAAGGCTCCGGCGCGCAAGAAAGCCGCGCCTAAGAAGAAAGCCGCAGCCAAGAAGGCCGCGCCTAAGAAGAAAGCCGCAGCTAAGAAGGCCGAGCCTAAGAAGAAAGCCGCAGCCAAGAAGGCCGCTCCTAAGAAGAAAGCTGCAGCTAAGAAGGCCGCGCCCAAGAAGAAAGCTGCAGCCAAGAAGGC
>Ga0233427_10000786_pt1 | contig 37785 bp, 36 predicted proteins | sample SI_118_April2016_5_FD_179885 | JGI IMG/M metagenome (GOLD analysis project Ga0233427, IMG submission 179885) | Seawater microbial communities from Saanich Inlet, British Columbia, Canada - SI_118_April2016_100_MG | ecosystem: Environmental > Aquatic > Marine > Inlet | place: Canada: British...
CATGGATGCCGCAGAGGAGCAGGTCATCCCCATAATGGATGAGCCTGTAAGGCTAAGCCGTGATGCTTTAGTGCTCGGCTATGCTGGCGCTTATTCTTCATTCTTACTGTTCGCTAAGCGGGCCGAACTAAGATATGGCGTGCCCTCTCATCAAATTTTGTTAGAAATGGCTAGACGAAGAACCGTTGGCGGCCAAGAAGATTTGATTGAAGACATTGCTATCGAAATGGCTGCCATAGCAAAGCACTAATGCCTATTTCATCTAAATCTATTCTAAGGCTATCCTGAGGTACAACCTGGAAAGCCCTCTCTGGCTTTTATTTCCTTGCGTATTCCTAGGATATCGACTTATATTAGACAACCGCGCCTAATGAACAAGTGTAATTACGGTTTTTGAGCCCACTATCGAACGAAGGTTTTATAATTACTTTATGTTTGAATCCTTACCAATTTCCGAATTCAGCAAACTTCTTGGCTATATCTACGATGGTCATATTGAAGAGGATCCTTACAACAGTTTTCTTGAACATATACGGAAGATTCTCGGACTTAACTTTGCCTCAATGACGCTTAGGGAGCCCATTGGAGACGATGGTGGCCTACTCTTTATCTCTTGCGACATACTTCAGAAAACCCTAATTGACGACCATGAAAACCCTTATACCGACAGGTATTACACCTCTGATCTCATGAACAACCTACCCTGGAGTACCGCAGTAACGTTGGATGAATGTATATCCTATCAGTCCCTTGAAAACAGTAAATTATATACGATGTGTATGGCCCCCATTAATATCTACCACATGATGGGCCTAGATCTAAGAAACGCCAACGGACAGCGCTTTACTGTTAGGTTTTGTCGACCAAAAACGGCCAGCAACTTCAATCAAGCAGAGAAGGAATTTGTCACAGAAATTGGCTCTCACATCCAGAGAGCTGTTGCTAATGGGATGCAGCTAATCCAGCTGGATAGTGAAAGAAAACTTTTTTCCAAAACAATTTCAGGCCTGTCAATTGGCATCATTACGCTTGATGAAAGAGGCAAAGTCATCAATCAAAATAGAGCCGTAGAGAAGTTTATCGCTCAGAAAGACGGCATCTATATTATCAATGACCAGTTACATTTAGATAACGCCAATGACAAACAAAAGCTGAACAATTACATCAATGAGGTCATCGAGGCACAACGGAAGCAGCTTGCACCACCTGTCAACGCAATGACAGTTGAGCGGCCGTCAGGAGCCATCCACTTAGAGCTGCTAATCAAGCCATTGTCAGTCGACCAAACGGTCGAATCAACTAAAACACCCCACCTAATGATATTTATTAGTGACCCAGCCAAAAAATATGAAATTGACATTAAGATGCTGCGCTCTTTGTACAAGCTAACCCGTGCCGAAGCTATGTTAGCCAAGCACTTAGCTGCGGGAGAGACGCTTGATCAGAGTGCTGCTATTCTCGGTATTGCACGCAATACAGCACGCGCTCAATTACGGTCAATATTTGCCAAAACTGGCGCCACCCAGCAGTCTATGCTGGTAAGTTTGATCCTGAAAAGCTTAGCAACATTTTCTTAAGCCACAGTGAAGCCAACGAGCCAACGCTTAACGCCCCTATAGCCACCTTAAGACTACATTGCTGTCCCATTAACTCATTGAGAAGACAAGGTGATGCGTTGTTGTCTTACGCACCTCGTTCCGTAGATATGATCTAAGCGCGCATTAAAGTGAGTGTTGGCTTGCAATAATTCGTGCTTGCCGACTACAGAATAAATGGAATTATCGCTTTTCGTTCTGCTGGATAATCCTCGAAGTTTTTGTGAAACCATTTGTGAGTATACCTCGCCCGAGGAATAAGATTTGCAGCAGTCATTGCCAATACAAATACGGCGCCTAGATTCCAAGTCATAACGGCAAAGCCAACAAATGATAATATTTCACCGAAATATTGAGGGCAACTTACCCATCTGAATAAGCCCCCGTACGGTATCTTATAGCGAGGCTCGTTTGGGGTTGGTTGCAACGAGCGCAAATTGCGCAGAATGGTGTCTGAGTAAATGTTGAGTGAAAAGCCAACCCAATAAATGATCAGCCCAACAATAAAGCGTGGGTCGCTAAACCAGCTTATCGTATATTGGTCGCCTAGCTCCGATATGTACGCCGCATTAAAGTAACCGTGTAGCGATATTGTAAACCATCCTGCAATAACGACATTCAAGGCAAATGACGATTGTGTGCCAGGCTGCACGCGCATAAGTAATGGAGTAATAAGCGCACGATTGGAGTAGTGAATCATCCAAATACACAAAAAGAAAAGCGGTACAGGCTCTAATGCATTACGGCCTGTCATATACACCAAAGGAAATACTAATAGACCCGGGAACTCCATAACAACCCAGCCAAGCTTAGAACCGAGTTTTAATCCTTTTCCTCGGCCGCCAAATCGACCGCCATACTGGGCCGTGCCAAAAAAACTACTGACCAAAACCAAGGCTGCATAAATAAAGCCCACAATGAGGAATGTGTCGTATAAAACGTTGCCAGTATACCATTGCATAACAAGCTCTCTGAATAATATGTGTGATGACTAGCCTAGCCTGACGAAGCCTAAGCTTGCGAATAATTTCAAGTTTAGGGCTATGGCTGAGTTGTCGCTTCGTCCATTCGGATTAACCACCGATTTTTCAGCAGGCGTACACTGCACGTTAGGCCTGCTATTCTGACATGAATTTATGTGTTCAAGTATGCTTGTATCTTTGTCAGGCGCCCTTTAGATATAAGTTTATGCGCCTAGATTGGTCGTTCAATAGTCCTGAATCTATCGTGAAATGCCAATTAATGAAGAGGTAAATGGTATAAGTATCGATCATTATGTAAAAACAGTAGCGCAATATATCTAGTGTCTAAGTCCAAAACCTTGAGGATATTCGAGTACTCTACGCAGATGATATCCGGACCTAAGATCTGGTAGGTTCATCCAATTGGCATCTTCATGTTGTTTTCAATAAGACTATAAAAGATAGGCAAATAGCCTTGCCATATCCTGGCAAATTTAGGGGTGCCCATGGCAACGAATAATTACGTTACAGAGCACCCGGCAAAATTAGAAGACAAAAAAAGGAGGCTTGTGAAAGCCTCCTAAAAGTTTAGGGTCAGATGTAGCTCATCGGCAGAACGCATCAATCCGGGTCAATGCGTCTAATAAAATGAGCAGCAGTTCTAGCCACAGAGATTGCTGCCACTAGACTGATACATTAAGGCTAGTCTATAAAACCATTATTATCTAATCAATATCGCATTAATTTAATAACCGCTAATTAGCCCTTAAAGAGACTTTGTTGCGATTTCATAAACGTCCTTAACCAAATTTGGCTCATTAGCGATGTTTTGCAATGCATCTCGCATCAGTTTACGGTTGGGCTCGGAGAACTTCTTCCATCGAGTTAATGGCGTAACTAACCTTGCCGCGATCTGCGGATTAACTGCATTTAAGGCCAAAATCTGTTCAGTTAAAAAGGTATATCCCGAACCATCAGTCGCATGGAAATTAACATGGTTGGCATTGGCAAATCCGCCGATCAGGCTACGAATTTTATTTGGATTAGTCATGCTAAAAGCTGAATGCTCCAACAGAGCCTTAACGCGATCTAATGCATTAGGCTGACTATTGGCGGCCTGAATTTGCAACCAAATGTTCATTGCTAAGGCTTCATCTTTAAATTGCTCTAGGAACAATGCCAACGCTTGAGTTGCATAGTCGTCAGCAGCTGGGCAATTCACTAGCGCGCTAAGTGCCGCGGACTGATCTGTCATGTTGTCAGCATTTTGGAATTGAGCCCAAGCCAACTCCACTCCGCTATCGACTAGCATCAGATAGCCCAACGCAGTATTTTTAAGGCTACGGTTTCCCATCTGATCAACATTTGAGGCGTAAGCTTGCTGTGTATTATGGCGCTCATAAATAGCTTCCAACTCAACAGCCAAACAACCTGCTAAAGCGGTACGAAGGAATGATCTGGCGTCATGAATCGCAGCGATATGAATAGTGTCAGCCTCTTCATGGAGCAATGCCTCAGTCGGTAGCTGCAACATCAGCGCCACCATCGCAGAATCTAGAGATTCATCAGACAGCAGTGCTTTATAAGCTTCAACTAATTGTCCATCGAGAACCATAGGTCGATCGTGCAGGCTCTCATGCATGAGTTGGTTTAATACTGTCAGGCTCAGCGTTTGACTGGCGTCCCAGCGATTAAATCCATCGCTGTCATTGGCCATCAGATGGGCCAATTGCTCAGGACTGTAGGGATAGTCCAATTTTACAGGTGCCGATAGGCCGCGTAATAAAGACGGTACTGGCTCAACATCAATATTTTCAAACACTAACTGATGGTGAGGCTCAATGATTTCAATGATGATCTCAGTCTCACCTGCACTATTAAGCGGCATGTCCGAGCCATCGGCACTCACGAGACCAAGCTTGACCGGAATCACAAAAGGAAGCTTTTTACTTTGCCCCGGTGTCGGGGGACAGCTCTGCTCGAAGTTAAGTTTGTAGATCTTTGCTGTAGCATCGTATTCAGAGCGTACTTTAAGTACAGGGGTACCCGACTGCTTATACCAGCGACGGAACTGCGTAAGGTCGCGACCGCTGGCATCTTCCATCGCTGTCACAAATTCTTCGATAGTAACGGCTTGGCCATCGTGGCGATCAAAGTACAGATCACTGCCCTTGCGAAATTTCTCTGCACCCAACAAGGTGTGATACATGCGTACGACTTCGGACCCTTTCTCATACACAGTCACGGTGTAAAAGTTATTGATCTCCATATAGGCATCTGGCTGCACTTGATGTGACATTGGGCCGCCATCTTCGGCAAACTGGTGGGTACGTAAAAAACTAACATCCTCAATACGTTTCACCGTGGGTGAATTCATATCAGATGAAAATTGAGAGTCACGGAATACCGTAAAACCTTCTTTAAGGCTTAACTGAAACCAATCACGAACATTAACGCGGTTCCCTGACCAGTTATGGAAATACTCATGAGCTACTACTCCTTCAACACGCAAAAATGAAGCGTCGGTCGTAGTTTTGGGGTTGGCCAATACCGCCGACGTATTAAAGATGTTTAGACCTTTGTTCTCCATCGCACCCATATTGAAGTCGTCGACCGCCACAATCATAAAGATATCGAGATCGTACTCACGGCCATAAACGTCCTCATCCCAACGCATGGATTTCTTTAATGACAACATAGCGTGAGCGCATTTATCCAGATCTTTTTCTTCAACAAAAATCTGCAATGGTATTTCACGGCCTGATACCGTGGTAAAGCTGTCTTCAACCACTGCCAAAGTACCCGCGACTAGAGCGAAGAGATGAGATGGCTTTTTAAATGGATCGTGCCATGTTATGGAGTGGCGCCCACCCTCCAGATCAGAGCGCGAAATAGCATTGCCATTGGATAATAATATTGGGTAGCTGGCTTTATCGGCCACAATTTTGACCGTAAAGATGGACATAATATCAGGCCGATCGGGGAAGTACGTTATTCGACGGAATCCCTCCGCTTCGCACTGTGTACAGTACATAGTACGTGATCGATATAGGCCCATCATGGATGTATTTAGTTGAGGCTGGATCCGCACTTCGGTCGTGATAACACAGCTAGTGGGCAAATTCGACAATGTCAGCATGTTATCGCTTAACGTGTAATCGCTGTCATTCAGCCGCTGTCCATCTATCTCTACCCACTGCAACTGCACATCGCCTTTACTGTTGAGCTCCAATGAGCCTGACTGTTCCGCGCTGGCGGGATTGCGCCTAACAGCTAAGCTGGAGGTCACACAAGTTTGCTGTTCACCTAGGTCAAAAACCAAGTCTGTAGTCTCAATCAAAAAGGGAGGAACCTTGTAATCCTTTAAATAAATCGTTTGCGGTAAAGCGTCTTTCACTAGTAATGTCCTTGAATTAATTAACTGAAAACTCTACGTTGTAGGCTGTATATTTACGAATATTGATCACGCCGGTATCAAGAATAAGATACTGCCCTTTAATCCCTTTTAACACACCCCCAACAAGGGGTTGCTTGTCTAGATTAAAACTCTTCACTTTTTCAGGAAATTCATGAACCGGAAAATTAATCTCTGTGGTGGTTGCGCTGTATAGACGTTGCAATGCCTGCAAACCAAACTCTTGCTCTAAAAACTCTAATCCAGATTCGGATTTCGCCATTAACTCATCTCGTATGGCAGGTAAATCTACCGGTTCAGCATTACCTTTTAGCATTCTCTGCCAGTGGGTTTTGTCCGCCACATGCTCTCGCAGACAGTCTTCGATTAGACCCGCCTGGTAGCGCGTTTGAACTCTAAAGATCGGCAGTCCCTGGGTCGCCCCCTGATCAATCCAGCGAGTGGGCAATTGATCGCCTCGGGTGATGCCCACCTTGACTCCGGAGCTATTTGCCAAGTATACGAAGTGATCAGTAAAACAATATTTTTCACCCCACTCAGGATCTCGACATGTACCCTGGTGAAAGTGACATTTTTCAGGACTCATAATACAGGTGTCACATTGAGGTAATTTGATAAAGCAGGGGTAGCAGTAGCCCTGACTAAAACTCTTCTTTGAACGGCGTCCACAGTGCACACAGTGGATATCACCTAAGTGCTCAATACTAATATGCTCACCTATCACCCCGTTTAAGGATACTCGCTTATCGTCAAGGGAAAGCTGATAGCTCACTGTAGCATCTAACTTAACATCCATTTTAGTTAGATGGCCTGAGACTTTTAACTCCATTATTCTTTCCACACTATAGTTTGATTCTGATCGGGAGGCTCGCAAGCTGGATTTTTTGGCGGCACATAACCCGTACGCTGATGCCTTGGCATTGACTCTTCGTAGGCAATGATGGCCTGCATGCAAAGGGGTACTTGTTCATCCGTCAAAGATCGTCGGTCAGGCCATCTCCCAATTTCCACCGCCCGTTTAAGGCTTTCATAAACCTCAGGGGTAATACTGTTTAGTAACTGCTTAAGATCCATGCTCACCTTTTAACCGTTGCGCCAAACCGAATGCCAAACCTAATAACATCCCCACTAATAGTCCACCTAAATGGGCCGCATTAGCGATACCAACGCCAAGAAAAAACGTCACAAGCGGAGTCATACACAACAACAACCATCCAATCATAAACGCAACGATCCCTTTGGGCAGAGACAATAAAGGTTGAGGGACAATCGAGTTTTTTATCCAAATATAGCCCAGTAACGCATATACCGCACCGGACATGCCGCCAAAGTTTACAGCACCAGACCAACTAAATTGTGCAACATTTGAGGCTAGCCCACTGACCAGCACCACAACAATAAGATGCATCGATCCCATAGACTGCTCTACACGCGACCCCAGTATAGACAGCCAAAGACTATTAAAAACAAAATGTAGCATGCCAAAATGTAAAAATATGGGCGTGATAAGACGCCAATATTGGTTATCTGTGATGCCGCTAAAACTCAGGTTCTGTATAGCCAGCGAGTAGTCTACGCTGACCAGCATCCCGCCTAGGGCGCTGAGAACTACTAGAGAAGTGACAGCTGGGTACTGCTTGGCAACCCTATACCAATTCGGCTCTTGAGACATAAATTAAGAATATCCGTTACAAAGAAAACGTTAATCGTTCTCTGTGACTACGCCAAGGCGGCTACCCCAGCCCAATTTTGAACGACAAACCCCGTAAAAATTATTATCTTTAGGGTGAATCAACAAAATATCATGGGCATGCTTTTGAATCGTAATAACATCCCCCGGCTGGGTCACAATATCATTGTGCCCGTCACAGGTGATTAGTGGCCGTAATTCATTGCGCGTGCTCACCTTTAGCTCAATCTGAGCGTTTCCATGCAGTGCAATAGGCCGACTACTCAGAGTGTGAGGGTTTAGAGGCACTACAACCATGGCATCCAGCTCAGGGAATAACAGAGGTCCGCCTGCTGACAAGGCGTAAGCAGTGGAGCCGGTTGGTGTAGCAACGATCAGACCATCGGATCGCTGGCTGTAGACGAATTCGCCATCCACATACAACTCAAAAGTCATCATCCGAACCGACATGCCTGGGTGCAGCACAATGTCGTTAAGCGCCGTGCCAGTCCCAATGACTTTTCCGTTACGCGTGACAGATGTTTCCAACATAAATCGGCGAGTTTGTTTGTATTCACCTAGCAATACAGGTAGCACTCGCGCCTCAATTTCATCAGGAGAAATATCTGTCAAAAAGCCTAGTTTACCGCGGTTAATGCCTAATAAAGGGATACCTAGGGAGGCCATCTTGCGGCTAGCGCTGAGCATGCTGCCATCACCCCCAACTACAATACCCAGGTCTATTTCGCCGGCAAATTGTGTAATTGCCAATGTCTTGTCCACCGCTCTATCGACCAAGTTAGCCGTCTGCTCTTCATACACGACCTCTCGACCTTGGCTAACTAAGAAACTCTCTAGTTTATACAGAGATTCCTTAACTGCAGGTAAATCAAGATTACCAAGCAATCCAATACGCTGAAAATGTGCCATCTTAGGTATCATCCAAATGATTTAAGATAATTATACAGACTGTAAGATCATTTCTCTCTATTTCAGGCATAATATCGAGATATTCTTGTCAGAGTTCAACTTTTAGTGGTCACCTTAAGTAAATCAATATCCAGTATAGTTCTCATCGGTATGCCTGGTGCGGGGAAAAGCACTATAGGGGTGCTAATCGCGGATAATCTAGGTCTAGAATTTGTGGATACCGATAAAAGTATTGAGCTTGAGTGTGGAAAGCCCATACAGGAGCTTCTTAACCAAAGCGGCTACCTCGCTGCACGCGCAGTTGAAGAAGCAGTTTTACTAAAAGAACAAGCGAAAAACAAAGTTGTTTCCACTGGTGGTAGCGCAGTGTATTCCGCCGCTGGTATGGCGCATTTAACAGCTAATGCGGTAACCGTATTTTTAGACGTGGATATTAACGAGTTAACTCACCGTATCGAAGACTTCGACACCCGAGGAATCATGAGAAAGCCCGACCAGTCGCTCACTGAGCTCTTTGCCGAGCGCCGGCAGCTCTATCTGCGTTACGCTGACATATGTATTGATTGCAGCGGTAAAGGCATACAAGATTGCCTACAGCAGGTAATTGCAGCCACACGGCCCTACGTAAGCTCCTAAGGCTTGTCGCCAGACATACCCAGCTATGATTTTAATACCGTGAGCATAGACTGGCTGAGATAATCAATGTTGTTAGAGTTAACCCCTGCAAGGTTTATGCGGGTGGAAGACACTATATAGATACCGAACTCTTCGCGTAGGCGCTCAAGCTGCATCGCGGTAATACCCAAAAATGAAAACATGCCCTTCTGTTCTTTAATGTGACTAAAGTCCATCCCAGCTTCATTGTTTTGAATACTATCGCACAACAGGCTACGCATGGATTTAAGGCGTAATCGCGTTGCCTCAAGTTCAGCTTGCCAATGAGCCCGCAACTGATCATCTCCCAAGACCATAGAAACCAACAAAGCACCATGGGCCGGCGGCATAGAGTAGATGGACCTGGCGGTAGACATAGCCTGACTCACGACAATATCGGCTTGCTCGGGTGTTTCGGCGATAAAGGTGATGGAGCCAGTACGCTCTCGATAGAGGCCAAAGTTCTTTGAGCAAGAGGAGGCAATGACCAGCTCCGGAAGTCGCTCAGCCATCATGCGCATGCCGTAGCCGTCTTCATCTAATCCATCACCAAGACCTTGATAGGCTGTGTCAATAAGCGGGATAAAACCGCGCTCCAAGGCCAGATCGGCAATTTGATCCCACTGTTCATGAGACAAGTCTGCGCCGGTCGGGTTGTGACAACACCCGTGAAGCAAGACCATGTCTCCTGCAGGGACGCTTCTCAAAGCGTCCATCATAGCTTGGCCGTTAATTTTTTGACTGGCCATGTCATAGTAGGGGTATTCTTTTATCTCGAAACCAGCACTACCTAATAATGGTATATGATTAGGCCAAGTAGGGACTCCCACCCACAACCTTGATTCAGGTCTAGCGCGGCAAATGACTTCTGCGCCGACTCTTAGCGCACCAGATCCGCCAGGCGCCTGAATACTCTTTACCCGACCGGAACTCAGTATGCTGTGTTGATCGCCAAACAGCAGCCCTAATATGCGCTGATTATAGTCAGGGTCCCCAGCCATACCTTGGTATGATTTGGTCATTTCTAGGTCCATAAGCCGCGCCTCGGCGATCTTCACTGCCTCCATCACGGGGGTACGACCACGATCATCCTGATAGACACCTACACCAAGGTCTATTTTTTCGGAACGTGTGTCAGCTTTAAAGGCGATCATTAAACCTAGAATAGGGTCAATGGCAACGGGCTTTAGAGATTCGAACATTTTAGAGAATTCCTGATGCTAAGATTAATATGGCCGAGATTCTAACCCATTTAGACAAATTGTTCAGGGGTTAGATAAGAAAATCTGTCACCCGTCGATTAAATTCCACTGGGTTTTCAGCATGCAGCCAATGACCAACGCCTTTCATGACATCCAACTTCATATTCGGAAATAACTCAGTCATTCTAGATTGATGCTTGCTTTGGATATAGGCCGATGTTTCACCTTTCAGAAACAATGTTGGGCCACCATAAGGAATGCCCTCTGGAGCAGCCACCAAGGATGTTCCATAATTTTCTATAATCGAAGACATGTTAAGCCTCAAGCAGTAACTGCCGTCGTCTTTGCGCTTCAGATTTTTTAGCAAAAAAGATCGAGTCTGAGGCTCAGGCAAATGAATCGCCATGGCAGCATCAGCTTGTCCACGACTGCCGATGTTAAGGCGAGAAACTGCTCGCAGCGCATCAAGGGCTGCATCTTGACGGGGTGTATAGGCAACTGGCGCGATATCCACCACCACTAACTTAACCACCCTAGAGGGATAATTAAGCGCCACCTGCATACCAATCTTACCGCCCAGGGAGTGTCCAATTAGATTCACTCTGGGTAAATCGAGATCGTCTAAAAGATCGACAATGTCGTCGGCCATAGCAGAGAGCCCCATTTCCTGCTCATGGGGAGAATCTCCATGATTGCGCAGGTCGACACTGATTACCCGATAAGCAGTAGCTAGATCGCGAGCGAGATTGCCCAAATTAGACAAGGAACCGAACATACCATGTAACAAAACGACAGGTTGTCCAGCGCCTTGATTAGTATAATTTAGCTTCATTATAAGCCCACCGAGTTATTCATTAATCTGCCGATTACGGTACTTATCTTTATTCTTACGACCCTTAGCGTAAAGCTTAGGACGAAGGTAACGTCGAAGCGCAGGGAACAGATAGCCGAGGTTCACCATTCTCCCACTGGCAGCTGGCATAGGGATTTCTACTTTATCTCCGGCGGCTAAGCTCAGAACTGCGTCTGCTACGTCCCCGGCACTGCTCATAGGCTGTGAAAAGACAATGTCTTCAACCTTGTCGATCTCACCCATTATAAAGCCAGTATCAATTGGTCCGGGAGAAACTACCCCAACGTGAACTCCAGTCCCTCGCATCTCATCAGCCAAGGCATATGCAAATGCCCGTAAGCCAGCTTTAGTACCAGAATAGGTTGCCGCGCCCTGCAAGGGAGCCATACCAGCAAGTGAACCGACCATAACAATGCCACCACCACCGGCGCGACGTAAATAAGGAATAGCCGCACAGGATAAGATGAGTGGCGCACGGATGTTGACATCGACCATGGCACCCACATCGCTAGGGCTCACAGTTTCTAGATCACCCCGACTGTGCATGCCAGCATTATTAATCAATACATCCACTGTACCAAATTCTATCTCAGCCTTGGCCAGCAGAGCCAAACATTGCTCAGTATTTGAGACGTCCATTGCTACTGTCAGCACCTTAGTTTGCTCCGACAGCTCTTCCTTGATGGCATCCAATCCTTGTTGGCCTCTGGCTAGCAACACCAGGTTAGCTTTTTGTGACGCAAATGCTCGCGCACAAGCAGCACCTACACCGGCAGATGCACCCGTGATAATAATTGTTTTTCCTGTAAATCGAGCATCCATGGCCAGACTCCTTTGACATTGACTTGTTATTGTTCTCGACCGCAACTGAGAAGCCTTACAGTATACTTATCGCGCGTAATTGATCTAGGTTTTTTGAGGCTACTGCTCGACTTAGTCTAGTAAATCCTCCAACGCCTGAGAAAGCATGGGAAATTCAAATTCGAAGCCATTTCGTTGAAGTTTTTTGGGTATAACGTGCTGCCCTTGCAAAAGCAACTCAATACCCATTTCGCCAAGCAGTGATTTGACCATGAAGCCAGGCATAGGTAATAAAGTTGGGCGATGTAATACCTTACCCAAAGCTAAGACAAAAGTTTTATTGTTCACGGGATTCGGAGCCGTGGCGTTAATTGGACCGAACAGCTCTGGGTCGGCTATACAATGTAATAGAATATTAACCATATCATTAATATGAATCCAGGACATTAATTGCCGACCATCCCCAATTCGCCCTCCAAGACCAAGTTTGAAGGGCAACAGCATTTTTGCCAAGGCTCCTTGGTCACCTAGAACAATACCAGTTCGTACCATGCAGACTCGTGTGCCCAAAGATTCAAACTGCTTTGCACTTTTCTCCCAACTATCGCACAACTGATGAGAAAACCCATCGACCGCTGCACTTTCCTCGTGCTTAGGATCTGAACCAGAACCATAGTAGCCAACGGCAGAGCCGCTAATTAAAGTGACGGGGGCGGACTGATGTCTGCAAAAGAAATCATAAAGATTGTCCGTTAATCCTGAGCGGCTAGAGTAGAACTGCTGTTTCCTTTTTTTTGTCCAACGATGCTCTGCAAGGGACTTACCTGCAAGATTAACGATTGAGTCAATAAATAGATCAGAGGCAATTTGATTTAAGTTAGAGACTACTTGCACAGCGTCGGGCAAAAGTGTCTTTGCATTACTTGGATTACGACTGAGCACGATAATATTCCAACCGAGCTGCGATGCTGCACGACAAAAGTGGCGGCCGATAAAACCACTGCCTCCGGTAACCAAAACAGTCTGCATAAGGATATCCTTTCGCAATATAGATTGTGCAATCGGTACGCCATAATAACCGATAATAGATTAATCTTTTCTTTGCCCCGCGGTTTACGAATTGTTAGACTTCGCGGCTCGGCAAATTTTCCAATTGCAACAAGCTAGGTGACAACTCATGAGTCTTGCGGACAAAGTATTAGCAGTAAACGATGATCTTCCAATTCGCTCGGATAAACCGGTCCATAGCGGTAAGGTTCGGTCGGTATATTGGCTTACCGATAGTGACAGTCGACGACTAATCGAAGAAAATAACTACGATGTAGCGCCAGATGCCCCTCTAGCCATCATGGTAATTAGCGACCGTATCTCGGCTTTTGAATGCATATGGCAGGCAGAAGGCGGTATGCGCGGAGTTCCCGGTAAGGGAGCGGCCTTGAACGCCATTTCGAATCATTGGTTTAAGCTATTTCGCGAGCAAGGTCTTGCTGAGAGCCACATTTTAGATGTCCCCCACCCTCTCGTCTGGATTGTACAAAAAGCCAAACCAGTAATGATTGAAGCCATTTGTCGGCAGTATATTACTGGGTCTATGTGGCGCGCCTATGAGAAAGGAGAGCGAGTATTTTGTGGCATCCAAATGGTAGAAGGCTTGGGGCGCGACGAAAAATTACCAGAGCTGCTCATTACCCCCTCAACTAAAGGAATCTTAACCGGTATTCCAGGTGTTCCTGAGGTCGATGACGTTAACGTCTCAAGAGCGGATATTGAAAACAATTATGTTGCCTTTAAGTTTAGTAATCCCGGGGATATTGATATCTACGAGAAACTGTTAAGCGAAGGTTTTTCGGTGATCAGTGACGAACTGGCTAAACTGGATCAGGTCTTTGTCGACACCAAGTTTGAGTTCGGTTATGTGACCGATCGGGCTGGCAATGACAAGCTGATTTATATGGACGAGGTGGGCACTCCCGACTCTTCAAGGATATGGGATGGACCCAGCTACCGCGACGGAAAAGTGGTTGAAAACTCTAAGGAGAGCTTTCGGCAATTATTGCTCGGACACTTCCCCGAACCCGAAATATTGCTAGATAAAAACCGTATGGATGAGCGAACTGCCTTGGCAAGAGATAACCCTTTACCCGAATCAGTAATGATGGCTGTGTCGAATACCTACGTCAGTTTGTCAGAAAAAATTACTGGGCAAACCCTTGAAATTTCCGACAATCCTAAGGCCGAAATCTTAGCTGTCCTGAGGGAAAAGTACGGCTTGGTCGATTAGCATTCGATGATATTTACAGGCACCTCCAAAACCTGAGTGGCTAAGCCCCCTCTTGAAGTTTCTTTGTAGTGCTTATGCATATCTTCACCGGTTTTGCGCATAGTTTTGATAACCTTGTCCAATGACACGAAGTGAGTACCATCGCCATGTAACGCTATGCGTGAAGCATGTATGGCTTTAATAGAACCCATAGCATTACGCTCAATGCAAGGCACTTGAACTAAGCCGCCAATAGGATCGCAGGTCAAGCCAAGATTATGCTCCATCCCGATTTCAGCCGCGTTTTCAACCTGTTCTGGAGTGCCGCCCAAGACTGCTGTAAGGGCACCGGCAGCCATAGAGCAGGCAGACCCTATTTCGCCCTGACAGCCTACTTCTGCACCACTAATGGACGCATTCTTTTTATAGAGAATACCGATCGCTGCCGCTGTTAACAAAAAGTCAATGACGCCATCAGTGTCAGCCCCTGGGATAAACTCAAGATAGTAATTGAGTACCGCCGGAATAATACCTGCCGCACCATTAGTTGGTGCCGTGACAACTCTGCCGCCAGCAGCATTTTCTTCATTAACGGACAAGGCATACAGCGTCACCCAATCTAATACTGCCAAGGGGTCAACTGATTCGGGTCTAGCTATAAGCTGAAGGTGCAAGTGTTTAGCTCTTCTGGGCACCTGTAACCCCCCAGGTAGTATTCCGCTATTGGCAACACCATTGTCAATACACTCCTTCATGAAATGCCAAAGCTTTAAAAGCTCAGATCGAGTCTCCGCAGCAGGTCGCCACGCGCTTTCATTAGCCAGCATTAACTCAGCAATGGCCATATTATGGTTGGCACACAGAGCAAGTATCTCTGCCCCAGAATCGAATTCGTAGGGCAACTGGCGGCTATCCTCAACAAGACAATCAGCAGACTGCGCATTGCCGTCAATAACAAATCCACCGCCAACTGAATAAAACGTTTTTCGACAAAGAGAGTCACCCTTGTCATCAAATGCAGAAAATATCATCCCATTCGGGTGAAAGGGCAAGCTTTTACGTCTATGTAAGAAAAAATCCGTCGCATGGTTATACTTTATTCTATGGGTCCCACAGAGGTTTAATCGGTGGTTATCTCGAATATTAGCTACCCTAACAACTATCCCCGCAACGTCTACTGATTCGGGTTCCTCTCCCTCCAAACCAAGCAATACTGCTTTTGGAGTGCCGTGACCTTTACCTGTTGCTCCGAGAGACCCGAACATTTCGGCAACTACGCGACTCACTGAGAGCAAGATTCCCTCGTCTCTTAAGTAGGCTGCAAATTGGGCTGCAGCCAACATGGGCCCGACCGTGTGTGAACTTGACGGCCCAATACCTATTTTAAATAAATCTAGTGCACTAATTGCCATACGTCACTGCCTGTTAAGCTTAAGATTTGCTCCGCATAGGCTCTCTCATCCAAGCCTATATAGGTCAGGTTTGGGCTGAGCATATTAATTCTGAGCTTTTGATAAGTGAAATGAATAAGAGTAATGATCGCATCTACTAGATAAATAAAGTGTTTTAAAAGCGAACCCCTCATAAGCAACAACGACTAGTCACTTAAAGGTGGAGTAAAGTGATAGAAATCAGCGTGGAGAGCAAGAAAAAGGGTTCAGCTATTACAATTTAACATCGTTTCAGTTAGAGTTTGATCAAAATAAAATGGCGCAAGAAAATGAGCGAAGAACAATCTATTAATATCGATTCACGAAAGCTTTTTAATATGGGCGTAAATATTCTAGTGGCCGGATTCATTCGGCAAAAACCTGAAGATGCTAAGAAACTCTTTAAAGAGCTCAAGCAAGGTAATCAGGTTCAATCTGGGGAATTGTCGGCAAAAGAAAGCGGTATGGTCATTCCTATTAAGCTTGAGCTAGACCGCAGTGAATATTGCGGGCAATTCAACTATCCAAATTTCGACGCTTCACTACGCACAATGCTGGAGAAGTTTGAAACAGAGGCCCGTAAAGACAAAGAACTTAAAGATCTGCATACCTTAACGAATGAAGCTACGGGTGGTCTTTTATTTAACTTACCCACGGGTGTGCAGATTGGCGAAGACCTAAATGTCCTAATGATGGCAGTCGAACCTCTAGATGAGCACTTGATCGTGAAACTTATGTTTATGGACCCTAAGCAGTTTCAGGCTTAATCTATCCAAACGCCATTCGACACAGTTAAATCTCTGCTCTATACTAAAATAGAAGGCACTTGCAGGCTCTAGGCACTAAGCAGTTCAGCGCGCCTAGAGTCTCGCTCGATCTTCTCCATAACTTATAATAAAAAGATTGAGGGTTAGAGTAATGAGACGTCATTTTTATATCAGCAATAATCTCGATGAGCTGGAAAACGTAGAAAAAGAGCTTGAAAGTCACGGGATCTCAACGCCACACATCCATGTCTTAAGCTTGAATGATGGCGAGGTCGCACTCCACACTAAATTGCATGAGGTCGAGGCTGTACTACGAACCGATGTGGTGCACGGCACCGAAATAGGCGCTCTAGTTGGGGTCGCCGGCGCAGCTACCGTAATAGCGGTTGCGCACTTCTCTGGTTGGGCGCAAGGACCCACATGGATACCTTTTGTATTCCTATCTATTGTAGTTCTAGGGTTCTGTACATGGGAAGGCGGTTTTTTTGGGATTCAAATTAAAAACAAGCGGTTTGCGCGTTTTGATAAAGAACTGAAGGCTGGGAAACATCTGTTTTTTGTTGATATCGAGGCCGAAAAAGAACAGCTTTTATCCGACATCATCAGCCACCACCCAACGCTTGAAATGGCTGGCGAAGGGCCCTCTGTCCCTCATTGGTTTATTCGCATGCAAGAGCGGTTCAAACACTTTGTGAAAGTGATGCCCTAAGTTTTAACCAAAGAATATTAAACGGTTAAGGTTAGTGTAGCTCGCCTCACTAGCCATAAGTGCTATAAGCACTAAAATGCAAAGCGGTGGCGACAAAATTGCTAGCGTAAACGCGATCCGTTCCCACACCATATGCATAAATACCGCGACAATAAGTCCGGCTTTTAAAAACATAAACACTAGAATAAGAGTCCAGCGAAGCAGTCCCTGATACTGCATGTAATCAACTAAATAGGAAAAGCTACTTAGGACAAATAGCAGACCCCAAACTTTAAAGTAAAGACTAATGGGGTGCTGTTGAGGTTGTGTGTCAGTGTTATTTTGCATGTTTGATTCCCCTACCACAAATAAAAGAAGGCAAAAATAAATACCCAGACTAAATCAACAAAGTGCCAGTAGAGGCCAGTAATCTCAACAATCTCATAACCCCTTTCTTCGTAATCACCGCGCAGTACTTTTAACGCCACCACCGTCAGATAAATAACGCCGATCGAGACGTGAAACCCATGAAATCCTGTGATCATGAAAAAGGCAGCTCCAAACTGAGGAGCACCCATGGGGTTCCCCCACGGTCGGACTCCCTCTTCAATTAACTTAGTCCACTCGAACGCCTGCATCCCAACGAAACAGACGCCGAAAACTGCTGTGACTAACATTAGGACAGCTGCCTGCTTGCGTTGGCGACGATAACCACAGTTCACCGCCATTGCCATGGTGCCACTGCTGGTAATAAGAACAAAGGTCATAATGGCGATTAAGATCAGAGGTATATGTTCCCCCGCAATGGTTAAGGCAAAAACTTCACTAGCATTAGGCCAGGGTACGTCAGTGGTCATACGTACCGACATATAACCGACTAGAAAACAGCTAAAGATAAACGTATCGCTAAGTAGGAAAATCCACATCATGGTTTTCCCCCAAGAGACGTTTTTAAATGCGTCCTTGTCAGAAACCCAGTCTTCAATAAGGCCGGTCATGCCACTCGTGGTTGGTTGGGTCGTATTATCCATAGTCTTTAGTCTCCCAGTCCGCAAAACTTAGCAATGGCTGCATAGGTACCCGGAGAGCTGGACAGTAACGCAAACAACAACATCCAGACCACCAATAAAAAGTGCCAATAGGTGGCGCACAGTTCTATGCTTAATTTTGTGAGCGCTAAACCTTCCTCTGTGGGTTGACGGCGTTCACGCGATAGTCTGACTGTAGCAGCGATCCAGGCCACTAAACCCCCAACGACGTGCAAAGCATGCAAGCCGGTGAGCAAGAAGAAAAATGCATTTGCAGGGTTACTATCCGCAAAAAACCCTCGGCTAGTTAAGAAATTCCAGAATGCTACCTGACCTACTAAAAAGCCAAAAGAAGATAGGCCCGCTAGCAGCAGAAGCCCACGACTATGACCATGATCGGGCTGCCGAATACTTCGACGTGCCAATTCTAAAGAGATGCTAGCAACGACTAACAAAGCGCTGTTGAACCACAACTGGCCTGTTTGAGCGAGCGGTTGCCAAGGTTCTGATAGCGCCTCCCAATCAGGCACTTGGGAACGTAAAATATAGGACAGTAAAAACAAGAAAAACATCGAACTCATAGCCGCCATTAAAAAACGAAGGCCTGTTTTAGCGCTGGCACTACGTTGATCGAAATAACCAGATGAAGCGGCAAAAGGTAGTGATGTGGTTCGGGCTTGGGTTAGCATAATCGTCTCCGCCGGTTGTTAACTGGGATTCTATTCATCATGATCACTCTCATGCACGGGCACCTCTTCCGGTGAAGTAGTCTGAGGGACATAATCCAACTCTGCACCAGGAACGCCATAGTCATAAGCCCAGCGATGCACTACTGGCAATGATGTCCCCCAGTTACCGTGTTTTGGCGGTGTCTCAGGTGTCAACCATTCAAGGGAAGTAGCGCGCCAGGGGTTCCCGCCTGAGGGAGCTCCTTTAAAATAGCTATACGCTAGATTAAACAAAAACAGTAGCTGACTGATCCCAACCACTATGGCAACGACAGTAATAAAGGCATTAAGACTCTGGGCAGACTCAGGAATAAAGGGGTAGTCCTCGTAGGCATAGTAACGCCGAGGCATTCCTAGAAAGCCTAGGTAGTGCATAGGGAAATAAATGAGGTAGGTACCCAGGAATGTGATCCAAAAGTGCAACTTACCAATACCGTCATGTAGCATGCGACCCGTCATTTTTGGGTACCAATGATAGATAGAACCAAACACAACTAGAATAGGCGCTACGCCCATCACCATGTGAAAGTGCGCCACCACAAAATAAGTATCAGAAAGTGGAATATCTACCACCACGTTGCCCAAAAATAGACCCGTCAAACCACCCACTAAGAAGGTCACAATAAAAGCGAGTGAGTACAACATAGGAACGGTTAGATGGATATTGCCTCGCCACAGAGTTAGCAGCCAGTTATAGACTTTAAGAGCTGTGGGTACAGCAATCACTAACGTAGTAGTGGCAAAGAAAAAACCAAAATAGGGGTTCATCCCGCTGACATACATATGATGCGCCCAGACAACAAAGCTAAGCACACCAATAGAAACAATCGCCCAGACCATCATGCGGTAACCAAATATACTGCGCCGAGCATGAATACTAATAAGGTCAGAGACTAAGCCGAAAGCTGGAAGTGCAACGATATAGACTTCAGGGTGGCCAAAAAACCAAAACAGGTGTTGAAACAATATAGGGCTACCGCCGCTGTAGTCTAGCTGGGAGCCAAACTGCATCATATCGGGCATGAAGAAACTAGTACCTATGGTCTGATCTAATAACATCATCACACCGCTCACGAATAATGCAGGAAAGGCCAGTAAAGCAAGAATTGTTGCTACAAAGATGCCCCAAACTGTCAAAGGCATTCTAAACATAGTCATACCGTGAGTACGTGCCTGCAGCACCGTAGTCACATAATTAAGACCGCCCATAGTGGCGGCGATAATAAATATAATCAACGACACTAGCATTAAAATAATGCCCCACTCAGACCCAGGCGTGCCGGCGGTAATAGCTTGTGGCGGATACAGCGTCCACCCAGCGCCCGTGGGCCCTCCAGGGACGAAAAAGCTCGCCAATAAGACCAATACTGAGACCAAATAAAACCAAAAACTAAGCATATTGACGAATGGAAAAACCATATCTCTTGCGCCGACCATTAGCGGAATCAAGTAATTACCAAAGCCCCCCAGAAAAATGGCCGTAAGTAGATAAATGACCATGATCATGCCGTGCATAGTCATGGCTTGGTAGTAAGCAGTGGAATCCATATCTATACTGCCAGGAAAGCCAATCTGCATACGCATCATTCCAGACAATACCAGGGCGACAAGTCCAACAAGAATTGCAGTCGTCGAGTACTGAATCGCGATGACCTTATGATCTTGACTCCAAACATACTTCCAAATAAAACCGGTGGGTTCGTGGAGCTCTTCGTTTTCTACATCATCGGCGTAGGCCATAAATCACTCCTCGGTTGACGGTTGAATGGATGTTGAATTCTCAGGGTCAGACGACAGTGAGGCAATATAGGCGACCAAACTATCTAACTGTTCGTCACTCATTTCATAGGCCACCATCACCGGTGGGTACCCAGCAACAATTTTGGCAGCCGGGTCAACAACTGATTCAATCAAATAGGGACCATCGACCTTTACTTGACTGCCGTCAGAAAGTGTTTCTTGACGACCATAGAGATCTAGCCACCCGGGACCAAGACTTGGACCTCCGTCGATACTATGGCAGGCTATGCAGCCGCGGCTAGAGGCTAAGCGTTGACCCTGATCGACAAGACCCTCGACCGTGCCACCTGAAAGTACATCAGCAAAAGTCACCTGGGAGGAGAGCCATTTTTGATAGGAGCTTGCGTCGTCAACCACGACCTGTCCACGCATATTATAATGGCCAATTCCACAATACTCAGCACAGAGAATATCAAAGGTACCGAGAACTGTCGGGGTAAACCAAAAATAAGTTACTTGACCAGGAATTAAATCCATCTTGGCCCTAAACTGCGGTACATAAAAGTCATGGAGCACGTCTTTGGATCGCAGAAGAGCCTTAGTCGGCTGATTGATCAACACATGCATCTGATTACCAGCAATTAAAACATCGTCCTGACCTGCGGCATCACTAGGGTCAATGCCAAAGGCATTGTTTTCATCAATTCTGGTTACACTAGTCCGCCCAAAGGTTTTGTCTTTACCTGGTAACCGATAACTCCAGCGCCACTGTTCTCCAACAGCTTCAAACTCTACCGCGTTGGGAGGCACATGAACAAAGTCGTTATAGACGATCAAACCAGGGGCCAATAACGCACAAATAGCAACTGTGGTAATACCGATCAACCACCATTCGAGTTTTTTATTTTCCGGCCGATACTCAGATCTGCGCCCTGGAAGCGCTTTATACTTATACACGCAATAAGCCATGAACAGAACTATGGCCACAAAGAAAATGCCGGTAATAACCAACGTAATAGTGATGGTTGTGTCGATAGATCCCCAGTTTGATGCTAGTGGCGTCGCCTGCCACGGACTGAGAAAATGAAATAAAACAGATACCACAACAATAGCGACCAAAATAACTGCAAAAGTCATATGGATTCGACCCCGTTTACTAAGGGCAGGTGCCTTATGATGGCACTCTACCAATAAGGCGAACGCATTGCGCCCGCGGTGTTCTTATTGCCTTTCGGCAGGTATTTTAGCGAGCCATCTTTACCATAATAACTATAAAGTGCTCTTTATTTTTATACCTTTCATTTGAGTCTAGCACAAAAAATAAATTATGCAGAATAGATTAGTCTGCGCCAAATTATTACGAGACGAATAAATAAATTTTATTACATCTGGAGGCCTTGTTCAGTATCATGAATGATTGGAACTCACTTGATAACGAGCCTAGACTATGACCACTCATCTCCTTGCCTTTAGCCAGCGCTTTGCTGCGATCATGCCCGAAATTGGCTGTGAGCGATTTCCTTCGTTATTGATCGCCATGCTAAAGGTGCTGGTCCCTTTCGATAATGCTGTTATCGTGCACTTTCAAGAAGGGCATCAGCCTCAAATACACTACAATGATATTCACCCACTGGACCGTGAAAGTCAGATAAATGTTTTTGTAAATGGAGCTTTTTTGCTTGACCCGTTTTATCGAGCTGCCGTTGATCGAGGTATTTCAGGTCTCCATAGACTAAGTGATTTGGCGCCCGAAGGTTTTAAGAAGACCGAATATTACCGTAGCTATTTCAAGTTTACTCAGATCAAAGATGAGGCTGGCTATATTGTCCACCTTGACGGCAAACAGTTTATTAACATTTCACTCGGTCGTTTAAGTATGGTTCAGCGATTTAATCGTACTCAGCTAACAATTCTTGGGGACATTGCACCGATCATAAAAAGCATCTGTAAAATGCAGTGGGGTAGCGCGGAAAAATCAGAGCCCGGCACTAGCAACCAATTGCCAGGCCAATTAGACAATGCCCTAAAATATTTTGGCACTACTTATCTGACAGCGCGTGAAAGTCAGGTAGTACAGCTGTTTTTGCATGGCCACTCAACCAAATCGATCGCCGAGCGCCTAGGTATATCACCTGAGACCGTTAAGTTACACCGCAAAAATAGTTACGCCAAATTGGACGTATCCTCACAGGCAGAACTTTTTTATCTCTTTATCGACTCTCTTGCTAGCCTTACTCAATATTCTAGTGGTGACCCTTTGGTGGGCTATCTTTAGCCACTCTGAAAGGTAATCATATCATTCTCTAAATTGGCCACAATATGGCACACTCCAACAGGAGCATATGCCAATTCGGATTTCTCTAAGGAACGAAAAAGCCCCAGAACAATTCTTTGCTCCGAGGCTTTTGGGGTAAGGCCGAAAAGCCTTAGGTAGATGTTATTTACTTTTTGGGCATCCATATTTGACCCATCTGCATTACCAATATTGATACTAAGAAAATACCTTGCATAAGGTCAGGCGTCAGATTGAAATCAGCACCTGGGTTCATGTTTGCGACAAAGGTCTGCGCACCCGGACTGATAGCAATATCAGTGGACGCTAGATAGCTAAATGCTGCTGCCGCGCCATTAGCATTCCATTCGTACCAACCCGTATTAAAGGCGCAAAAATAAGCAACGGACAGACAAAATCCCGTCCCTGCTAGTTTCATTACAATGTTTGCTTCATCACTATTTCTAATGTTATTAGAAACACGCAAGCCAACCCAAACTAAAAATGCGATTGCAATAAAATGTGAACCTGCCGCGCTTTGGTTTGCGCCGAATGTTGCCCAAATGTCTAACTCATTCATAATATACCCTCTTTTCTATTAGTATAGTTTCCCTTTATTTTTTGCCTCAAGTCCTGTTAAGACACCTAATGAGTGTAGCTACAATATTCACTTATATAAATTATTATGTAGATTTAAATATCTCAAGATATTACTACCCAAACAAAAACGCCCTATCGCTTTGCGACAGGGCGACCTTATCAACCGCAGGAATTAAAGCTGATTCAGCGCTGTGGTCATTTCTACAACAGCTTTTTTGCCATCGCCATAAACCATTAAAGTATGATCCATTGCAAACAGAGGATTAGGCAATCCAGCAAACCCGGGGCTTAACGACCTTTTGATGACTACAACGGTTTTAGCTTTGTCGACGTTGAGAATGGGCATACCATAGATTGGGCTTCCTTCAACATCGCGAGCCATTGGATTGGTCACATCATTGGCGCCAATGATGATCACCACGTCCGTATCTTCAAAGGTTGGATTGATTCTCTCCATTTCAACTAATTTATCGTAAGGCACCTCGGCCTCTGCAAGCAGCACATTCATGTGGCCAGGCATGCGCCCCGCCACTGGATGAATACCATATTCAACTTCGACTCCTTTAGATTCCATCGCGTCGGCAAGTTCTCGAACTGCATGTTGAGCCTGTGCCATTGCCATACCATAACCAGGTACAATAACGACTCTCTGAGCAGTCTCTAAAAGCATAGCAACTTCATCAGGTTGCGCGCTGGTCACCTTGCCATCATAGATCTCGTCAGCATCTATGGTTTCCCCACCAGCGGCCATCTTTCCAAACAAGACATTAGCCAGAGAGCGGTTCATGGCAACACACATAATTCTTGTAAGGATAAGCCCCGAGGTGCCCACAAGCGAACCCGCAATAATCAATACAGTGTTACCTAAAATAAAGCCTGCCAACGCTGCAGCGATTCCCGAATAAGAATTTAGCAGCGCAATCACTACTGGCATGTCGGCACCACCAATGGGCATTACCAAGAACAACCCAAGTAAAAGAGCAAGCCCTAGGATGGCTACCATAGCCATCGTGTTGCCTGGGTTCATTACGAGAAACGCAACGGCAGCCAAAGCACCCAATAACAAAATTCCATTACCAACGGGGCCGCCAGGCAGTCCATAACTTTTCTTCATCAATTCCTGAAGTTTGCTAAAAGCCACCAAACTACCAGTGAGGGTAACCGCTCCTATAAGGACCGTAAGGCTAATAGACATCAAGGCAATAGTGGCCTCTGCCCCCTTGCCAAATGCACTGGCGGCAACAGCCGTGGGCTGTAGAAAATCAGAGATCGAAGCAGGATTTATGCCTGTTCGGGTAACATATTCAGCAAGCGCAATAGAGAGCGAAGCACCACCGCCAAATCCATTTAACAAGGCTACCATTTGAGGCATTGACGTCATTTGAATACGCAAAGCCATCACCACGCCAACAATCCCGCCGACACCAACACCCGCTAATACATAAGTAAAATCTACGTCGTTAATAGTGAACAGTGTAACTACCACTGCAATCAGCATACCCAGCGCGGAGAGAAAGTTACCCCGAACAGCTGTTTTTGGCTTGGTGAGTCCTTTGATACCGAGAATAAATAATATGCCGGCAATCAGATAAATAAGATTAATTAAACTTCCACTCATCACCTATTTCCTCTTAAACATGGCAAGCATACGATTAGTCACCAAATATCCGCCCACTACGTTAATAGTCGCAAAAGTCACTGCTATAAAGCCAAGCCAGTTAACCAACATAGGGGAGCTACCTGTCCCTGCGGCCAATAAAGCCCCCACCAAGGTAATTCCTGATACTGCATTGGTTCCAGACATTAATGGTGTATGCAAGGTTGGAGGAACTTTAGTAATTAGCTCAACCCCGAGGAATAAGGCGAGGACGAACAATGCTAAAAGTAAAATTAAGGTTTCCATTGATTATCTCTCTTGGTTTTCGTCAGTGGCCGCAAGGGGGGCAGCAGGTTGTGGATCTGGTTCCGCAGAGACCTCTATTTCATTAAGGCCCAATAATTTCCTCATATGGGCATGAGGAACATCACCATCATGGGCTATAAGAGTTCCCGCAACGATTTCATCGCTCAGGTCCAAATTAAGACTGCCTTTTTCATCCAAAATAAGTTCGAGAAGAGTCTGCATATTTTTACCGTACATCTGACTGGCATGATAAGCCAAGTCCGAAGGAACATTCTCAGGACCTACAATAATTACATCATGGGCAACAATAGTTTTCCCCTGCTCAGTAAGGTCACAATTTCCACCGCGCTCTGCGGCGAGATCAACGATCACTGCCCCTGGCTTCATAGCTATGACCATGTCTTCAGTCACTAGAATCGGTGACTTTGCCCCGGGGATGGCTGCCGTGGTGATAATAATATCCTGTTGGGCAACTACTTCAGTCATCAATTCGCGCTGCCGACGAAGAAAATCTTCCCCCTGCTCTTTAGCGTAACCGCCGGCGCCTTCTGTTTCGCCAGTATCGAGGTCCAACTCGACAGGCTTTGCCCCCACCGAAATAATCTGTTCTCTAGCGGCGGGACGAACGTCGTAGGCCTCAACAACAGCTCCTAGCCTCTTAGCCGTAGCACAGGCCTGCAGACCGGCAACGCCCACCCCCATAATGAGTACTCGAGCGGGCTGAAGAGTGCCCGCTGCGGTCATCAGCATAGGGAAAATGCGCGGAGAAGCCGAGGCTCCAATCAATACCGCTTTATAACCGGCTAAGGTCGCCATAGACGAAAGCACGTCCATACTTTGTGCCCTGCTAATACGTGGCACCAACTCAAGAGCGATGGCGCTAGCCCCTGTTGCAGCGACTGCCTTGGCAGCCTGCGGTGAAGCTAATGGATCCATCATTCCGATCACCAGCTGACCACGACGTAACAAGGCTAGATCTAAGTCACTGTTTTCAGTATTTGAACCAAAACTTTGGACTTGCAAAATGATATCTGCGGTGGCAAATATCTCTGCTCGGTCAGCTACAGTCGTTGCTCCAGCTGCGTTATAGTCTGCATCTGGATATCCAGCTACACTGCCAGCATTTTTTTGAACGAGTACCTTTACACTTTTGTCCGTTAATGATTGGACATTGGCAGGGGACATGGCGACGCGTTTCTCACCGGTTTTGATTTCCGAAGGAATCCCGATTATCACTCAATTCTCCTTAAATTTTTAATATGAATATCTTTGTATTAATAACTGCTGTGAATAGTACCAAAAAACCCGTGGGGCCTATACCCGCAATACAAATAGTCGCTATTACAAACTAGATAATGGAATTATCAAAAATTCTGAATTGTTAAATATTGGTTTTAAGCTTTACGGAGGGTATCTTCAAGCTTCAATCAAATTATATAATATAACTGGGGTTCAGAAATATAATGGTCTTTATGGGCTATAAGTAAAAGTCATATAAACCTGAAGTAAAAGTGTGTTTCAGCTATAGGACAATATTGCTTGTCTTGTTTTAAAGTCAATTTAACCCGTGACCAAAGCCTTCGCCTGTTAGGCACTATAGGGTTCCGTAATTTTCCAAACAAAAGGTATTTGACACATAGGAAACGTGTTTAGCTAACACGAGATATAGAGAATTCAGCAAGATCAAGCAATACGTCTTTGTACTCACCGTCGGGCATTCCAACAAGAGCGTGTTTGGCAAGCTCAACTTCCTTTGCCGCTTGCTGACGGCTATAGGAAAGACCGCCGCTAGTATTAACCACCTGCAATATAGCGCTGAAATTGTCCGCGGTCTTGCCCGCAATAGCTTTACGAATCAAATCAGCATCCGCAGGTTCAGCGTTATCGCGAGCAAAAATAAGCGGTAAAGTCATTTTCCCTTCAGCGAGATCACTGCCGATATTCTTGCCCGTTACCTCAATATCACCTTGATAATCCAGAACATCGTCAGCGATCTGAAACGCCATCCCCAGATGCTTTCCATAGGTAATCATCGCATCTTGATCTTTTTCAGCAAGACAGGCGCCAACCTGAGCTGCGGCTTCAAAAAGCTTGGCAGTTTTACGATAAATTACTTGAAGGTAAATCTCTTCGCTAATGTCTGGATTGCCAGCATTAGCCATCTGTTGAACTTCTCCCTCCGAAATAACATTGGTGGCATTCGCCATCACGCTCATAATTGGCATATGCTCTATTTCGACCAACATTTGGAAAGCTCTTGAATAAAGAAAGTCCCCCACTAGCACACTGGGCGCATTTCCCCACTGAGCATTAGCGGTTTGTCGTCCGCGACGCAAGCTCGCGACGTCAACGACGTCGTCATGAAGCAATGTGGCTGTATGAATAAATTCAATGACCGCAGCCATTTTCAAATGATCTACGCCTTGGTAACCATTAGCGAGCGCACTCAGCAGAACGACCACGGGACGCAAGCGCTTGCCACCCGCATCGATAATGTAGTGACCGATATTTTCCACTAGCCCAACATCGGAATGAAGCTGACTAACGATTAATTTGTTAACTTTGGAAAACTCATTTTCCACAGCCTGATGAAAAGGTAGCATTCATACTTCCTATAGTGTCTTCATTACTGGACAGCATGCATGCTAGGCAGACAGTCCTTTACTGTCAACTCATAAGATCGCAGAAATCAAATAGTGAATCGCTTATAACTAAAAATTGGCCCCGTAATTAAACGTAAAAGTTGCCGCTAATCTAATAAATCGTTAAAATGACATCTTTCATCACAATAAAAAGTCGTCCATGTCCTTTACGCCCAAATCATCATATTCAAAAGAAGAAATACTAGGCTCCACTCGCGGCGAATTGTTTGGACCGGAAAATGCCAAACTCCCCGCACCTAATATGCTGATGATTGATCGGATCATCGAAATCAACAACGATGGCGGCAAAAATGGTCTTGGCCAAATTATAGCTGAAATAGATATTACGCCCGACCTCTGGTTTTTCGACTGCCATTTTAAAGGCGATCCTGTAATGCCCGGCTGTCTGGGTCTAGATGCTCTTTGGCAACTGGTTGGGTTCTTCTTAGTCTGGAACGGAAATAAAGGTCGTGGTCGAGCCCTCGGGGCAGGAAATGTTAAGTTTTTTGGTCAGATATTGCCAACTGCAAAAAAAGTCACCTATAAAATTGAGTTCACTCGACTTATCCAGCGTAGACTGATTATGGGAATCGCCAATGGGTCCGTGGAAGTCGACGGTCGTGAAATTTATACTGCCCAAGATTTGAAAGTGGGGCTATTCGAGAGCACTGACAGCTTTTAATATTTATCTTTAATACACTACTTTTAAGAAGGAAATTTAATGAAACGCGCTGTAATTACAGGGCTTGGGATAGTCTCCTGCCTAGGCAATGATAGAGAGTCTGTTACACATTCCCTTCGCAATGGCATCTCGGGAATTCAACGGCGAGAAGATTTCGCTGAGATGGGCCTGCGCTGTAATGTCGGGGGTCTTATTGATCTCGACCCAAAAGATCATATTGACCGAAAAACATTACGCTTTATGGGCGACTCTGCGGCCTATGGTTACATAGCTACTGATAGAGCCATTGCCGATGCTGGCCTTACTGACGAGATGGTATCTAACCTCAGAACCGGTCTGATTATGGGTTCAGGCGGGCTTTCTGGCGAAATGTTTGTTGAGGCTGTTGACGTGATGCGAGCTCGAGGCATTAAACGTGCGGGTCCCTATCGAGTCACTCAAATTATGGCAAGTACTGTTTCTGCCTGTGTAGCGACTCCCTTTAAAATTAAAGGTGTTAATTACTCCCTTTCCTCTGCCTGCGCCACAAGTGCACATTGTATAGGTCATGCTGTTGAATTAATTCAACTCGGAAAACAAGACGTATTACTGGCCGGCGGCGCTGAAGAAATGCATTGGTCAATGGCAGCCATGTTTGATGCTATGGGTGCCTTAACCAGCAAATACAATGATACCCCAGCTATCGCTTCTAGAGCATACGATGCAGGCCGAGACGGTTTTGCTCCCAGCCTTGGTGGTGGATGTGTTGTTGTAGAAGAACTCGAACATGCTCTAGCAAGAGGAGCGAACATCATTTGTGAAGTGACAGGTTATGGCGCCACTTCCGATGGTGCAGACATGGTATCCCCGTCTGGTGAAGGTGCTGAACGATGCATGAAAATGGCCATGGAGGCCGCTTCAGGCCCTATGGATTATATTAATACTCATGGCACGAGCACTCCCGTAGGTGACATGGCTGAGCTAGGCGCTATTCGCAATGTGTTTGGAGACAACTGCCCCGACATCAGCTCCACAAAATCGCTATCCGGCCACAGCTTAGGGGCTGCAGGTGTTCATGAAGCCATATACTGCATGTTGATGATGGAAGCAGATTTCGTGGCTGCTTCTGCGCACATCGACACTCTTGACGATCACGCTAAAGGATTGCCAATATTGTTAGAATCAAAGCAAACCACGCTAAATCGTGTCATGTCCAATAGCTTCGGCTTTGGCGGCACTAATGCCGCACTAGTGATGGAAAGGTTTAAGGGATAACTTATACGAAACCTTCGCCGGACAGACTCACTTTCGATTTGATGGGAAAGATGATTGGTTGAGGACGCCCTTAGGCGGATTTATTAATCACTCAGAAAATGCCAACGCTAAAATAAACTTAATCGCAGAAAATATAAGGGGATTGACTATTAAGCAGCCGATAAAAAAGGGTGAAGAAATTACAGTTTTCTACACCCTTTATTAGCGCTTACGGCTAAAGAATTAAAAGGTTTTCGAAAGCGCGAAAACCTTTTAATATCACTACACTATAGTGCAGCCAAGACCGCCTCGGCACTAGATCCTTCAAGAGCCCCTGCGTCCACATTTAGCAGACTCACTACACCATCATCTACAATCATAGCAAAACGCTGACTGCGCTTACCCATACCAAAACCCGTGCCATCCAACTCAAGACCTAAAGCCCCAGTGAAATCGCCATTACCATCAGCAAGCATCATCAGGTGCTCCGCATTGGCCGACTGACCCCAAGCATGCATAACAAAAACATCATTAACCGACATACAGGCTACTGTATCAACGCCTTTTGCCTTTATCTCATCGACATGAACAACAAAACCCGGCAAATGAGCCACCGAACAAGTTGGCGTAAATGCACCTGGGACAGCAAAAAGAACAACCTTTTTACCACCGAAAATATCTGCCGTACTTAATCCAGCAGGTCCTTCAGCGCCCATGATTGTAAACATCCCGGCTGGGACTCTGTCACCCACTTTAATTGTCATAACAACCTCTATTAATTAGTATTTAAAATATTATGGCCACACCCTAGGTATGGCCCTTTACTAAAATCTGGACTGAGTTATATAGCCACTCAAGCCATTCTAGAATGGAATATCATCATCGAAAGGCCCTGATTGCTGCTGAGGAGCCTGTTGGTTGGGAGCCTGCTGGTTGGAACTCTTTGGAGCTGAACCCTGCCCAGTGGAGCCTTGTGGTGAATCGTATCCACCTGAACCACCTGAACCACCTGGACTACCTCGACTATCAAGCATTTGCATTTCGCTCGCTACAATTTCAGTCGTGTAACGGTCTTGCCCATCTTGGCCTTGCCATTTACGTGTTCGCAATGAACCTTCCACATAAAGCTTGGAACCTTTCTTTACATACTCGCCAGCTATCTCGGCCAGACGATTAAAGAAGACAACTCGATGCCATTCGGTTCGCTCTTGAGGCTCACCACTAGTTTTATCTTTCCAAGACTCTGATGTAGCAATACTAAGATTAGTTACAGCACCACCAGACGGCAGGAAACGTGTTTCAGGATCCTGACCACAGTTACCCACTATGATAACTTTATTAACTCCACGTGCCATTTTCTTCCCCTAATTTATTAACGGTTTAAGTACGGTTGCAAGCTCAACATATCCACCTGTCGCTGGTCTACTTGAACATAGGCTAATCGCTCACCTTCTAGTAAGAGTATATCTTTAACACCCGCTATATTTGAAACTATTTTTGAAAAATCGGCATGCTCTGATCCACCAACAGCTAATACTAACGTTTTTAGGGGCCTTGGAGATTCCATCCCTAAGCATAGGCACCACCAAATCGCTAGGATAAGACTAATAACAACAAAAAGCCCATTCATACCCAATACCTGCAAGCTCCAACCACCGAGCAGACCGCCAAAAAAAGCCCCCAAGAACTGGCTCGTAGAATAAATACCCATTGCTGTACCCCTATTACCGACAGGACAAGATTTGCTCATCCACGACGGCAATGATGCCTCGAGTAAATTAAATGCAGTAAAAAACATCAATAACAGCAGAGGCGTCACCACTGATCCACGATAAAAACTTAGCGTCAATGTCACTACCGTCATGACTCCAACGGACGCCAAAAAAATCAATTTATGTCGGTTATATTTTTCAGCCATTATCATGCCCGGTAACATTATGACAAACCCACCGCCCAGTAATAACAGATAAACCCACCAAAGGTTTTGACCTTCAATGCCCAGCTCTTCGGACAATATTGTTGGTATAGCGACAAAGGCAGCCATCAAGGCCAGATGCAGAGCGAAAATACCATAATTCAGACGTAACAACGTGTTTTGCTTGAGCAACCTAAGGATCTGCTTAACATCAGTTAAGGTCTCTCGATTATATTGCACTTGGACCCTATTCGGCACTAACACCCACACGATTAGGATACCTAATACGCCCAAAATAGCGGTGGTCCAGAAAACCCCTGAAAGCCCATAATTTAAGCTTATGAGCGGGCCAAGCACCATGGCTAAGATAAATGAAAAGCCGATGCTGGCCCCAATCATCGCCATCGCTTTAGTGCGGTTTTCCTCGGACGTAAGGTCTGTAACCATGGCCATTAGAGTGCTGGCTATTGCGCCTGAGCCTTGCAAAGCGCGCCCAACAACTAAACTCTGCATGGTCTCAGCAAGAGCACAAACAATACTGCCCAGAATAAACAACAAAAGGCCACCAATTATCACTGGCCTCCGCCCAATTCGATCCGATAAAAGTCCGAAGGGAATTTGCAGAATCGCTTGGACTAACCCGTAAGCCCCTAGCGTCAACCCCAACAATAACGGACTGTAGTCTGAGTACCCTCCCACTGAAATTGCGAGAACTGGTAGCACCATAAATAGACCAAGCATTCTAAAAGCATAGAGGCTAGCAATAGAGAAGGTTGCGCGCCTTTCGATCGGCGAAAAAACTGGATAATTTGTCAAGGTGACGTCGATGTCTGATTAAAGCTCTAAAGACTCCATATTACCAGTGCAGTCGACAGGGGAAAATGTTTATCATTAATATTGTGAAAAAAAATACTCGATCTACTGTATTTTCACTCAAAACTAAGGTCTAGCTAAGGTATCCTTCCGTACACTGTCAATTAAGAGCAATTACTCTTTGCCCAGCAGGCCTTCCGGCCACTATAATTGACGGTTTAATCTAACAAAAAGACATTTTAATGAAAGCCATTCAGGTTCGCGGTGCGCGCACTCATAATCTTAAAAATATTGATCTAGATCTTCCCCGAGATAAGTTTATTGTTGTCACGGGTCTGTCAGGCTCTGGTAAATCTTCTCTGGCTTTTGACACTCTCTACGCTGAGGGTCAGCGGCGCTATGTTGAGTCGCTATCAACCTATGCACGGCAGTTTTTGTCCATGATGGAAAAACCCGATGTGGATCATATCGAGGGTCTGTCACCAGCTATATCCATTGAACAAAAATCAACCTCTCACAATCCTCGCTCTACTGTCGGCACAATTACTGAAATCTATGATTATTTACGCCTACTTTTCGCACGTGCAGGAGAACCTCGGTGTCCTGACCACAACAACGCGCTCAAAGCTCAAACAGTCAGCCAGATGGTTGATCAGGTGATGGAACTGCCTGAGGGTACAAAGCTCATGCTCTTGGCCCCCGTTGTTAACGATAGGAAAGGAGAGCATTTGCATCTGTTTGAGACACTACGGCGTCAAGGTTTCATTCGCGCTCGAATCGATGGCCTGGTCTGCGATTTAGATGAGGCCCCCGCACTTAACAAAAAGCAAAAACATAGTATTGATGTTGTTGTAGATCGTTTTAAAGTGAAAGATGATATTGGCTTGCGATTGGCTGAGTCATTTGAAACGGCCTTAAATCTCGCAGAAGGCTTGGTCATGATTAGCTATATGGAGGGTGACGAGCCAGATCAAATGTTTTCTGCAAAGTTTGCCTGCCCCGTGTGTAATTACAGCTTAAATGAGCTTGAGCCGCGGCTCTTCTCCTTCAACAATCCAGCGGGGGCGTGCCCTACGTGTGATGGTTTAGGCTTACATCAGTTTTTTGATATTGAGCGCGTCATCCAGCACCCAGAGGCCTCCATCTCCGAAGGCGCTATTCGAGGCTGGGACAAAAGAACGCTATTTTATTACAACATGCTCACCTCTCTGTCTGAGCATTATGAATTTGATATTGATGCGCCATGGGAAAAACTTGCCTCCATTCATCAGCAGAAAATTCTCTTCGGCAGCGACGATGAAGAGATCACCTTCAATTACGTTAACGACCGAGGCACCGTTTTTCGTCGCCAACATAAGTTTGAAGGCATTATTCATAATATGGAGCGGCGCTACAGAGAGACAGAGTCTCAATCAGTGCGCGAAGAGTTAACCAAGTTTATGGCTACCTCCAGCTGCTCCGAATGCGCAGGAACCAGACTACGGAAGTCAGCCCGCAATGTGTTTATCGACAACAAACGTATTGAAGACATCGTTTGCATGCCTGTTGGGGACTGTTCTGATTATTTTGACCAACTCGAACTACCAGGACGACAGGGAGAGATTGCCGAGAGGATTGTCAAAGAAATTCGCCAACGATTCACTTTTCTCGTCGATGTCGGCCTTAACTATTTGTCCCTTAACCGGAGTGCAGACACCCTATCAGGTGGAGAAGCACAACGAATTCGTCTGGCCAGTCAGATTGGGGCAGGATTAGTAGGCGTCATGTACATTCTCGATGAACCCTCTATAGGCTTGCACCAGCGAGATAACGAACGCCTTTTAAAAACCTTAGTTCGCCTTCGTGATATTGGTAACACTGTTATTGTGGTCGAGCATGATGAAGGAGCCATTGCTGCTGCTGATTACGTTGTCGATATAGGTCCAGGTGCTGGCGTTCATGGTGGTGAGATCGTCGCACAAGGTTCAGTTGGACAGATTTGCAGTAGCTCTAAATCGATCACCGGTCAGTTTTTGTCGGGCAAGCGAAATATACTGATACCCAAAACACGGCATAAAGGCAATGGTAAGCTTCTCTCCGTAAAAGGGGCTACTGGAAACAACCTACAGTCTGTGGATTTAAATATTCCCATTGGCGTATTTACCTGTATTACCGGAGTCTCTGGATCTGGCAAATCAACTCTCGTTAATGAAACGCTTTATCCGGCTGCCGCTGTCGCACTAAATAAGGCAACCACACTCAAACCAGCCCCCCATACACAAATAACGGGCCTTAACCTATTGGACAAATGCATTGATATCAACCAAAGTCCAATTGGTCGGACGCCTCGTTCGAACCCTGCCACCTACACTGGAATATTTACGCCCGTAAGAGAATTGTTTGCTGGCACTCAGGAAGCTCGCTCAAGAGGTTATAACCCAGGCCGATTCAGTTTTAATGTCAAAGGTGGTCGATGTGAAGCTTGCCAAGGCGATGGTGTCACAAAAGTGGAAATGCACTTTCTACCTGATATTTATGTCCCCTGTGATGTTTGTAACGGTAACCGCTACAACCGCGAGACCTTAGATATTCACTTTAAGGGTAAAAATATCCATCAAGTGTTAGAAATGACTATTGAAGATGCACGAGATTTCTTCGATGCTATTCCAGCGATTGCGAGAAAATTACAAACGCTCGTTGATGTTGGCCTCTCTTATATCAGCCTAGGACAATCTGCAACCACTCTGTCTGGTGGTGAAGCACAAAGGGTTAAACTCTCTAAAGAATTGTCCAAGCGAGATACAGGGAAGACCCTCTATATCTTAGATGAGCCAACAACCGGTTTACACTTTCACGATATAGAGCAGTTGCTGGCGGTACTCCATAGATTGCGTGATCACGGTAATACCGTTGTAGTGATCGAACATAATTTAGATGTTATCAAGACGGCTGATTGGGTTATCGACCTCGGTCCAGAGGGTGGTTCTGGTGGTGGGAAGATTGTCGCCGAGGGTACCCCCGAGCAAATCTCGGAGGTTAAAGACTCCTACACAGGCCACTTCTTGAAAACTATACTAGCGCGTCAAACCTCAGAATGACTTGATTGCCTGTCCAGATACTCTGCAACCATGCCGTCAATCGCCTCCTGTTGATAGGGGCGTAAGCCGCTAAGGATAAGTTTTTTGACGCCGCCACCAATGATTCTGTTGTCGTCGTGAAAAGTGAAGTGTAATTCGCAATCACCTCGCTTGCCATCCACGTTTAGACTGGTCTTGCTAATTTGTAAACTCGGATTTTCAAAATCCAAGCTATCCAGCTGGAGTGACATTGACTGATAGATAATCAATGGTCGTTGCGGATTAATCATGACGTTATTTTCAGCCATCAATGGCACTAGGATATGGGGGAAATTACGCCCAGAGAATCGAACATATGCTTTAACTAAGGCATCCACAGACATCGAATTTTGAGTGCTGCCGCCCGAATGAAACCCCTCCAAATAAGACTTCCCTCGCTCGTCTATAATCTGATAGCTAGCGGTTGAATCGGAAGGGAAAATCAACGGAGTATCGGCTGCTAATAACCCCGAGAAATGAAACCCCATGTTCTCACGCAAACCATAATGATTGATCACGAGTGCAAATAAAAGATCTCCAGGCACACAGAAACGTTTACTGTCAGCATCATGTATGGGGTTAAAATCATTACTTACAACTTTAGCAAAGTCGCTTGCTTGCTGGCCGCTAATCGTAATTCCGTTGTTACTCTTGCGGTAAAACTTATCAATAAACACGGATCAATCAAACTCTGTTTCGAATTCTTCTAACAAATCTAGAGGTTCTATCTCCATACCTTCCAAATCTGTATCCCAATTCACACCAACGAGCAGTACGTCACCGTGCATGCCGGGCAACCAATCGTCGAGGAACTCTTCTATATCGATCGCTACTGGTTTATATACATCCCAATCCCCACTGCACAAGACTTCAGCGAGGGGCTTTGAAGACCAAAACGGAATAACGTCAATATCATCATGGTCAGTTGATCCTACCAACGCCCAATTTTCAGCATCATCTTGCAGCCCCCAGATACAACCTTGCTCAAGGCACTCCACGATTAATCGGTCGAAATTTTCCTGAAGATTACTAGACAAAGGTTCCATGGCGTTGCTCCATTATTTTGAGGCTTTGTTCAAGGCGCTCATAGTAACCGTTTTGGATTTACATCCCAAGGAGAAAGACGCTACATTATTATTTCAACGATAATAGTAGCTAAGACTAATTAAGCACTTTATATCCGCGACCCTGGAGGCAGCGCTTAATCACTTTTTGCTGCTCCTTTCGAGCTTGAACATTGCCCTTTGCACCACCGACCACACCTGCAGTTCCGCCTATTTCTCGCGCAGAGTCGCTGTTACCAAGAATCCTACCAACTACACTACCTACAACGGCGCCACCGATAGCACGATCCACGGTGCGCTTGCTGATATCAACCTGCTGAGCTAAAACATCACATTCAGATAAATCCCTTTCGTACTCTTTAATATCAAGGCCCTTGGTATCAACAATAATCTGATCCGCGCTCTTATCCAAAAGACCCGTCGCGCAACCGGCCAATAGGCCACAGCACAAAACACTAGAAGACAACATTAGGTTTCGCATACATATTTTCCTTAATGAGATAACTTCCTGAAACGTCAACCAATCAAAATGGTTGACGCTACTAATAACTGTATGAGGTTGGGTATTTTGTATAACGACTATTTAGCGTTACTCATAATCCCACGAACCGCTGCCGGTATGTCGGCTGGCAGCACCACTAATTTGGAATTTTCAGACTTAGACATGCTGTGTATCGCTTCGATGTACTTTTCCCCTAAGAGATACATGGCTGGAAGCTCCCATTCATCAGAGTCCATGACTGGCGTGCTAAACCGCATCCTTCCTTGGGTACTATGAGTAGGTAATTTTGTGACCAAGCCAGATGCACCAATAGCATCATTTTTTGCGTCCTCACCACGATTA
>Ga0233427_10000789_pt1 | contig 37717 bp, 32 predicted proteins | sample SI_118_April2016_5_FD_179885 | JGI IMG/M metagenome (GOLD analysis project Ga0233427, IMG submission 179885) | Seawater microbial communities from Saanich Inlet, British Columbia, Canada - SI_118_April2016_100_MG | ecosystem: Environmental > Aquatic > Marine > Inlet | place: Canada: British...
AATTCAGTAGGTACAAAAAAAACTGTTGAAAGCAACGAAGCTTTCAACAGTAATTTGGCTACCCGGCAAGGACTTGAACCTTGAATGTCTGTACCAAAAACAGATGTGTTACCGATTACACCACCAGGTAAGTGGCGCAAATTATAGCGAAAGCCTATCTATCGCGCAATACTAAGCGGCCGTTGATTGCCAAGAAAAACAAGTACAATGCGTCGCGAACCGATTGCCGCTGAATTCTCTTGCGCCCGCCAAGTACATATTGCTGGCGAGTCAAACTATGGACGCCCTCGGCAGATGCTATCGCGAAGCAGACCGTACCTACCGGCTTTTCTACTGTACCGCCACTAGGCCCAGCAATCCCGGTAATAGAGACGGCGTAACTAGCCCTTGACTTTTTAAGTGCTGCTTTAGCCATCGCTATCGCAACTTCTTCAGAAACTGCCCCGTACTTTTCAAGCATGCTAGCACTTACACCTAATTGGCGGTTTTTAGCATCATTAGCGTATGTTACCCAAGAACAATTCAATACCTCAGAAGCTCCAGGAATATCAACCAAGGCCGCAGCAGCCTGGCCGCCGGTACACGACTCTGCGAGAGCAACTGTCAATTTGTGCTCTCTAGCAAGGCGCACTACTTCAGAAGCCAAGGTAATGTCACCTTCGCCCCATAGCCACTTGCTGAGTTTGTCAGCTATGTGGGCGCGACACCGCTCAATGTGGTACTTGGCATCATGTTCACTCGATGGCTGAGCATACATTGAAATGGTGACCCCCTGCTCGCTTGCCGTTATGCCAAGAGTTGGATTTGCATCTGGCAAGAACAGCTCTTCGATATAGCTAGCTAAGTCTGCCTCGTGAGTGCCAATAAAATGCATTGTATGATAAGCAGACTCGACCACGCCGGAGTACATCTCAGACAACAATGGAAACACGCTCTGTAGATATGTTTGCTCACACTCTATTGGTGGTCCTGGCAAAGCAAAATATTTGCAACTCCTATCTAACTCAGCAGAGATACCATCGGCTGTACCCGCGGGGTTAGGTATTGAAGTCAAGGCTACTTCAAGTTGGTTTAATTCATCGACAACGCGGTCATCAGCTGTTGGGCCTAGTCCGCCGCTAGATAAAATCAGATCAAAGCTCTGACTTAAGTCTAGCAATTGCTGGGATAATTGACCGGGGCTATCAGAAATGCAGCGATGATGTGACACGGCCAACGACAACTTAAGCAATTCACTTCCGAGGAATGCCGCATTCGTGTCAACAATTCGGCCATTTAGGATTTCGTCACCTATTGACAACACACATACCCGTGGGCCTCGCATCATGACTTCTTTTTCTTTTGAAAGCGCATCAAGAAAATGCCTAATTCAAAGAGAATGATAGTAGGCATAGCCATTAACAGTTGGCTAACAGGCTCTGGAGGAGTGAGCATCGCGCCGACGACAAAGGCAACCAAAATAAAATGTCGGCGGTATTTACTAAAGAATTCGTGACTTACTAGCCCTGCTGCTCCTAGTCCAAGCATTAATATTGGCAGCTGAAAAATCAACGACAACGCAATAGTAAATAGCATGAACAGTGAAAAGTAGTATTCGAGTCGATAAGACTGAATCACTAGTTCAGGGTTAGGCATCGCATAAAGAAATTCAAGAATGGTCGGAATCATAAATAGGTAGCCAAAGGCGATTCCTGCGACAGCAAAACATAATGAAAATGGAATATACTTTAGCACTACCATTTTTTCATTTCTATAGAGGCCACTCGAGATGAATGCCCAAACTTGATACATCAAAAAAGGGAACGCGGCGAGAATCGCAGCGAGCAAACTTACTTTCAGTGTGTAAAACACATCTTCGAGCGGAGAGTGCAGGGCTAAGCGCTTGTCGAAAATTACCGGCGGGTCATAACTGGCAAGGGCCTCTACCGCATTGAGGTGTGGCATCATAAAGAGCTCTTTAAGGGCATCTCCGAACCCCATCCACCCGGTAAAGAATAATGCACCAATAGCCAACAAACTGTAACCAAGGCGCTTGCGCAGCTCGTCGAGGTGACCGCCAAGAGGCATTTTTGTCGCGGTGTCTGATTTAGTCATTACCTACAGAATACTCTAATTCTAAAAAAAAAGGCTGTCGACTTAAAATCGACAGCCTAAGTAGTGGTTTTAGATTATAGACCTAACCACTGGCCCCAATCGCGCTGGGAATAACTTCTACCGACATCGATGTAGCAGCTTTGTGCGCAGAGTAGCTACCCCACGACATAACTTCGCCGGTCTCTTCATCGAAGAAAGCAGTACCCAGCAGTAAGAAATCAGTTTCAACTGTCACATCTTCACGCACTTCAATGCCAATAGCGCTTAACCTAGACACCATGTCATTTTTGTTGTAAAGACCAAAGCCATTGCCAAGCAATGAAACAATCAACTTGCGACTTGGATCGAACACAGCATTAACCAACACATCGTTTTCGCGAATTGGGTCGTATTTATCAGCTGTGCTAAGGATTGTCGCGCGTGCTTTATTTGCCTCAACAGCAACAACTCGGACGCGGCCTTTAACGCGGTCAGTGTTTGCATTGCGCACTTCAAATTCCATGCCGGATGCAAGGCGCTGGTTGTAGCCAAGGTCAATCCAGGCGTTTTCTGCGCCAACTGCGAGAACAGAACCATCTGTTGCATCTGCACGACGTGAAACAGAATTCAAGCGACTAGACAAAATATCATTGCGCTGGGTTAAGTGAGCTAGCGCCTTACGTGAATCTCGGGACTGCTGATCTAGTAGGTCGAGCAAATCTGTCTTTTCGCCTTGCAGGTCACGGAGTTGGTCACGCAAACCATCACGCTGACCTTCAAGGTCGCTGATAGTGTTGTCTTTAGAGTTACGCATATCTTCGTGCTCAGTGCGCAAATTCTTAATAGTTAAGTCACGCTCGCGCTGAGCGGTTGAAGAAGATGTTTTGCGAGAATTAAGATCAGCACGCAACTGGTTAATCTCAGTTTGCAGAGCATCGCGCTCTCCGAGAGCAGCTTCGTACTTTGCAATAACTGGAGAAGCCACGTCTTCGATGCGCTTAACAGTGCCGGTGTCGAGCCCAAAGCGATCGATATATTCTTTCACCTGACTATCGATAGCTTCGGAAGAAACATTCTTGCCTTCGCTATCAGCGAAACCTAACATTTGAAAGTCTTCTGAACGTTCGTTACGCAGGTCGGTGATGTCAGACTTTAACTGAGTGGCATCAGTGACGGCGTTATCGCGTTCAATGGTCATTAAGGCCAGTTGATCGTTTTGGATAAATCCAAAACCTAATGAAATGAACATGATAACCGCAAAAACGATTATCCACATTAAGCTGACTTGAGCAGCGCCTCGATTTGATTGGTACATTTAGCTAGTGTGCTTTTAGAGTAGTAACCCGGGAAAGGATTGGCATAGAATTTACGCTTGCGCTTGAGATGGGTCAAGGCACTATAAGGGAAGCATTTATGACCACCCCACCCCAAGAGCATAATTTCGTCAGCATCGGCGTCAGCGGAGGCATCGGATCAGGGAAATCTACCGTAGCCAGAGAGCTGTGCGTCTCCACAAACGCGCATCACATTAACGCGGATGACATTGCATCTAAGCTTTTACAACGCGAAGGAGTTGTAAATAAGGTCATTGGGCTAATTGGCCCTACCGTTTGTGATAGCAATGGCGCTCTAGACCGCTCTAAGCTCGGAAAACTCGTATTCGCCAATGAAGATAGCCGTAAAAAACTCGAAGACATCCTGCACCCTTTAGTGCGAGAAAATATTTTTGACGAATTAAATTTTTTGGCCGCGCAGCAGCATAATCCTGTGATTGTGCTTGATATCCCGCTGTTACATGAGGGCGGTCTCGACAAATTGTGCGATTTCATGGTGTTTGTAGACACCCCAGACGCGCAGCGACAATCACGGGCTTGCGAGCGTCACGGCTGGGATGCTGCTCACTGGCAGGCGCGCGAAAAAATGCAGCTGCCGATTGCGTCCAAAAAGTCGTTGGCAGATGCTATTGTATGTAACGACACAACCTTAAGCGCTCTTCGTGAACAAGTCGAACTGTTAGTTCCGCGCCTTAAGAACCTGACGCCGCGCCCTTTATCTTCGCGCTGGCCAGAAAACTAAAAACCGCACCACAAACATGGCCGCATCAAATCAACGTAGACGTAAACCACGTCGTCGCCGTCGTCGCCGCGCAACTCAGCAGCGCCCGAACAATCAATCCTTCGTCGCAACCCAATTGCCAGCAGCTCCTAAGAGCGAGTGGGTGCAACAAGACGTTACGTCATTTGCTACTAAGCGCAAGAAGGCTGAGTTCCACTTATCTACTTTTATTAAGTTAGATTTACCTGACTTACAAGACTTGGCCGACAAGGCTGGTGTTGAAGATGCGCTTGGTTTGCAGCGTGGCGAATTGTTGCGCCGCTTGATTCGCGCGCAGTTTGCTGAAGGACAGGTGTTCTTTACTGAGGGTGTGCTTGAAGTAACTAAAGAGGGTCACGGTTTTTTACGCCATAACGAAAACGACTATACTCCTAACTTCGATACTGATGCATTGTTGCACAAGAACTTGATTGAAAAGCACCACCTGCAAGCAGGGCAAATTGTTTCAGGAGTGTTGGTGCCGTTGCCAGAAGAGGAAGGCAAAGAAGACATGTTGGTACTGCATGAAGTACTTACTGTATTCGGCGAAGATCCTGAAAAACAGTTTTCGAATGTGCCGTTTCATGATTGCACGCCACTCTACCCCGAAGAGCGTTTGCGCCTTGAGACCGACAAAGAAACCACTGAAACGCGTATCGTTGATTTAGTGTCGCCGGTTGGCAAGGGTCAGCGTGGCTTAATTGTTGCGCCGCCGCGTACTGGCAAAACTGTGTTGCTGCAAATGATTGCTAATGCAATTTGCACTAACTACCCTGAGTGCCACTTGATGATATTGCTGGTTGATGAACGTCCAGAAGAAGTTACAGACTTTGAGCGTTCAGTTGTCGGCGAAAACCGCGAGATTGCGGCGAGTACTTTTGATGAGCCGCCTGAGCGTCACATCCAAGTTGCTGAGCGTGTTATCGAGCAGGCAAAGGCACGCGTTGAGCAAGGCGAAGATGTAGTGGTATTGCTAGATTCGATTACGCGACTTGCGCGCGCTTACAACAATTGTGCGCCGTCCAATTCTAAGATTATGACTGGCGGTTTGGTGGCTGATGCATTATTGAAGCCGAAGCGTTTCTTTGGCGCGGCACGCAACATCGAAAACGGTGGCTCGCTGACTATTTTGGCGACTGCGTTGGTCGATACTAATTCAAAGATGGATGAAGTGATCTTCGAAGAATTTAAGGGTACCGGCAACATGGAATTAGTTCTTGATCGTTCTTTGTCCGAACGCCGCATTTGGCCTGCGATTGGCATTAATCCGTCGGGCACGCGTAAAGAAGATTTGTTGTTTACTGTAGATGAGTTGCAACGAGTTTACTTGATGCGTAAAGTTCTGAACGAGATGAATCCAGTTGAGGCCATGGAATTATTGGTACAACGCATCGAAGCTTCTGCTGACAACGTTGAGTTCTTGAGCCAGTTGTCTGGCGGCAAGTAATGAAGCTTAATTTGCTTATTGTCCTGCCATGCGCAGTTAATGCTGCGCGAGGTAATGCGACCACTGCACAACGTTTGTCCGAAGGCCTTAAATCGCGTAAGCATCAAGTAGCTATTGTTGATGTTGATGGTTTGGACAATGTTGATGGCAAATATGATTTAGTTATTGCTTGTCACGCTGTCGATGCTGCGCCGCAAGTTCAGGCTTGGTGCGCTACAAATGGTGGCCAATATTTGGTGCTGTTTACTGGTACTGATTTAAACGGCAAACCTACCGACAGCGTGACCGCCGCAGTTGCTGGCGCTGAACATTGCGTTAGCTTGGGCTCTGGCCCTGGGCGTCGCGCTAAAGATTTGTTTGAGTGTGCTCGCGGCAAAACTACAATTATTCCGCAAGCTGCATTGGCATTGCCGCGCTCGACCAAAAGTGATCTACCTGAAGGCATGCCCAAGTTGAGCAGTGAAAGTGAATTGGTGCTTGTACCAAATGGTATTCGCGCGATAAAAAATGTCAGCGAAACTTTATATGAGATGAAGGCGTTGGCCGCTGAACGCCCACAACTAGTGCTTTGTTTTGCAGGGCACGATTTTGGAGGCAAGTATTCAGATGAGTTTCATGCAGAATTGGCGAAGCATAATTGGGCACATTACCTGGGCGACCTTAGCCGCTTAGAATTGTCGGCTGTGGTTAACGCGAGCAAAATTGCTATTAGCTCAAGTCACTCTGAGGGTGGTGCTCCGAACTCTTTACTCGAGTGCATTGCAGCAGGACGTCCTGCCGTAGGTAGTGATATTGCTCCGCACCGCGAGTTACTCGATAAAGAGAACTGCTTTAGGTTTGGTAAAGAGATGCGCCGTTTAGTGCGGTCAACTTTAGATGACCCGCAAGCGACTATGCTGACTACGCGCAAGCTAGAAGAGAAAGTGCGGTTTAAGCATGGCCTCAGCGCCGAATCGTTGGCCTGGGATCGCTTATTGCTTACAATTACTAAAGGCGCTAACTAAAAGTTAGGCCAAGCCCTTTTCGGTCAAGTAATTCTGCGCATCAAGCGCAGCGGCACACCCCATACCAGCAGCAGTGACTGCTTGACGGTAGGTTGGGTCATGAACATCTCCGGCAGCGAAAACACCTTCCACTGAAGTGCGCGTGCCGTTGTTCACTTTTAAGTAACCGACATCGTCTTTATCGAATTCTTCTCCTAAGAACTCGGTGTTGGGTTGGTGACCGATTGCCACGAACATACCCTCGCATGACAGGTCTTCGAAGCTACCGTCTTGCGTGTTTTCTAATTTGACACCTGTCAATTTACCGTCTTCGCCTTGATAGATTTCAGCGACTTGACGCCATAGTTTGAATTCGATTTTCTCGTTGGCGCGAGCGCGTTCTTCCATTACCTTTGAAGCGCGGAAAACGTCGCGGCGATGAATAACTGACACCTTTGATGCAAAACGTGTTAAGTAAATCGCTTCTTCCATGGCTGTGTCGCCAGCGCCAATGATGATAATTTCTTTGTCAACGAAGAATGCACCATCGCAAGTCGCACACGCTGACACGCCAAGGCCCATCATTTCAGACTCTTTGTCAATGCCGAGCAATTTAGCGCGCGCGCCAGTGGCAACTATTACAGTATGCGCTTCGTAAGTCGCGCCAAAATCGTCTTCAAGCACGAAAGGACGCTTTGATGTATCAACCGACTTAATGTTTTTGAATTCGACAAACTCGGTACCAAATTTTTCGGCTTGCTTGCGAAAATCAGCCATTAGCTCGGGCCCCATTACGCCATCAGGAAAACCTGGGAAATTCTCGACATCGGTAGTAATAGTTAGCTGTCCGCCAGGCTGCATGCCTTCGAACTGTAGCGGTGCAAGGCCAGCACGAGAATTGTAGATAGCCGCAGTGTAACCTGCAGGACCAGAACCGATGATTGCGACGTTGTAAACCATTGTGGCGGATATTCTAAAATAGCTACAGCCTTATGAAAACAAATATACCCAATTCTTCTGCAGTGGTCGTAACCGGAGCCTCTACTGGCATTGGCCATGCAACATGCATGTCGTTAATCGGCATGGGTTACACTGTTTACGCCGGCGTCCGTAAGCAAAGCGATTTTGATAAATGGATGGCAACTGGCGCAGTGCGACCGCTGATGTTAGATGTTTGTGATGAGGCGCAAATAACCGCAGCTGCTGCGCAAGTTGCAAGTGAATGTCCTAACGGGATTCTAGGATTGGTTAACAATGCCGGAATCGCAACCGCCGCACCACTGGCGGCCATCCCGATTGATGCTTTTGAAAAGCAGATGGACGTCAACGTTACCGGGCTGCTGCGCGTCACTCAAGCATTCGTGCCGTTGATGAAAACCGGTTCGCGATTGGTAAATGTGTCATCGATGGCAGGCAAAGTTTCGTTTCCTGGCCTAGGCGCTTACCACGCGTCGAAGCATGCCGTTGAAGCTATAAGCGACACGCTGCGACTAGAATTGAAAAGCAGTGGCATACATGTCAGTGTAATTCAGCCCGGGCGCATCGCTACGCCAATTTGGGTTAGTTCGCGCAACACTGCAGATGACTTGCTAACACGCATTCCTGCAGAAAAAATGGCGCCCTACAAAAAACTTATGGACGCCGTCGCCAACTCGGTAAAGGGCGCTGAAAATAATGGCGCCCCCGCCACCATTTGCTCTAGGGCAATTAGTCATGCGCTGACGGCAGCAAATCCTAAAACTCGCTATGCTGTCGGACGCGATGCCAAGTTGCTGATGTGGTGCCGCCGATTTTTATTGAGTGACAAAATCTGGGACAAATTGGTGATGAATGACTTAAAATCTTAAGCTCGATGTCGACCACCTACACCAAGAAAGATAAAATTACTGCCGCTACGGCAGATCGATATGCGCTTTATGAAGGTTCTGTCTATGACCCAGACGCCGATCATGATTTTTTAATTGACACCTATAAAGAGAAGCGCGATAGCCGTCCACTATTGTTGCGCGAAGATTTTGCTGGCACCTCGTTGTTGTCGGCAATGTGGGTGCGACGTCATCGCAACTCGCAAGCATGGGCTGTCGATTTAGATTCTGAGCCACTAACTTGGGGCAAGGAAAATCACTTAGACAAGTTAAACGATCAAGAGCAACCACGTGTCACGCAAATCGAGGCCAACGTGCTTGATGTAGAGACGCCGTCTGTTGATGTGTTGACGGCCTTCAACTTTTCGTATTGGTGTTTTAAGAATCGCGAGTTAATGCTCGACTACTTCAAGAAAGTTCACGCTGCATTAAACGACGAGGGCATGTTCGCCGTAGATTTGATGGGTGGTCCAAGCAGTCAATCCGAATGCGAAGAAGAACGCGAAGAAGACGGATTTGATTATGTATGGGAGCAAGAAAATATGTGTGCGATTACGCACGACATTAAATGCTATATACACTTTAATTTTTATGACGGCACGAAACTGGAAAAGGCTTTTACTTATAACTGGCGCTTGTGGTCATTGGCGGAGTTGCGCGACATAATGCTTGATGCTGGCTTTGAGTCGGTCGACACTCACTGGGAAGGCTGCGATGAAGACGGCGAGGGCGATGGCAATTACACGTTAGAGACTGCGGCTGAGAATGAAGAATCTTGGGTGGCTTACTTGGTAGCCTGGAAATAATCCCGTCATCTAACTCTTCAGCAAGTAACAAGTAACGCAGCTAGCAGAGAAACTACGAGGTAGAGCAAATTTACTAAAGCCCTACGCCACCATGGGTGACCGCTCAAATCCATTCTCGAATAACGCCCAAAGACTACGCCAATACCTAGGAAAAGAAACCAAGGTGTAAAAAGAAATGCAGCCGAGCCACGCACAAGCATAGTAACCATATCATGAATACCTCCGCAAACGACAAAAGTGCAGACAAGAGCAATTTGTGGAGGTAAGAGCCTCTTGAATGGGCGATAAACGTAGCGACCGAGGATGAATCCAAATATAGGATTCCAGTACCGCCAAAAACCGGCGAATGATCTTGCTCCGAAAGACCGCCTGAACATCGCGCTCAGAGCTCCTGGTTTACCCACGGAAACGCCATTACGTCGCCGAATGTATTCACTCATTGTAACAACTGAGACCTTCTTCAGCATTTAGAGGCCAAGCCATAAGCCGAAGAGACTCGCTCTTTTAAATGTTTTAATAAAGGTTTGGCGGACAGCTCTTCGCCGGTTGCCATCTTTAACAATTCAAAAGTCGAATAACGCCGCCCGTGTTGGTGGACATTGCTGCGTAGCCACCCCAACAACTCGCCGAATTCGCCCTTAGCGAAGGACGTCTGCAAATCGCCCAATTCGTCTTCGGCGGCCTTATAAAGTTGCGCGCAAATGATGTTGCCAAGTGAGTAAGTCGGAAAGTATCCGAAAGCACCCATCGCCCAATGGATGTCTTGCAACACTCCCTCAGCGACATTGTCGGCCTGAACCCCTAGCAAATCGTGATAAGTGTTATCCCACAATTCTGGCAAATCGCTGACCTCTATCTGATTCGCAAATAACTTACGCTCTATCTCGAAACGCACCGCGACATGCAAGTTGTATGTCGCCTCGTCAGCCTCAACCCGAATCAAAGACGCGCGGCTAGTGTTCTGCGCTTTTACCATCTGCTCTACTGAACAATGCGCCTGCTCAGGGAAGGCTGCTCTGAAATGCGGCATTGCCCATTCCCAGAATCCGGCGCTGCGGCCAACCATGTTTTCCCACATGCGCGATTGCGATTCGTGCATGCCTAACCCCGTTGCGTCAAACAACGGCGTGCGCGCCCAATCACTCGGAAAGCCTTGCTCATATAAAGCGTGTCCTGCTTCGTGCATTACCCCGCTTAAGCCTGAACGAAAATCGTCGTCGAGCCAGCGCCAAGTAATGCGCACATCGTCGGCGCCAAAAGTAGTACAGAATGGATGCGTAGTTTTATCTAAACGCCCGGCTTCGGTATCGTATCCCATCCTGCTAGCAATCAGCATTGCAAAATCGCGTTGCGCGTCAGCAGAGAAATTACCCATCGCACATGACTCGTCAACTGGCGCAGCATCGTTGGCGTCCTTGATTAACGGCGCTAACTCGCCACGCAACTCATCGAAAATCGGCACTAACATCGACTCAGTCACACCCTCTTCATAAAGATTGAGCATCACATCGTAAGCCGGAGAATCTGCATCTAAAGCCGCGGCCTTTTCACGGTTCAACTTAACCAATTCTGTTAGCTGCGATTCGAACAACGAGAAATCAGATTCTTTACGCGCGTTCTGCCACGCCACTAAACCATTAGATTCTGCTTCAGCAATTGCCGTTGCCAAATCAGCAGGAATACAGCTTGCCTCGTCAACTTTTTTCTGCGCGCGCAAAACTTGCGCATGCTCAACGCTGCCGTCTTCAACTTCATTTAACGCCGCATCAATCGCCGCCCGCAATTCAGGAGCATTCAACTTAGCATGCCTTACGCCAGCTAAAGTAGAAAGGATTTTACCGCGGGCAGTCGCGCCCTTCGCCGGCATATAAGTTTCTTGATCCCAGCTAAGAACTGCTGTCGCACCCTCGACATCAGAGACCTCGCCCCAAAGTGCGAGCATTTTTGAGTAAGCATCAGTCATCATATTTACAATTTTTCAATCACGTAACAGTCAATACCAACTGCTTTTTCGTCAACACTACGAAAACCGATAGTGTGCGAATCACGCGCCATCATGCGCACCTCTCCGATTTTGAGCAAGCCACTTGCGCCAAGCTCGTCGGCGGAACAGTCAATCGTATCGCCAGTGGCTTTACCATCAATCAAAACTTGAACTTTGCCAAATTCTGGGCCGGTCGCAAATTGAATACTAAAATCGTACTTACCCGAATCAGCAATCGTAAAATCAAATATTACCGCCTGCATGGAGTCGGATGGCTTCCACTTGGTGAACTGTAGGCTTGAAAACTGCTGGGGCCCGTCAACGAGAACGACCTCAGCTGTAGAGCCGCGCGACATACGTGGACTAGCCGTATGTTCAGCTTCAATAGCTCGGTCTATTGTGAAGAAGTTGGGCACGGGGTTTTTGGGGTGGATGCGCTGCGCCACCGGATAAGCACTCGCGCCGGCAACCTTCGAATCAACTTTGCCATACCACCATGTAGAAAAACTGTAATCTGTTTTTCCGTCGCCAGCGAGCAACAAGCCTGGGCTGTAGTTTAATTCTTTAATGGCTGACGGAGCTGCTGCCCCGTACCAACGGCTAGCACTATTGTTGCCAAAGGCGCCAGGCCCTTGGCGCATTGAAACTTGTTCGCTAATGCTACGGCTTGGCAATTGCTGAATATCACTGAAAGCGAAGTCGTTAGGTTGAGGCACCGCCGCGCTACTCGATGATGTGGACGAAAACATTGCTCCGACTAATCGGCCAATGCCAGTAACGTTTAATTGGGCGGCGCTTGCTTGTGACTGCCCAACTGCTCGCACAAAGTTTGAGTGCAGTGTAAGCGGCGGAACCTTGTCTGTAGGCAATTTGTCAACTCCGGCTACCATGGTGAAACGAGCTGGTGCAACGATGTCACTGGCGACGCTAAAGCGTACAGAATCGGTGTATGGTATTGGCAAACGACAGTACCAGGTCTGAGCCGCTTGGTTATATCCGAGCAGATAATTACTGTCATTTGTTTCGCCGCGATAAGCGCCAAAGAAATCGCCAAGTGGTACTTCGCAGACAACTGTGCCTTCATCCTCAATCGTTCTGCAACCATGTTCGATTCGTAACACTAGCGAGCGCATTAACTCTTCGGCCTCGGCAGGTGCTACTTTGTGTATAAATTTCAGTTCAAACCAGCGAACAACGCCCGCACCTCGAATCAGCCAACGAAACTCTCCATTGGTGCTGGATGGCGGCAACTCAGAAGAACGAAAGTATGAAACCCCAATCTTCTTAGGATTCGGAGAAAATGTCGCTACAGGTCGTTGGTTAGACGCAAAAACATCACTCGCAGCTTTAATCGAACGCCTCTGCCCTTTTAAGAACTCATTGCCGCTGTCAACCAAAGAAGCACCTAGAGCGGGATACCACACATCAAGGTCAATGTGGGTAGCGGTTGAACCAGCTAAACGGACTGTTGCATTTTTAGCAATTGAGATTGGCAAATTAATAGACACAGCATTCCCGTAATTATTTGAGAATGGAGCGGCAATAAATTCTTCTAGGGAAGACAGCTCGGCGTTGAAATCATCGCCATTGAGTTCGACACTAAATGCTCCAGTGGCTGAATCCGTGAATACCCGAGTGATTACCGCAGGCCCATTGATTACATATTCAAATTCTTGATCGGCTACCTCAAGGCGCAATTGCTCACTGCGCTCTCCGTCAGCTGGCAATTCACACATGAACCGCAAATCGTAGGTGCGCTCTAAAAGTTGAGAGTAACTTAATTCTTGGGATTGAGGCAGAGCCCCGAGCAAAGACAAGCTACAAGTTAACGACATTACAAGACTAATCATGCGCAAAGCTTACCATGTCACTGAACCTAATAGAGAAATTTGTTCCGCGCTTTGCAATCGGCCTCGCCCAAGAGTATGTCTGGGAAAAAGACTACCCCTATTCTGTTGCTATATTTGGAGTCACGACCAAGTAACTCGCTTTCTCTGGCTGCAGATACTCGGCAGCCAGTGCTGTCAAATCATCGACTGAGATGTTGGCGTAGAACTCTTCGATGGTACGCAGACTGTGTAGGCCTTCAGGATTTGACTGTGCGTCATTAATACTGTTCAACCAAAAACTATTGGTGCGCATTGCATCACGAACTTGGTTTAGCAAAGGCTCAGACAAACGATTCACTTCATCTTGAGAAATTCCATTTTCTGCTAAATCTTGGGCAACCCCGAGGCAAGCATCTATCAAGACCTTAGTCTCGGCAGGGTCACCGGCAGCTTGAATCACGATGCCGCCCAAGCCTTCAAACACCGAGGATGCCTGCCCGCCAGCACCTGGAGAATAAGCTGCGCCCAAGCGCTCGCGCACTTCTAGGCGTAAACGGTCGTCAACGACCTTGCCTAAGAACATAATGTTTCGGCGACGCGCGTCGTCAAACCCATCGCATGTGGGGAAATACATCATCAAGCTTGCCTTCTCGTCAGCAGTGTCAATACTGCTTTCAACGGTTACGCCTGGCCTGATGAAAACACCCTTAACTAACTCACTAGTATCAATACGCTCGCGGCGCTGTGGCATTGCGCCAAAAGTTTGAGCAGCGTATTTAACGACTTGATCGACATCAACATCGCCAACCACGCTGACTTCTAGCGGAGCGTCTTTCAGGAGTGGCTCCATTAGTTCTTGAACTTGTTGCATGTCAACAGAACTCAGTTGTTCTATTGGGGGCATGTAGTCTAAGCCTAATATCGAACCACGCAGATATCCTTCAAGCACGGCAGGAACAAATTCGAAAGCCATCGGGCCTTGGAAGCTATGCTCTAGTTGCTGGTAAATCAACGGCAACTGCTTAAGAATCATGTCTAACATGTCTGAACGATAGCCATGATGCTGAATAGAGGCCGCCATCAATTCAAACTGAAGCAAAAGGTCTTCGCTAGTGGTTTGACCAGAAAGCCCGAAAGAATCTTCACCGAAACTAAAAGATGCGCCAACTTCTTTGCCAGCAAACAAGCGACGCATGTCGTCGACGCTGTGCTCAAGCAAGCCACCACCATCAAAGGCGAATGAGGCCACGCCGGCAATGTTTGCTTTTTCTTCTGGGATAACGAGAGTGCCTTCACCTAAACGCGATGTGATTAAAATTTGATTAGCCTTAAAATCAGTCTTCTTTATGTTTAGCAACACCCCATTCGAAAGCTCAACAACCCACATATCTAGGTCTTCTATTTTATTTTGCGAAACAATATCACCGGCATTTTCAGCGGTTGATGAATACGCGAAAGGTTTTAGATCTTTATCAGCAGGACGTTCTAGAACCACCTTGCGTGCAGCGTCATAAACGTCTGAAAATTGCTGTTTAGCGTCTTCCAACTCAAGGTTTCCCGAACCTGTAATCGACAGTGTTCCGCCACGCCAATTATCGCGCAGTGCATTTAAGCAATCACCTACAGTAAGAGATTCGAGAACAGGCCTGTACATTTTTAAATCATAAGCAGCATCAGTAGGCACAACACCTTCCTCGATTTCAGCGAGAATGGCTTCGCGCAACACTGCGCTTGATGCAGTCGCCTCACGCGCCACAGCTTCGTTGAGAGAACGCGCTAAGTTTGCGCGCACTTCGTCAAGCTCAACATCTTGAAAGCCATAATTCAATGCAACGCGCAAAGCGACATATGCTTGGCTAAGTGCTTCTTGCCAATCTTTTGGATCACAACTAACCGAAAGGTCGCCACCTTCGAAAACCTTCATGCCACCAGCACGACCAACTGATGCAGATAGATATTTCGTTTCAGGCAATTTGACCGCCTCAGAAAAACGTTGCGCCAACATTGAATGCGCCACCATCAATGCTATATCTTTAGATCGTTGTTCGACAGTGTCGTCGGTGTGGACATAAGGCTTAAGATTAGCGACAGTAATGCTAGCCGAAGGGATTTCGTCGTCACTAACAAAGAAAAACGCATCGTCAAGTGTTGGCTCGCCCATTGCCGGCTCGTTATCTACAGGAGTGCCTGGGCCTTCGAAGCTTTTAAAGTACTCGGCAATTAGCTCTTCGGGGTTATACCCGCGTAAATCACCGACGATAACCATGGTCATATTCTCAGGACGGTACCACTTGGTGTAAAACTCTCTCACTGATTCTCCGCTGAATTCGTCACGTATTGGCTTGGTGCCAATTGGCAAACGTGTAGCAAGTAGTGTTCCTTTATATTGACGCTCGAGCCTCTGCACTAGGACGCGGAACCCTGCTGAATCGCGTTCGCGTTGCTCGCCATCAATAACGCCCTTCTCGGCTTGAACCTCTTCGTCGGCGATTATCATTCCTCTCGCGAAATCACTCATTACCAACATGCCTTCGCGTAGAGTTTTTTCATCACGGTTCGGCAGATCTAATTTATAAACTGTTTCTGAAAAAGAGGTGTGAGCGTTTGTGTCGGCACCGAAACTCATGCCATGATCTTGGAACCACTCGATAAGCGTGCCAGCCTCGAAATTATCACTGCCATTGAAAGCCATGTGCTCGAGGAAGTGAGCCATGCCCGCCTGACTATCAGCTTCACCAAAGGAACCAGCATCGACATGCAAGCGCAAGTAAACACGGTCTTCGGGCTTGGGCAAGTCGGCCCAAGCAAAACGCATACCGTTGGCGAAGGAACCATAATGCACACGTCCATCAACCTCGAGGTCGGAACTGTCATGAGCCCACGGTGTTACAGAATGTGCAGGGCGAGTATCTTGCGCAATAAGTGCCGTAGAAGCACTCAATGCAGCAATTATAAGAATCGGTAGTCGGCTAATTTTCATGGTTGGATATTCTACGCTACCCGCTCACTTGCGTTAGTAAATTTACTATCCGACTTGAAGACTTTTTTGTATCCACTCTAATTCCGAATAGAATTCTTTAACTTGTTCAACTACTGCCATGCTGTTATTCTAGCCAAATATGTTGAAGACACTCATCCCTTCCGTCAGCCTTCTGCTCTGCTCGTGCGGAATCGCCACTCACCCGCTGGCAGTGGCTTCCGTTGACCATGCAATGCTCTACAAACTTAGTGTCGACAACCACGAATTATATCTGTCATCTGGGCATGCTGCTTACGACTCTGGCGCCATTGACGCCGCTATACAACCCAAACTAGCGGCCGCGTTTGAAAGCGGATTCTTAGAGCATCCGCTAATTGGTCGCGACCACGCTAATTGGGTGCGTCACTTGTCGATTGAGCCCGGTAGTGAACATGGTAAATATAATTTAGTGGCAAAGGGGTTGGCCCCGTACCCTATTCGCTTGAGTTTAATTAACCGTACTGCGATTGGCGACATGTTAATTAAGCGCATCGATTCTGAGCCCTGGAACACCGGAACTCACTTCGCAACTGTATCAGAGAAAGATTTTAGACTAGAAGACGGTAGTGAGTTGATTGTGCGTCACGAAGGCGCCAAACAAGGTTTCGATAGTCTGCTGACTATTCGTCTAAAATAAATAGTAGTTTGACGTTGGGGTCGATTTTTAAATCACGACCACCATTTTTTAGAACGACGACATGTGACCCAGCTCGTGTCACAGAAATCACTTGAGTTATTGTCTCGTCGTCGTCGTCAATGTAACTCACTTCTAAACTGAATCTAAAATCTGTCTTCGTTTGATTAACAAGCAGGCTTTTGCCGTTTTCAGATAGCGTGACAGTGATTATCGGGCAGCCTGGCTTGCGCAGCCATTGCTCAAAGAACCAGGTGAGATCGCGTTCGCAGACTTGGTTAAAGCTGTCGATTAGTTTTTGAGAAACAACTGCCTGAGACATGTTCCTCTGGTAATAATCGCGAACGCTTGAAAAAAACAAGTCGTCGCCAACTTCATTGCGTAGCATGTGCAACACCCATGCGCCTTTTTGATATGTATTGGATGAATAACGTCCGAAAAAATCTTCGGACGACCTAAATTCATCATCGACTATTGGTTTTTTGTGGGCTGCGCGTGAACGACGCCAACGCGAGCGCGCGGAACGCATTTCATCTTTTAAATTGGTGAGACCAATAACTTCATGCAACATTGGCCCGATATAGCTTGCGAAGCCTTCGGACAGCCAAGCGTCTTGCCAGCGTGCGTAGCCAACTCCGTCGCCAAACCACATGTGAGCGAATTCGTGGGCCATAGTTCCAACCCCTCCACCGGAGTACTTAAATATCTTTTGTGCAAGCCATACGTTGCCTGGATATTCCATGCCGCCCCAGCGAGTGGGGATTTGCACAGTCGTAAATTTTGCATACAAATAGTCTCCGAATTTTTCTTCCATCCATTCCATGAAAACTGCGTGGTGGACTAAGTAATCGGCAGCCACATCAGCATCTTGCGGAAATACATAGTGCGGAATAAATCGGTCATCACCTTCTTCAGCAACGCGGGCGAAAGGTCCGGCGGCAAAAGCGAAAAGCGATGGCGGAATCGGTGACTTGGTTTGTCCATGACTTAAAGTGCCACCGTTTTCTAGCTTAGAAGTAGTCCAGGCACCTGAACCAATCGCGCTCCAACCTGCTGGAGCGCTAAGAGTTAATGAAAAATTGGCGCGGTCAGCGTTTGAGTCTTCGCATGGCAACCAAGCACGCGTTCGCGAAGGAAACCCATCACTAAAGAAATATGTGTCGCCGAGGTAATTGCGCTCGCGGTAAAGACCGTCGGCGGGCCATCCTGAAAACTCGGCGCTGAATACCACGTCATCGCCAGGGCCGGCGACGAAAGGCAACATAATTTGATATTGATAAGCAGTGGTTTCTACTTTTAGCGGATTGCCATCTAAATCTGCAAATTCAACTTGCCAATCATCTGAAGCAACGCGATCGAGGTAGATGATTGCGATTTTCGCGCGCGACTTAAAATGATATTTGACACTGCCCTTCACTTTGCCGTCCGGCAAAATATCTAGCTCGATGTCATAAGAGATTGCGTCTTGCGCTGGGTAATCTGCAAAATTGGGTTGAGCAGGCTGCGGCTGCTGAGACGCGAAAAGTAATATTAATGAAAGGTACATTTATTCTTGGCACAGGTTTATGACTTCAGCGACTAGCGCATCGATGCTAGACGATAGCTGCACGATATCTTCGGCAAGCATATAAGCTGGTGTTGAGACAATTTTATTGGCAGTGTCGACGTGAACTTGAGAGTACTCGCAATCAATCGTCTTCACTCCCATTTCACGGAGGGCGGCATGAGTATCGGGACAATTTCCTGCGGTCAACTCAACCACTGCATGATGATCGCGCACAGCTGCCGCACAAACAGCCGGAGCTATACAGATAAAACCCAGAACTTTATTGTCGTCAAGAAAATTGCAAATAGCACTCTTTACTTGAGGATGGGCTTCAGCGGCTGAACCTGCGACAGCAAAGTCGCATAAATTTTTTGCCGCTCCGAATCCGCCTGGGAAAACAATGGCGTCGTAGTCAGCCGCATATATTTCTGATAATGCCACAATTTCTCCGCGGGCAATTCTGGCTGATTCTTGCAGAATGTTACGAGTTTCACCTTCGACCACTTCTTCTGTCAAGTGATTGATAACATGCATTTGTTCAGCATCGGGCGCGCAGCACTGCAGCGTTGCGCCAGCACGTTTCAGAGATAACAAAGTGAGGACTGCCTCATGAATTTCGGAGCCATCTTTAACTCCGCAACCAGCCAAACATACTGCTACTCGTACCATTTTCTTATTCGTTAATTGATTCTAAAACCACATCGCCATCGAGATGTGCCTGACAAGCTAGTCTAACACCTGCTTCGCAATCGAAACCTTCAAGGATGGCCTCTTCTACTTTTGAGGCGGCGGCCAAATTGCCTTCGACTACCTTAACGGTGCAGATGCCGCATTTGCCTGATTGACAACCAAACGGTATCGGTAAATCGTTATCGAAGCTTACTTCGAGCAAGCTACCTTCATCTTCGACAGTTTTAGTTTCGCTAGAGGATCTTACAGTTATTTTTGGCATTACTTTTTGGAGAGTTTTTGTTGGACAGTATCGATAATTGCAAGGCAATCACCAGAGTTAAAGCCACTGAACCAAATGTCAGCTGGCATCAAAACGGCATGTGGGCCCTGATGGCATGGGCCAAGGCATCCGCTAGAAGTGACTCGTAATTCTTGCTTCAACCCTCGCTCTTTAACTTCATCGCGCAATGCTTTGCACAAATCATCTGTGGCGTGAGATGTCTGGCATGACTCACGCTCGTTTTCTTTACGAGCGTTAGTGCAAACAAACAGGATGTTATCGGGCTTGGTCATGTTCAGAGAATCGTTTTTGATAGTCTAGTATTTGCTCGACGTAAGACAATGGGGTTTTTGACTTACCTTCCATTGATGCCACATAAAGTTTGGCACTGCCATGCTTATCGATGTTACGTGCCACACGCGCTGCGCCTAAACGGTATGAAAGAAGACCGAGGGTGACATCGCCCTGCCAACGACGAATCATTTGAGCCAGATAGAACGCGCCCATTCGCAAATTGTCGGTTGGTGAATAAGGCGGGCCAGATATTTTCATTTTCTGCGCAACCTCATCAGCTGTACTTGGCAGCAACTGACAATAGCCACCGGCATCAACAGATGATAAGGCATCTGCTTGCCCTCGAGATTCAGCAAAGACTAAGCCTGCTAACAAATAGGGGTCGATTTCGCTTTCGGCCGCAGCAGGTTTGATTTGTGGTAACAACTCTGCAACGCGTTCAAAATCTGATTCGCGCAAAAGCCAAAAAAGGACTGCTATTACAACAATGCCCCACTTTAGCTTGTCAATTACGTTACTGAATTTATAGCTACTCAACTGCGTTTAACCAATCTTGCCATGGCTGCGCACGACGCAACAATTCATTACGCGGGGTGCCGTCCAAAATAATTTGTGCGTCAACTTTAGTTATGATAAACAAGAAGTAAGCGCAGAGTGGGCGCAATCTAGCCGGGCCAGAACTCAGGGCGCTTAACAGCTGCTCAACTGCAAGTTTCGGCGAACAGCGCGCAGGGTCGTCGAAGTACTCGTCTAATTCATAATCGGAATCGATTAAGGCTTTACGTAGCCAGTCGCGCGGCAAGATACCGGAATTTGCATTCCACCATGCAGCATAAGTACCTGCTGGATCTGGAGTGCGGCGGAAGTCGGCTCCGGTCGCAGAGACCAAAGCATTTAAAACTTCACTAGAGCGCGGACTATTCTGAAGCAGCTGCATTAGTGTTGGAGCGGCAGCAGGCTCACCAGCAGTTCCGACGCTGATTGCAGCACGTTCTGCTAAAGCCAAATTCGAATCAAGTAAATACTGACGCAACACTTGCCGGCAAGCAGCAGCACCCCGCATAAATAGCGCGCGCTGAAAACTACTTTCTAGAGCCGTGTTAGAGAACTTGGTAAACAACTCGCTGAGTAACGCAGTGGCATCTTCGCCTGAAGTATTCGCAATAGCATTAATGCCCGCAATGCGGACGGCGGGAGAAAGGTCTTGCGCAGCATCACGGAACAACGCAAGCGACTCTACCTCACCTATTTCGGAGATAGCCTGCAGTGCAATAGAGCGAGTTGTGTCGTCAAAATCTATCGCGACAAAATCTGACATCAGCGTAATTGCAGACGCGGCTGACAAGTCGCCGAGAGCGATTAGAGCCGAATGTACCACTGACATTGACTCGTCGGCTAAGGCGTCAATCAGGGCGTCGATTGCAGGTTCGCCGAGAGATAGTAAAGAATGTACCGTTGCCAAACGCACAACTTCGCGCGAATCGTTCATTGCAATAATTCGCTGCGGCAACGGATAACTATTCAATACTACTGCACAACTAGTACCACGTTGGGATGAAGATTGCGCATAAGCCGCGTCGATAGCATCAGCAAACATATCTGGGTAAGATTCTGTCAACGCCAATTCTATGCAACTATTTGCCAATTGCGGATTGTCTGGATTTAACTGGGCCAGCTTAAATAATTCTTTAGACAAGGATGGCGTCCAGAATTGGGCGCGGTTGGGCAACTGCTTTAATTCTTCTAGCCAAGAAGTTAGTGAAGCTTGATCGAGGCTAGTCATGCGACCCGTAGACAACTTCAAGAACAGCTCACCTTTACTTTGAGAATCGAGAATTGCACTGTCAAAATCATCTAAGTATTGCATGATGAAAGCCAGCCCGCCCGCGCCTGCGGTGGCTAAAGTTTGCCAGCCAGTTGCAGAATATATTTCGTCAAAGTCATTGAGTAGTCTATCAATCCATGGTTCACCTGCTGAGCCACGGAAGCGGAGAACTTTTCGTTGCTCGCCAACTGACATTTCTATCGCTACCTTGATTGGGGCAGTGAGCAATCCTAGGTCGCCTGGGCGAAGTGATGGTTTGAGCAACGAATACTCGCTGAGCAATGCGAACAATTTTGCTTGACCGGCATTGCCAAGCATGCGGTCGCCATAAACAAAGGGTGCCGAGCTGCCGCAAAGAACACGGCTGGCACCATTTGCGTCAGTGATTACCATTCTAAGGCGCGGCAAGTCTAGTGGGTCGATGTCAATTCGACCGCGCATCAACTGCACAGAGTCGCGCGTGCTTTCGTACCACTTTATCCAAGCACTGGCTGGTTCGCCAAGCATGGATTCGCCAGTAACCCGGCGGAGACTGTCTTGGGCGAGAGGTGAAAAGCGAGCATATTGCGGGTAAAAATCTATCCCGCCAACAGAGCGCACCAAATTGAAAACTAATTGTTGCTCGAGATCTGCAAGTGATTCACTTAGCTCTGAACGAAACAACTGCTCGGATAAGCATGCCGCAGCAATCGCCGAAATGAAAATGTCTTGGCGCTGAACTAGTTCGCGCATGCGCGGTTCTAGTTCAGCAGAGAATACAGACTCGTTAAGACCATCTTGCGCCTCTAATAATCCGAACAATAGATAAGCCGCTTCGATGTCGTGCTCAGCGTCAATAAATTCTTGACGTAGAGACGCTAATTCAACTTCGGTGCCTTTACCTCCGAGGGCCGTTACCGCTTGCAGTGCAACGCTAACAGACTCATCGTTGAGTGCTTTACGCAAAGCTTGTCGAGCATCTGCATTGCCAGAGTACATTGATAACAAACGAGTGGCGCGCAAACGCAAATCGGCATCGCGTCCGTATGCGACGAATTGTAGGAGTTTAGGCAAATACGATTCGTCTAGTACTTCGCTTAGTCGCGACTCAATCAAAGTACGAACTTGACGACGTGGATGATCAAGCAAGGTTGCGGCTAGTGCTGGCAATTGGCCCTGCTGCAAGCGTGACGCAGAGTCTAAGCATTTATTGACCGCGCTGATATCTGAAACCACTGAGGCCGCGTTGACAAGCTGTTCGGTGTCGGATACGCGCCCAACCCATTCGAGTATTTCTGCAGAAAGTTCAACCGACTTAGCGTGAGTTGAGAATAACGCTTTGAGAGCAGTAGCTCGTGAGCTCAATCCAAATCCGCGCAGTTCTTCGAGGTAAGTGGCATAAACCCTGTTATTAATTTTTCCTTCGGCCTCGAACGAGTTAAATAATTCTTCTACTTTGTTTGCCGGCTTAGCGAAAAAGCCATCGCTTTGCTGTTGGCCGGTAGCGATTGACTCGGTCGGTGTGACCACAACCTCAGGCTCGGAAGACTTGGGTTTGGGGGCAGGCGGCAAGTCCAGCTGGGCGGAAGCGGCAGCGGACAAGCAGTAAAGCGTCAGAACAGAGACTATGAGGCGTAAAAACATTGGGGACACACCCGCTTATTGCGGGAGGGCTATTTTAGCGTTATTTAGATGTTTGGTTACCGTTAAAATCGGCTATCAGCTGCACCAAATCAGCGTCGTCAACGGGATTAAAGCTCTGAAAGCCGCCGTGGCCGGATTGTTTGGTGCCGAGCATTGCCCCAGGGCCGCGATGTTTAAGGTCGGCGGCGGCGACTTCGAAGCCATTATCGCAATCTTCGAGCACTGCTAAACGCTCGAACGACTCGTCGTTGTCAGTAAATAATTGACAGTAACCAGTATCGGCGTTTTCGCCACGAGCGAGGCGTCCGCGGAGTTGATGTAGTGAAGACAGTCCGAGGCGCTGAGCGTCGAAAACGAAAAGATGTTGCACGTTGGGGATATCGATGCCGACTTCAACAATAGTGGTGCCGAAGAGAATTTGGCTTTGCTTATTACGGAAGACATCTACTGCGTCTTGCACATTAAGTGAGTCAAGGCGTCCGTGAACTAGCGACGATTTATATCGCTTGAAAATACCGCCCATTAAGTATTCGTGCCATGAAAGCAATCCGTCTTCGCCGTCGATGCGCGGCACCACGATTAGTACTTGCTGATTCTTTTCTAAAAATGGCAGCAACTTTTCGCACTGCTCTTCGACTTGCGTGTCACTGAAAACTTTAGTTACGATTTTCGCATTTGCACCCGCGCGTTTTTCTAGCACACATGGCCGCAACGAACCGTAGTAAGACCACGCTAATGTGCGTGGGATTGGCGTGGCCGTCATAGTCAAAACATGCGGTTCGAGGCCTTTAGCGACTAATGATGCTTTTTGTTTCACGCCGAAACGCTGCTGCTCGTCGAATACTACTAAACGCAAATTATCGAACTTCACTTTATCGCTCAACAAAGCATGAGTGCCAATCACAATATGCGCATCACCGTGATTATGTGCAACGGTGGTTTTGGTATTCGCCAACCATTTACTGAAAGTTAAATAATGTTGGTGCGCCAAAATTTCTGTCGGCGCCAAAATTACAACTTGCCCACCAGAGGCGACCACCATCAACGCTATCACGAATGCTACCGCGGTTTTGCCACTGCCTACCTCTCCGTGCAACAAGCGCTGCATGCACACCCCACTTTGCAAATCGCCGCACAATTCTTCAACGACCTTTAACTGTTCATCATTCAACTCAAAGGGCAGCAAGTCGAAAATGCGCTGCAATATCTCGCCGTCGCAGTCAATCGCATCCGTGGATTGTTGAACTTGCTCACGCTGCGCCTGCAAAGAAAATAATTCGCCCAGAGCTAAACGACGACGTCCAAGCTCGGCTTCTTCTAGAGATAGTGGAGCATGAATCATCCGCACAGCCTCTGCCAACATCGGCACCCGCGCAGCATCGAGCAATTCATCAGGCAGCACTTCGCGTAATTGCTCCGCATATTTCAAAGCCGCTGCCACCGATCCTCCAACAAATTTGGACGGCAAGCCCTCGCCCTTAGGGTAAATCGCCCGCGGTACTTGCGATAAGCTGATATCGGCCTCGGCCACTACCTGAGCCGAAGTCAGTTGCCAGCCATTTTTTTCCATTAGGACGCCCTCAAAGGTCATTTTTTCGCCTTCGACAAACTGCTTCTTGCGGAATGCCTGGTTGAAAAACGCCACACATAGCTTTTGATCGCCCACTTTAATGCGTACATTCAGAATATTACGGCGGTAACCCATGCGAAAAATGCTAACTGAATAGATTTCTCCGCACAGCTGTACAAATTCACCGCCAACTTCGGGGAAATGTTGGCCTTTCACGATAATTGGTGCAGGCTGATAGCGCTTGGGAAGTACTCGCAGCAGGTCCTCCACGTTGCTCACGCCAAATGCAATTTGGTATTTTTCAGCCTTAACAGAGCCGATACCAGGCAAAACCGTCAGGCTTTGCTCCAAATCTGGCGCAGCGGTTTGTTGAGACTTCACCTAAATAATTTAATAAAAAGGCGTAACGGATACTACCCTTGTGCGTATTTATTGGCATGTCGCTTGTCGTTCGGGGGAATGACAACGATTACCAACTCGATGTATTCCTGAGTTATGGGTGAAGATGCGTAATTTCGATTGCGCGTCTTTTTTCAATCCCACCAGAAGAGTGTCCTCGCTGACATTTACTACACTATGCGCATGAATTTCAAGCTAACGTACGGGCCATGGGCCATTGTCACTGGCGCCTCTTCGGGACTGGGCGAGCACTACACGCGGCAACTAGCCGCGCGTGGATTGAATGTGCTGATTGTGGCACGGCGCTTAGAACTGCTTGAAACCTTGGCAAACGAGCTGCAGTCGAAACACAGTGTTGAAATAGAGTGCTTGGCACTGGACTTAACGGCTACTAACGCCATAGAGTCATTACTTGAAGCCTGCCACGCTAAAGATATTGGCTTGCTAGTGAACAACGCTGGCTTCGGTATTAAAAAATCGTTCTCCGAAAATGATGAGGCGGCGCTGCGCGATATGGTACGACTTAATTGTGAAGTGCCAGTGATGCTTACACATGCCCTACTTGGCAAGCTAAATAATCGCGACAGTGCGGGCATTATCAACTTAGCGAGCGTTGCTGGTTTTCAGCCGACGCCGTATATGAGTGTTTATGGTGCAACCAAGGGCTTCGATTTATTGTTCAGTGAGTCGCTAGGTAGCGAGCTTGAAGGCAGTGGCATTAATGTGCTAGCTGTTTGCCCAGGCTCGACTGACACCGAGTTTCACGCGGTAGCTGGTTCAGAAGCGACTTTTCCGAAGATGGACGACCCGCGGTTGGTAGTTTTGAATAGTTTAAATTGCTTGGGCAAACGTGCGGTTTATGTGCACGGATTTAAACATCGCGTGTTGGTGTTTTTGAATCGTCTAACTCCACGGTTTTTGGTTACAAAAGTGGCTAAATCGATGTTAAAAGACTAACGCTGTTGCTTGCGCGATAGTTTCAACACTTGCTCGAATATATCAGCAACTAATTGTTGATCGATTTGATATTGTGCGGCGAGCTCACTGACATGCGCGAGAATCTGTTGCTCGCGTTCTGCGTCTTGGGTGTTATCGTTTTTGGCGACGGCAGCGGCGACGGCCAATTGGCAACGCTGTACCAATAATTCTAGTATTTGCGCATCGACCTCATCGATGGCTCGGCGAACAAACTGAATATCATCGGCGTTATTTTTCATCGACAAAAATGATTGATGTCGAACAACCTTCGACAGCGTCTCTGATGTCTTGCACGTCAATGCTTAAGGCCTCGGCATGGTAGTAAATACCCCGCTTCTCGCCATTAAGTAAAATCGCCAGACCCTCGTCATCGAGCTCAAAATACTGCGGGATGACCTCTGCGCAGTAATTACAACCTACACATTCGTCTGCCTTATGGCGAATGGTCAGCCGCGACTTGGTGCCTTTAGACATCAACCGCTGCCTTGATTGGAGTCATGCGGTACAAACGATCTCTACGGCGCGCTTCACCAGTGTGCGCCATTGAAAAAGTCGAGGTACGTGGTGCGCTATCGACCGCAACCATCGCCCCATCTTCATCAACACGAATCTCGCCGGCAGTTCCTTCGACCGCACCTGTCGTATCGCCGATAATTACATATTCGTCGCCAGTGCTGAATTCGAGCGCGGCATTTTCGATTTCGATCACTCCAGCTTTTGAAAAGTAGTTACTGATAGTACCGATGTAATCTTTGCGGTGAGTGGCTTTAGTGCCGTTAACCTCTGACCAGCCTTGCTTTTTACCTAAGTAATAACCAGATGAAAAACCACGGTTATAAACTTTTTCAAGAGACGGCTTTAATTCTTCTACTAAGTCTTGAGTGTAAGTGCCGTCTTGTACAGCATCTATAGCAGTGCGATAAGCTTTTGTTACGTTTGCTACATATTCTGGAGAACGCCCGCGGCCTTCGAGTTTAAAAATGCGCACACCGGCATCGAGCATATCATCAATGAAGTCGATGGTTAAGATGTCGGTTGGCGACATCACGTAATTATTGTCAACCAACAACTCTTCACCGCTTTCGACATCTTTAACGATGTACTCTTTGCGGCAATTTTGGTCGCAAGCGCCACGGTTGGCAGATGCGTTGTCAGTGTACAATGACATGCTACAGCGACCCGACACAGCAACACACAGTGCGCCGTGGGCGAAAGCTTCTATTTCCATTAGTTTGCCGGCGCGGCCAGTAATGTTATCGTCGATGATGCGTTGATGAATTTTTTTAATCATCGGCAGGCTAAGTTCGCGGGCCAACACTACACGATCACAGTGCGGAGCATAAAACTTTATCGACTCGCTATTCGATAGCGACAACTGCGTAGACAAATGCACTTCGAGCCCAAGTTCTTCAGCAATAGTCATCGTCGCCATATCAGCGACAATCACCGCATCTACTTGCTGCACTTTGGCTTCTTCGAGCAACTTACGCACCATCTTCAGATCGTGCTCGTACATCAAAGTGTTAATCGCCAAATTGGTTTTCACCCCAGCTTCACGACATATACGGCAAATATCAGCCAAATCACTGTCATCAAAGGAACGCCGCGAACGCGCGCGCATATTTAATTGCGACAACCCAAAATAAACAGCATCAGCGCCATTATCAATGGCTGCATGCAGGGACGGATAACATCCAGCTGGGGCAAGTAATTCGACGTCTGGGTACTTCATGGGACTAATTGTCCCTATTCTACAATACCCCGCATCGCGCGCTTCTTTTGAGCAATCGCATCTTCGAGCAACTTGCGCACCATGCCGAGATCGTGGTCGAACATGAGGGTGTTAATGGCCATGTTAGTTTTTACGCCGGCCTCGCGGGTTATGCGACATATTTCAGCTAAGTCACTGTCGGCAAATGACCGACGTGAACGGTCGCGCATATTTAATTGTGCAAGACCAAAGTAAAAGGCATCGGCGCCATTATCAATGGCGGCGTGCAGCGATGGATAGCATCCTGCTGGCGCTAGAAGTTCGACGGTAGGGTATTTCATGATGGCTCATGAGAAAACCGATAACCATTGCAAACGAATTACGCTGATTTGTCGATATTCTCTATCACCATGGCCAGTCAAATTGCCCTATGGTACTAAGAAACTGGCCGCGCGCGACACATGTCCACTGCGGGCGAAAATGCTTGCGCCTTGCAAATACAACGTCGTGCCTGACCAAGTTGGAGGCAAGTTAATGACCTCTTGCTCAATACCATTGGCTGCAAAGCGCGCACGGATGAAAATGGAGGCCGTTGCCAGATCAATTTCGACAGTGCCATAAACCGTCGAGCGGTACCCGGTATTAAAGGAGTATGCCATGCGCGCATTCATCCCAGAGTCGCCAGCAATGCCCACCAATAATTCGGATGGCACCGCTGCGTCGTAGTCCATCCAGATTGCGGGCACTTGCGATGCCGACTCAGCTGAAATAGGCTCGACTGCAGCACTCATACCACAGAATGCCTCCCAGCGATCTTCTTGATGCTTGAGCCCCGACAACATAAATGCGCTTAACAAACGGAAGTGCATGCGTGCTTGATCGGGGCCGTTGAGATTACCATTCCAGCCTGGCCAAATGGTCGCACCAAAGTGTCCGCCACCATCAATGAGCATGTATACGGCTTTTTCAGTACCCGTCGCCTTGTCAAACCAAGGCTTAACCATTGAGCTTGGTGGACAAGTCGTGTCTGCTGCTCCGGCTACAACCATAAGCCGTCCGTTGTAATTGTGAAACTGATTAAACGCTGGGTAGCTACTGCCAAGGAAAGAGCCGTGGTATGGTTCAAGCATGACCACGTCAGATATTCGTGGTTCGTCGCGCACTAAATACCCCATCGACGCGCCTCCCATAGAGTGGCCGGCTGCCCCCCAATCTTGATAATCGAGCGCCTGTGCTAGCCATGAATTTGCAGACAAAGATTCGTCTTCGCACCAATGGAGCATTGAACGCAGGTCTTTTGCTTCGACTTGCATATCGCCCCATAAATCGGTTTCGGTGCCAATACCTGCAACGACAAACCCCCAACTGGCGAGGTGAGTGAGCAACGACGCATAATCACTAACGGGTTCTGTCCAGCCATGTGAAAAACCGACCAAAGGATAGGGGCCGCCATTCACGTCAAGAGGTTGGTCGACGCCAGCCGTGGTCGCTGGGTAGAACACTTTGCCGATGATTACGCCGCGGCCGAAGTTGGCATCGGTGAATTGCACATCGCGGACAGCAACCGGGTATGGGCCGGCGAAATCAAGGTCGATCTGCGGAGTGGCACTGAGTGCCATGAAAAATGAGACTAAAGTTATCATTGTTAAGTTAACGGTGTTAACCAGGGGGGCATAGTATATCACCTCAACTCATCGAAAGAGGCTAACTTAGAATAATCTCCGCCTATTAAGAACAAAGGGCGACAAAAGTACTGCGCAATGCAAAGTCGCATGGATCAAAATATGGGACGAATTATTCAATATCTCAAAGATAAAGGTCCGTATACCAACGGTGGTTCGGTTGAGGTAAGCCATGCGGTCAACGCGTCGTTACGCGATGGTAAAGACACCTCTCTCGAAGGCGGACTGCGCGTGCCCATGATTATTTCATGGCCACTGACATTGTAGCGACGATGGTTAGTGCCGCAGGGGGGTCGCCGCCGCGAACCGAAGGTGCACTAAGGGTTGCTTAGCACTTACTCGACATCGCCCCGCATCGCGCGCTTCTTTTGAGCAATCGCATCTTCGAGCATGTCAGCCACTGCTGGGTAATCGTAATAGGTCAAACCGGACTCGAAGTCAGCAATAGCAGCGTCGTAGTTTTTCATTTCGAGATGAATAGAGCCACGTTCGGTGTAATTGATGATTTGGCTCATTGGGTCTTTCTTCTTCGCCAAAATCAATGTGTAGGCCTCAATTGCCCGCGCGTAATTACCCGTTTCAACAGCCGCTTCCGCCTCGGACTGCAGCTCATCGGCCGAATCAGACAATGGCTTTACGTCTTCGCCAGTGCCCTTAAACACCACGGTGACGCATTTTTTCTTCGCCAAGTAAATCTTACAAACCCGCGCCAAATCGTCAGCTGTCACGGCCATCACCGCATCACTATAGCCCACCAACACACCGGTCAAATCATGCGAGGCATACCACGCCAAAGTACCTGCCAACGCAAAATAAGGTCGCGATCTCATCGGCTGCGAAGTGTAAACATCTGCTAGCAACCCCTTAACTTCGGCCATGACCGACGCATCGGCTTCGCCTAATTTATAAGTCGTCAGCATGCGCGAGACTTGCTTGGCGATTGCAGCTGGGTCGTTGTCGCCTACAGACCAACTCATTTCGAATAATTCTTGTTCAATGCGGCCACCGGTAGACACATTTACTATAACTTTTGACTCAATTTCATCGCGCTGCAACATCGCTGCCAACACATCTAAAGCTGCGCGGTCGGCATGCTTTATATTGGGTGTCAACCAGCAACGCACCACACGGTCACGCGGCAACTTCGATTCAATCTCTACCGCACGTGAGACCGTAACTTCTGGCTCGAAATAATGGTTGTTAGTAACTGCTTGGGACGTTAAACCAGAAAACGCAGATTCGATGCTGTCCAACACCTCTCTCGGGTTGTGAGGGCCGACAACTACAATCGCCACCCTGTTTGGTTGGTAGTAAGAATCGTAAAAAAACTTAACCTTCTCGACACTCAAGCCCGGCGCCTTAGTGTGCCCTTCTGCATCACGCAAACCATGCCGATAAGGATGAGATTTATAAACCGCATGTTCAAGCTGCTGGGCGCGACCATCACTTGGTTGGTAAGAATGTGATTCTTCGACATCAAGCCGATGGCGTTCGTGAAGGACTGGTGCGCTGTCTAGACTTAAGGAACGCAGACGGTCTGCTTCCATAGTTAGCACTTCGACCAAACGCTCTGGAACAAAATTGTGGTCGTAGTACATGGTGTAGTCGTCGCGGGTGAAAGCATTTGATTCGCCGCCCCAAGCAACTACTTTTTTTTCATGATCGTCTGTACCTGTAGTTGCTGTGCCAGCAAACATTGCGTGCTCGGTTAAATGCGCGAGCCCAGTAGTATCAGCTGTTTCGTCGCGCGAGCCAGCTGCAATCGCCATAAACACGGATGTTGTTTTACCACTATCTTCAATAGCGTAAGCGCGCAATCCGTTTTCTAAAGTACGGTACTCGAAAGTGTGTTCACCTATGGTGAATTGCTGAGATATGCTAATTAACGAACCGATTAGTGCAATGGCTGAAATCATTGAGCTAATTATATGCTCGCAGACTCAATCTAGCTGACAGTATTGATCGTGAAACGAAAGCAACTCTGGGTCGATTTTGCCCTCGCGACGGTTGTCATGATAGCGGGAGTCAAATTCGGCTAGCACTCGAGCGATTACGGACTCAGATGACTCGCTTCCATATTCAAGCAATCGCCTGTGGCAATCGAATAGGTACCGAAGGTAAAAATTAGTATACCCTCCGCCGATATCACGACGATGTTTTAAAGTTTTTTCAGACATAGCATTCGACTCTTTTACGCGACCAAGCATATGAAACATTCCAACCTGCCCAACATAGGCGAAAGAGAGCTCAGGGTGGTTGGCCATCCCGGCAGCTAGGAATTGGCGCTCGGAGAGTTGATGCAATTCTAATGATTCTTGGTAGTTTTCTAGTCTCGCCTGAACGGAAGCACGGTTGCCGGTGTTGACTGGCAGCAGCCATGGTTCGATATCGCTTCTGGAATTTAATTCTATATCTATTTTCTCAAGTATCGCCAATGCTCTAGTTGTACTCTGTGATTTAAGTTCAGCAAGCAGCAACGTTGCGTACCTGTTTTTAGCAAACAAAATAATGTAGTCTTGTTTAACGTCGCCCGTTGGGTAAGCGCGATTAATTATTGGCTCAAGGCGAGCGAGGGCGCGATCATAGATGACTTTCGCATCTTGGAGAGGATGCTCAGAATCGTTTCTCTTCTGGTGACCTAATTCGCGCTCACACCAGGCAAGGTTAATTATTGCCAGATCATTGTTTGGGGCATGTTCTAGCGATTGAGAAAAATTACGTTCGGCTTCATAAAAAGCATCGAAGAACATGTGACGAGTACCGATGTCGTAAAATATCTCGGCCTTCACTTCGCTGTTGATGCTGTCTGATGCCACCAAAGTGTCGAATAAATCGCTAAGGCTAGAAGTTTGAGATTCGCCATAAGTGACTGGCTGGTTTGGGTCGAGGCCACGCATAACACCATGAAAAGAAGCGAGCACCTCTTGGGTTTGAGAGCTTGCGCGGTTTGCCGAAACAGAACTGCTGTACACGTTTGTTAGTAATAAAAGCAAGGTGAGTAATGATGCAGTGGGCCATTTGTTAAGCATTGTCCAGCGAAAAATCTTTTCATAGACCTTGGGTCTTTTCGCCAAGACACTTTCACCATCGAGAAAGCGCTGCAAATCATCACACATCTCTTCTGCGCTCGGATAGCGCCGCCCCTTATTGTATTCCATTGATTTTTCCAGAACAGCTCGCAATTGCACAGGTAATTGCTCCATTGATCTTAGAGACGTCCCGCCTCTAGAAGTTGCCTTCTTTTTTAGCACTTCAAGGTTAGTTGTTCCATAGACAGAGTCTCCAGTGAGTGCATGATAAATCAACCCACCAAGATTAAAAACGTCCGTAGCAGAATCTATCACGCCATCCCTGACAAATTGCTCGGGAGCAGGGCATAGCATGTTACCAACAAATTGATCGTCCATTGTCATAGACAGCTTGTCATCCATGTTTGCCATCCCAAAATCACATAAACGTAGTACTTGACCGTCCCAAAGAAAATTATTAGGCTTTAAATCGCGATGGATTATTTTCTTAGCATGGCATTTACCAAGAGCGCAAACAACCTCATTGAGCTTATTCACTTTTCCTCGAAGACTCAAGTTGTTGAAATCTGCGGAATCGCCATGGATGCAATCGTAAAGCGTTTTATCACCACCATATTCTAAAGATAAGTACATTAGCCCATCGCTGCTCTCGGGCACGAACGAGAACAAAGTGATAATGTTATCCAGCTCTCCTACTTGAGCTAATGCTACGGCTTCTGTCTCGAATCTTAGCTTAGCTACTGGATTCCAAAAGTTGGTGCGAAGAATTTTAATTACCACTTTTCGGCCAAGCCGTGTCTCTTCGGCAAGCCAAGCATCAGCTGATACGCCTTGCCCTAGAATGTGGTGGAGTTTATATTTTCCGTTGTCAAATAAATCGCCGCGATTAAGGTTCATTTCTTATCTTGTCAATAAGGTGCAGAACTCGAGTATGAGCTTCACTGACGGGTATGCTGTATTTATCACTAATGTCGAAAAAAGACAGGTGGTTATAATCAACCAAAAGAGACATGTCTTGGGACGACAACTTGGACACGGAGCTACTTTCCCAACGAATGTCTTCCGGCATAAGGTCTGCAACTAACTCTGCAGTCTGATCGGAACCTAAGGCAATCATCTTGCTCATTCTAACAAAAACTATGTTGCAAAAAGACTCGACACCAATGCATCTATTGACTTCTGGAGATGACCTAAGTAATTCAGTAACTGTCATAGAAAGGAATTCCGCTGCTTTGGGGTCTTTTGCCAAATGTGAAAAAGAACCGCGATTCTCTCTTTTCTTCTCGAATTCTCTTTTTACTAAAACCAGTATTTCTTCCTTCAAATCGACAGAGTCTGAACCATTGTCGAGGATGAAGGGGTAAATGGCAAACCAACATAAATCAATGTCTTTCCAAATGCCTACGAAAGGGCAAAGGGCGTCAAAATTTGCATTTCCAACAACCTTTTCCGCTGTAGGCCCAAAAGATTCTTGCGCTACGCGCTTCATTCTAACTCGTAATTCCTTCATGCCATAAAAGAGCGGTATATTCGCTACTGTGACATGATTATATCAAAGTATTTGAGTTGCTTTTCATTCATGCACAATAAACACATGGCTCGCCTTTACTTTGTATAGCAGCTTTGTGTTTTTCTCTGGATCCTGACTACCTTTTACGATTTTTTCTTTTTCCGCTACCAAAGGAAGCAGGCTATGCAGGTCAGTGAGTGAATCGACCCTCCTAACCACTATCCGGCTTCTTTCAAAATGCTTTTTGGCCCATGCGCGATGTACTTTTACCTGCTCATTGCCGGAAGCGTATAACAAAATTATTAATGGGGTCGCAGCAGATGGCTTTACCAAAATCTTTTGCTGATAGCTTACGATTTCCTCAATTTTTTTTCTAAGGCGAAGCTTGCGCTGCCGCACTGCGTCACTGCTAATGCCATACTTGTCTGCCATTAAATTCGAGTCTCCCATTTTCATGTAATCCGCCAAAAAAGATTGCTCTGACAAAGGCAAAAGCAACAACGCTTTCTCAAAACGCATGCGCTGCTCTTCGTCGACAATTTCCTCCAATAACTCTCCAGCCTGGGCCAATGTGTCTATACCAATATCCACCTCAGAGCGCTTTTTAACCAAGTTGATTTGATCTAAGATGCGCCAATGCATTCTTAGAGAGACAATGGCGTTAAACTCAGGCACCGACCTGAACTCGATAGATGTGCGACCATGCACTAGTTTCAGCAACACATCGCTCAATAATTCCGACGTCCTATCGGTTCTGCCAAGCGGGCTATACCCTCTTGTAAACCCTTCTTTTTCATTGCCAAGATCGTAAAAAAATTGCCAAAAATAACTTATCAATTTGTCCGAAATCGGGCACGTTTCATCCTTCATATAAGCAAAAAACATGAACAACGTTCGGTCTACAACATGAGTGCTTGCGAAGTCAGCAAACAATGACTGCCATTCGGGTTCTTCTAATTCTGCAAAGTAATGGCTAACAACATGGTCTTTTCCAAATTGGTCATATATAAAATCCATAACTTCGGCTCGAAGCTCAGCTATGCCTCTAGGCAATGACCGAGCCACCCCTTGTCTTATTGACGGGAGTGGCTCGGTCATATCTATAGAATTAACTTAAAGAATTAATTTGCAAGTATTAGGCGGAATCCGATGCTCAAGCTTGCTCCAGAGCCGTCTGAGCGAGACGCTGAGCGCTGCATAGATGAATCATCAGACCAACTGCCTCCTCGCAATACTCGGCTAGTACCCGTCGCAGGTCCTTCTGGGTTAGTGGCTGAGCTTGCCGCATAGTATGCAGCGTCGTACCAGTCATTACACCATTCAGCCACGTTTCCTGACATGTCATACAAGCCAAACCCGTTTGCTGCGTAGCTACCTACGCCAACACTAGCATTGATGCCGTTTCCGAGGTAGTTAGCGTCGACAAAGTCAATTATGTCACTTGCCCATGGGAATTGATAGTAAGGAGTTTGCTCACCAGCACGGCTAGCGTATTCAAATTCAGCTTCGGTCGCAAGACGGATACCATTTGCCATGAAGTCGCAACTGTAAGTAGTTTCGTCATAGCATGCGGCGTAACCAAGAGTGTTACTTAACCAATTTGCATAGTGAGCTGCACCGTACCATGTCTGAGAAGATGCAGGCAGACTTACATCTGCTGCTCCAACACTAAACTCAATACCATCGTGCGAGATGGCTGTTCCGGACATTGTGAACAGCAGTGCTTCTGCCCCTCCTACCTGATACACATCACTGCCGTCTAGGCTGATGCTACCTGCTGTAGAAGATGTATTTAGGTAATCCACATACTTCTGTGTAGTTACTTCATAACGTCCCATATCGAATGCGTCTAAAGCGACTGTATGCAATGGCAGTTCGTCTGCATCACCCACACCAGCGTGATCACCCATTTCAAAGCTGCCTGCTGTTATTGAAACCGCATCGAGACTCGGAGCTGGTATCACATTGATTGTTGCGGTCATCGCTGCGAGGTTACCTGCAGCGTCAGTGATTGTAACAACGAATGAATCTGTGCCTGTGAAGCCTAAGCTAGGAATGTAGATCACTGAACCCCCACCCAAGTCAGCTGTTCCACCATTTGATGGTTGGCCGAGGATAGACAAAGTCAGAGTATCGCCAGCGTCGGGATCGGTCACATAAAGTGTCCAATCTAATTCGAAGCTCTCGTCTTCAACGATGTGTCCGTTGAAGTCAGAAGCCACTGGAGAATCTTCTACAGCGTTAACTGTTACATCAACTGTTGCAGTTGTTGAATCTTGACCGTCACTTACTGTAAAGGTGAAGCTATCTGCGCCCTCGTAGTTTTCGCTTGGCAAGTAGACTGCTGTTGCGCCCACAACAGTGACAGAACCATTCGCGCCGTCAGCTGCTGTGTAAGTTAATGCGTCTCCTTCAACGTCAGACGCTAGAGCGCCAAGGTCAATTGACTGAGCGGTGTCTTCATTGGTGGTCAAAGAGCCATCGTTTACGTCCGGCGCATCGTTTACAGAAGTTACAGTTATCGTGACGACACCAGGGATAGACACGTTTGCATAAACATCAGTTAATGAGTAAGAGAATGCATCTGTGCCGTTGAAGTCTGGGTCTGGTGTGTAGAGGATTGAACTACCTACTACCACCGCCGAACCGTTTGCCGGAGCTGTAACAGCTACGATGTCGAAGTCGTCGCCATCTGGTTCGACATCATTTGCCATAACTCCGATTGTCACGGCCACATCTTCGTCCGTAATTGCAGAGTCGTCATTGGCAATCGGAGCATCGTTCACATCGTAAACATCGATAGTGATTACGCCGGTGTCTGATTCACCGTCAGGGTCAGTGGTTGTGTACGTGAAGCTATCTTGACCGAAGAAGTCTACATCTGGCAAGTAAACTGCGATTGTGCCAATCAATACTACACTGCCGTTTGTAGGGTCTGAAACTATGTATGTCAAATCAACCAAATCGTGATCGACGTCAGAAACTAACAGGTCTAGGGCGATTGCAACTGCAACCTCTTCGTCAGTCTCGTAATTACCGTTACCCGCTACTGGGGCATCGTTGACAGGGTGGACAGTCACCGTAATTGTCTTGGTAGCGACAGCACCAGCTTCGTCAGCAACCGTGTAATCGAAACTGCCCGTGCCACTGAAGTCTGCATCTGGAGTGTATGTTGCAGTTGAATCATCAACAGCCACACTACCGTTTACAACATTTGCAGTGGTGTATGTCAATGTGTCATCCTCGTCAACGTCAGAAGACAGTTGAGAGAGATCAACCGCTATAGCGACGTCTTCATCGGTTTCAACCGAACCATCTGATGCTACTGGATCATCGTTGACAGAGTTGACAGTCACCGAGATTGTGTTGGTAGCGACAGCGCCATCTAGGTCAGTGACCGTGTAAGCAAATTCATCAGTGCCATTGAATTCCGGGTTAGGTGTGTAAACCACGCTTGAGCCAGTTAACACCGCTGCACCGTTTTCCTCATTACCAACTAGAGCAAAAGTCAGGTCTAGGTCGTCATCTTCAACATCTTCAGCTAGTGTTGCCAAATCAAGCGATATTGATGCAATATCTTCGTCAGTTTCTAATGCGCCGGGGTTTGCAACAGGCTCATCGTTGACAGAGTTTACGGTTACAGAAACCGTACCTATATCAGAGCCGCCGTTGTCGTCGTCTACTGTAAATGTAAAGCTATCGGTGCCGAAGAAGTTGTCCTCTGGAGTGTAAGTCGCAACACCACCGACTACATCAACAGTGCCGTCTCCGTCGTACGTCCAGGTGTAAGTTAATGTATCTTCATCGACATCATCTACTAGAGTTGACAAGTCAATCGAGGCTGCTTCGTCTTCGTTAGTTGCC
>Ga0233427_10000795_pt1 | contig 37615 bp, 35 predicted proteins | sample SI_118_April2016_5_FD_179885 | JGI IMG/M metagenome (GOLD analysis project Ga0233427, IMG submission 179885) | Seawater microbial communities from Saanich Inlet, British Columbia, Canada - SI_118_April2016_100_MG | ecosystem: Environmental > Aquatic > Marine > Inlet | place: Canada: British...
GGGATTGTGCATTAATGCTTCCTGCAATTGATCGAATGCATTAGGGGCCTGACCTCGAAAAACCAGAGCCAAGCCACGGCCAGCGAGGGCATCGGCGTGGTTTGGATTTAGCAAAATCGCCCGATCCAGATGATGAATTGCCAGGGCATGTTTTCGATGCCAAAGTGCCGTTATGCCGAATACCGCATGAGCCTCGCTATCCATCGGATCAAGCTCAAGTGCGCAGGCCGCGTTTTCGAAGGCAAGCTTGAGTGATATATCGGGGTCAGGTGACCAGCCCATCAAAAATTCAACAAGTAGAGATAGGGCAAGTCCAGAACGAGCAGCAGCAACCTCTCCATGTTTTTCCAGGATTTTTTCAAGCACGGTTCTTGCTGATTGAGAGTCGTTACTGTTTTGCATTCGGTAGATGAAGCGCCGCGCTCGAAGCAGCTGCTCATAGACCGCGGAATCACTTTGAGAAGCACTACTCTGACGAACAGTGACTTCAATGTTATTCACTAAAGTGGTAACGATTTTTTTTGAAATACTCCCGGACAAGATTTCGAGACTTTGTTCATTCAGGTTAATTGATTCTGACCAGACATATTGGCCGGTTGGCATTTCAAGGAGTTGAATTGAAATCTTGATACCGTGCGGATTATTGTGAAACACGCCTTTGACCACAAACCGAACTCCAAGTTTTTCAGTAAGACTGCCAGTATCTGTGTTCGCTATTTGAGTTGATAACGCAGTTTGTGGGCCTAAAATAATGACTTGTCGAAATCTTGACAGAGCATCAATTAATTCAATAGCAAGACTTTCGCCTAATTCGTCGAGTTCGGGATGCCCCTTGAGTGTCGTGAATGGAAGAACCAAAATTGAGGGTTTTTCGTGTTTTATTAAGCGGTCCGCGACCTCTAGGGCCTCACTCCCGGTTCGGAGTAGATATGCGTTGACCGGATTTGTGATGTGTCGTAGTAACTTGCTGCCCATTGCCTTGCAGCGCTGTTTATTTTCGCTATTAATCTGGGCGTAAGCAGTTTCCGAGATAAAGATTCCACCTGGCGGCGCAATTTCTTGAAGTCTGGCTGCTATGTTAACGTCGTTGCCAAAAGCTTGGTCACCTTCGACTAAGGCATCGCCAACGTGGATTCCCATACGAACACGAACACGTTGACCCTCAGGCAATGTCCTTGCAATTGATGAGAGATAGCGTTGGATATTTTGGCTCGCAAGGATCGCACCCTGAGCGGTTGGGAATATGGCTAGAAAACTATCACCAGCGGTGTTGATAACTTCGCCATGATAATTAGAAACAAGATCATCAGCCTGCGAAAATGCATTGCGCACGGCATAGAAGGTTGAGTCTTCGTTCTGTGCTGTTAATCTGGAGAACTCGACAATATCGCAGTGTAAAATTGCAATAAATCTTTTTTGTTGGGCGATACGCATCTGTTTTACGTTTTCAATGCCAGTTAAATTCGGCTAAGAATAGTTTTTTTATCACGCAATCCAATTAATACCAACAATTTTTGTCTGAGGGATCTAATTTCAGATGACTCGTTTTTACTACCTGTTTTTTCTAATGCTATCGACTTTCAGCCCAATTTCGATTGCTGATGAACGATTTTCAATTAGCGCCGGTGGCATGCTTTTTGGCGATCTTTACTATGTATCCAAATCTCATCTGCCGGATACAACTGAATCAGCAGGGTGGGTGACTCGTCGGGGGGTTTTGACCGCCAACGCCAAGGCGGGGGAGAACTGGTTTGCGAGAGCTCGGGTTGAAGCGTTCGATGAAGGAAACGCAGAAGATTATGATCTTACGGGTCAGGGAAGAGATCTTTATATCGGTCGCAAATTAGGACAGCACGCTATCACGGGAGGCTTGATTCCCACGATTAGTTACGATGTGATCGAACATCATTGGAACAAGCGGTATCTGGTCCGCCTTGCGCCAGATTTGCATGGCGTTCCTTCAAGAGATTTGGGAATTTCTTTGAAGGGTAAGATCTCAAATGATGCCCGCGTGTCTTATCGATTGATGTATGGCTCGAGCGCAACTTGGGAGGCCGATCACAATGCTTATGACAAGTTTATGGGTGCTGTGGTGTTCCAGCCAACTGAGGAATCACTTCTTGAGCTGTATGTCGATGAAGAGCCCCGTCCGGGAAATCATGATCGCTCAACGGCCCAGGTTTTTGCGGGTCGAAAAACAGAGCAATATTTTATGGGCGTGCTCTACACCCATCAGGATCGCCAGAGTGATCCACCACTTGAGGTCGCAGCGCTTCTTGGAACCTTAAAAGTTACGTCAAGTGCTTCGCTTGTTTCCCAGTTTCATTATTTATTTGAACCGAGTCCGAAAGGAAACAGTATCACTTATTTACCGTTCGATCCGTCGGCACGCGCGTCTAATATTGTCGCAGGCATTGAGTTTTCTTTAGGTCGTCAATTGCTAATTACGCCAAATGTTGCATGGACCGTTTATGATCAAAATAGTCAGGGTGTTCGACCAGAAGATGACTTGCAGGTGCGGTTGACGGTGTTTTTTAATTTTGAATAACTGACTCGATGGAGTGAGGTATTTTGATTATCCTGTAACGCATTGCTTCCTAGTTTGATCTGTCGCGAGAGCAGTTTTGACTGATTTTCATGTGCTGATACTTTCAGACGCATCCGATGGGGACAATTTTTAGCCGGTTCATTGGGCGTTTTAGCCGGCAATCGGGTAGGTATTGGTTAGATAGACTGCCGAGAGGAAGCTCGAAAAATGGATTACTCAGGAGAAACATGTTCGATTAAACAATTATTTATCTATACAATATCGTCCACTTTAGAAGATAGCGACGGCAGTTAGCTGAACATATGATGCGCGACCATATCATTTTGATGGACACCACCTTAAGGGACGGCGAGCAGACTCAGGGCGTTTCTTTTGCACCGGATGAAAAAGTAAGCATTGCGCGAGCACTTTTGCAGACGTTAAAAGTGGACCGGATTGAGGTCGCCTCGGCTGGGGTATCTCACGGTGAAAAAGAGGCGGTCACCCGGATTCATGACTGGGCGTTGTCAAATAACTTTCTCGAGCGAGTCGAGGTTCTGGGATTTACAGATCACACACGCAGTGTGGATTGGTTGGTCAGTACCGGCGGAAGGGTGCTGAATCTGCTGACGAAAGGCAGCGAAAAACATTGCACCGAACAACTGCGAAAAACGCTTGATCAACACCTCGAAGATATAGATCGAACTGTGAATTATGCTTTGGATCAAGGGCTGCTCCTTAATGTCTATTTAGAGGATTGGTCGAACGGCTATCGTGACAGTCGAGACTATGTCTACAAAATGGTTGAGGCCCTCTCGAAAATGAACGTTCGGCATATCATGTTGCCGGATACGTTAGGCGTAATGAGTCCGTCTGAAGTTTCGGTCGCACTCGGTGATATGTGCTCACGTTTCGATGAAAGTGATTTTGATTTCCACCCTCACAACGACTATGGGCTTGCGACTGCAAATGCAATGGCAGCTGTCGAGTCGGGAGCCGCCGCAATCCATGCGACCCTGAATTGTTTGGGGGAGCGTGCGGGTAACGTGTCATTGGCAGAAGTTTCAGTTGTCTTGCGTGACAAACTTAATGTCAAAGTTTCGGTTGATGAAACGAAAATCCATGATTTAAGCGAAATGGTGGAAAACTTCTCCGGCAAGCGCGTGGCGGCAAACGCACCGATTATCGGGACGGACGTGTTTACCCAAACAAGTGGTATTCATGCCGATGGCGATCAGAAGGGTCGCCTATATCAAACAGATTTGAGTCCAGATCGTTTTGATCGCCAGCATAGTTATGCGCTAGGGAAAATGAGTGGAAAGGCTTCTCTCATGAGAAACCTGGAAGAGCTTGGAATTGAGCTCTCGGAGGAAAATCAGGCGAAGGTGCTCAAGAGGATCATTGAAATCGCCGATACGAAAGCCACGATTACGAGAGAGGATCTTCCGTTTATTATCGCAGACACCCTGGAGAGTGGTGATTATCAGCATGTGGAATTACTGAACTGTTCCATCACCAGTGGTTTTGAGATTGAGTCAACAGCAAGCGTGCGTGTGCGCGTGGGCGACATGATTCATAAAGCCTCAGATTCGGGCAACGGGGGCTTTGATGCGTTTATCAAAGCAATGGGAAGGATTCTTGAGCCAGGTGGATTTGAGTTTCCGGAGTTAACCGATTTTGAAATTCGGATTCCCAAAGGTGGGCATACCAGTGCGTTAACCGAATGTTTTATTTCCTGGGACGATAACGGTCGGCGATTCAAAACTCGCGGTGTTCATGCCAACCAAGTGTTTGCAGGCGTTAATGCCGCGATGCGCATGCTGAATGTAAAGATGCGCGATCAGGATGGAGCGGCGAGCGAATCTCAACCGCTTCAGCAGCCTGAATAGTGCTTACCTAGCGACAGGCATTTTTGCGAGAGCCTCTACGACCCGATCACCGAACTCACTTGTGCTGATTTGTTTTTCTGCATCACCACGACGCGCCAGATCCGGAGTCGTATAGCCATCGCTGAACACACCCTGCATTGCAGACCATAGGTTTGCTGATTCGCTTTCCATGTTGAAGCTCATTTCAAGCATCATCGCAACAGAACCCAACATCGAGTAGGGATTAGCGATGCCTTTACCGGCAATATCCGGGGCTGAACCATGTGAGGGCTCGTAATATGACTTATCAGGTCCTACACAGGCTGAGGGCATCAAACCCAGGGAGCCAAGAATCCCACCGCACTGGTCACTGAGGATGTCCCCAAACATGTTTTCCATCACCATTACGTCGAAGCGGGTTGGATTCAGAACAAGATAGGTTGCTGCCGCATCGACAAGCACGTGCTCAACGCTGACTTCAGGAAAGTCCTGATGCACTTCGTCGAGGACTTCGTTCCATAACACGCTGGATTTAAGAACATTACTTTTGTGTACGTTCGTCAAAGATTTCTTACGCCGCATGGCCAGCTTAAAGGCAACTTCTAGGACTTGACGGATTTGATCTTCGTCGTATTCAAGCATTTCATGTACGTAACGTCGGCCACGATCGTTTACGCCAGCTGTCTTCTGGCCAAAATAGAGTCCGCCAACAAGTTCACGAATAATCACAAGATCAATGCCGTCTCCAATGATTTCGGGTCGAAGCGGCGAAAAATGTGCAAGGCTCGGTGGCAACGTTACCGGGCGAAAGTTTGCATAAGTTTGATATCTTCGCCGCATCGGTAAAAGACCGCCGCGTTCGGGTTGCTCGTCAATTGGAATTTTCTTTGACTCTTCATGACTGAGACCGATCGTGCCTTTTAGAATTGCGTCAGCCGCATCGCAAATTGCGATTGTTTCATCGGGAAAAGACTTGCCGGTCTCAAACCAGGCACAAGCGCCAAAAAGAGCGGGTTGCAGGTCGAAGGATGCTTCGTTCCGCTCTTCAATAAGCTTTAACACTTTCACAGCTTCAGCCATGATTTCTGAACCTATACCGTCTCCGGCCAGTAGAGCAATTTTATGAGTTGTCATATTCGTTGAGAAATAATTTAAGAACCTGAAGATATCATTTCGCAGGCGTCACCGATGCCATTGTTATTGGCATCGATTTGCGAAGGATTAAAAAAACCAAAACAATTATCCATTACATCCAAGATGCCATCGTCATCGAGATCGTCGCAGATCAGAACATCATCATCTGGTTCAATAGAGGGCGAGATTGTCGGGGTGGCACCATACGAAATCGAGAAAGCGAAGGCTGTTGCTAAACCAGTTCCCGCTTTAAAAAAACAAGTATACCGACGTTTAGAAGTTACCACGGCAGTTGTTTTCCCGAGTAATCGTAAAATTTGCCGCTTTCCGCCTTTCCTGCTTTGTCCAGAATCGCTTTTAAACCTGAGGCGCTTGTCTCAACATCAATCAAGCCATTGGGTCCGCCCATGTCGGTTTGCACCCAGCCGGGATGAAGTGCAACAACCGAGATGTCCAGAGCTGACAAGTCATTAGCGAGGCTGACACTCACAGCGTTAAGCGCTGCCTTGCTTGAGCGATAACTGTAACTCCCTCCGGACTGGTTATCGCCCATGCTGCCCATCTTGCTCGAAATCATTCCGACAACGCCAGAGTTGGCGCTTTCAAGGTTCGACTTCAGAGCGCGAGTGACCAAGAAAGGCGAAATCGAATTAACCCGAAATTCTTCAATCCAAGTGTCTGCATTTAGAGAGCTAAAGTCTTCATGTTTTGAATGAAACAAACCCGCGTTATTAATCAGTAGATCAATTGATGTGCCTTCAAGCGAATCAACGACAGTCTGAATGTTGCTCTCATCTGTAACATCAAGCACGACTGTTTTCACGTTATTGGGGTAGCGGTCGATCAGTTGGGAGAGACCTTCAGTTGAGGGATCACGCGCTGACGCAAAGACTTTGTGTCCTGCTGCGAGGTATTGACGAGTCAGTTCAAGACCAATGCCCCGATTAGCGCCAGTAATGAAAACATTTTTTATCATTATTGTTTCCTTAATAATTAAAAGTTAGGACTTGATCAAAATGACAAGTCAAATATCGAGAGCGTCCAGGGCGGTTTTCCTGATGGGCTGTGGCAACGACTTATTGTTGAGAGGCGCGGTGATCTCTAACGCGCTCCCATGCTTTTCGAATCTCCTGGGTTTTCTCGTTCGCAAGCTTGATCATTTCTTCAGGCATACCTTTGGCGACCAGTTTGTCGGGATGATGTTGATTCGTGAGGCGTCGATAAGCCTTTTTGATTTCATCGTCGCTCGCGCTCTCCGAGACGCCGAGTATTTTATACGCCTCAGAGATAGGCTGCGCTTTTTGAGCACGTCCGCCCGCAGTCGACGCCCCGCTTACAAAATGAATGAGTTGCTCAATTTCACCCGATTCAAATCCAAGCGAGGTTCCGACGTGGCGCAGTACTCGGCTCTCGGCGGGATCGATTCGGCCGTCAGCCATTGCGGCCTGGATTTGGATTTCCAAAAACATTCGCATGAGGGTAGTTTGTCTATGGCATTCGGTTTTGAACTGCGCCAAAACGGAATCAAGGGGAAAGTCTGGCGCCTTTCCTTTTTCAAAGAGTTCAATTGCAACTTTTTTCTGATCATCACTGAGACGCATTTGGTCCATCAGGCTTTGAGCGGCCTGGATTTCATGAGCAGATACTCTCCCGTCGGCTTTTGCGATATGCCCCATTACAGAAAAGGTTGCTGTGAAAAATGCGGCCTGTGTTTGCTCAAGTTTGGCGCCAATGGAGCGAAATCCACCGCTCTTCAGTCCGCTATCAAACTGATGACCAATCGTGCTGCCCAACAGTGCGCCCAGTGGGCCACCCATCATGAAGCCCAGCGTACCGCCGATTACTTTCCCCCACCATGCCATGTTAAAGATCTCCTAAAAGCAATATCGTAAATGTTAAAGCGCCCATAACGAGAGCAATTTGTCGTTCAAATGTATGAGTCAAAGATGTTAGCGCAGGGTCACGAGTTCTTCTGCCGCGGTCGGGTGAATCGCGACCGTGTTGTCGAAGTCAGCTTTGGTCGCGCCCATTTTGACGGCGACTGCGAAGCCCTGAATCATTTCATCTGCTGCGCGCCCAACAACGTGACACCCAATCACTTTTTCATCTTGACCCGCAACAATAAGTTTTACCGTTGTGGGCACTCGTTTTTTGGTGACGGAATAATACATATCAGTAAATCGGCTTTGATAGATCTTAATATTTTCGTCCCCGAATTTAGTTCTAGCCTCTTTTTCGCTAAGTCCGACTGTACCGATGGGGGGGTGCGAAAATACCACCGTTGGGATCGATTCATAGTCGAGTTTGGTATTCGGTTGATCGCCAAACAGTCGATCGGACAGGCGTCGGGCTGCGGCAATGGCAACTGGCGTCAGGGCGGCTCGGCCGGTGACATCGCCGACTGCATAAATATTGGAAATAGCGGTCTGTTGCCATTCGTCAGTGAGAATAAATCCTGATGGATCCGTGGTAAGGCCTGTAATTTCAAGGTTGATCGCATCTGTAGCAGGAGTTCGTCCGGTGGCAAGGATGATGCAGTCGAAACCGCCGTGACGGGTGCCGCTTTCATCATAAAAAGATAACTCTCCAGTCGCTTCTTGCTCAAGTCCTTGTAACTGTACCCAAGTCAGAATGTTGACGCCGTCTGATTGCATCTCATGGGTTATCGCGTCACGAAGGGTATGATCAAAACCACGTAGCAGAATGTCTTTTCGAAGAAGCATCGTGACGCTTGAGCCCAACGACTGTAAAACGCCTGCCAATTCGGTTGCGATGTAGCCAGCGCCGATAATTAGCGGGTTTTTAGGTTGGGACTCGAGGTCAAAAAAGCCATCACTGGTGATTGCAAGATCGGCACCCGGTAAGTTCAGCGTGGCTGGCCGTCCACCCGTAGCAATAAGCACATGATCTGCTGTCAGTATCTGATCGCCAACCCGTACGCTATTTACAGACTCAAAAACTGCCCATCCACGATAAATGTCAACATTTGAAGACTCGAGGTTACGAAGATAGATCCCATTGAGGCGATCAATAAAGGCATCTCTCGCGGTTTTAAAGCGTGTCCAGTCGAATACGGGCGGTGTTATTGGAAAGCCATAATCTTCGGCAATTGTGAGCCCATCCGCAAAGTGTGCAGCGTTCCACATCATTTTTTTCGGCACACAGCCTACGTTGACGCAGGTGCCCCCCATTCGCTGGTTTTCAATGAGGGCGACGCGAGCACCATATTCAGCGGCGCGTCGGGCACCGGCAATCCCGCCGCTTCCGCCGCCGATGACAAGGAAGTCATAATGTTCGATCATAACCGGATTTTAGCCTCAGAATTGAGAATCGAGTTAGAAACCTTGCGATAAAAAAAGCCCCGACGTGAAGCCGGGGCAAGAAGAGAAGTTATCAACTTACGTTGGAGGAAAACCAACGGGAAAATTAAATCACTAAGGTGTATAAAAGTTGTGAGGATAAGCTTAATCAGGCGCGGCTAAGTTTCCCTGTTGATTCACTCCGATCAGAAGTTCCATTGAGTAAAATTCTAGGAAAGTTTACAAGGACGACTCATGACCAGAAACGCGAATGTATTCAACCCGCTTTTGGATCTTTCAGGACTGCCACGATTTGCGGAGATCGATGCGGCCCAGATCGAACCGGCGCTAGATCAGACCCTTGCCAGATGTCGACAAAAAATTAACGAAATTGAGTCGGCGTGTGACCACCCGACATGGGATTCGCTTGCGGCCGAAATTCAGGACATTGAGGAGCATCTCGAGCGGGTCTGGTCGCCGGTTTCCCATCTCAATGCGGTAACAGATAGCGAGGCATTTCGCGCGGCGGTCGAGGTTTGTTTGCCCAAGTTAAGTGACTTCAGCTCAGAATTAGGGCAAAACCTAACACTTTTTAACGGCTATAAAAAACTGTCCCGGTCTGCTGAGTTTGAGTTACTGTCAGATGCTCGAAAAAAAGTGATTAAGAATGCAATCCGTGACTTCCGTCTTTCGGGTGCAGAACTTCAAGGCGATGCCCAAGATCGATTTCGTGAGATCAGTAGCGAGTTATCGAGTCTTTCAAATAAATTTGATCAGAATCTTCTGGATGCGACTGATCAATGGGTATTGGACATTACAGATGAAGCTGATTTGACGGGGCTTCCTCAAAGCGCGGTAGATCTTGCATACGAGAATGCAAAGAGCGCCTCGATCGAGGGATGGCGTTTCACACTTCAGGCACCTTCCTATGCCCCTTTTATGATGTTTTGCGAAAGCCGTATGCTTCGCGAGCGAATGTACGAAGCTTATGTCACTCGAGCGAGTGAGCTGGGTCCGAACGCTGGGGCGTTTGATAATAGTGCGTTGTTGGTAAAAATCGTCGCTTTGCGTGATGAAATGGCAACTCTTCTCGAATTCGAAACTTATGCGGACTATGCGTTGGAAGGCCGAATGGCATCTTCAGCTAATGAAGTTAGCGACTTTCTTCAGGATCTAGCTGATTGCTCGAAAAAAACAGCGCTTGAAGAAATGCGAGCGCTTCATGACTTTGCGTTGTCGGAGTATGGCCAAGAAGATCTGAAGGCGTGGGACATTGCCTTTTATTCAGAGAAATTAAAGCAATCGCGTTTTGATTTTAGTGATGAGGAAATCCGGCCTTACTTTCCACTGCCGAAGGTGCTCGACGGATTGTTTTTTATCACCGAAAAACTGTTTGGCATAAAAATTCACAAATCAGACGGTAAGAGTTTATGGCACGAAGACGTTCAATTTTTTGAATTGCTGAATTCTGACGAGAGTATTCGAGGATGTTTCTATCTTGATTTGTATGCCCGACCCCATAAACGGGGGGGCGCCTGGATGTCAGACTGTATTGGCCGACGTCGCTTACCGGATGATGCAATCCAAAAACCGGTGGCCATGCTCACTTGTAACTTCACGCCACCCGTCGGTGGAAACCCGTCCTTGTTGACTCATGATGATGTGGTCACTCTTTTCCATGAGTTTGGACATGGCTTACACCATCTTCTCACGCAGGTTGATGAGTCTTCTGTGGCGGGAATCAACGGAGTGCCTTGGGATGCAGTCGAGTTGCCGAGTCAATTTTTGGAGAATTGGTGTTGGGAAACAGAAGCCCTGAATAAAATCTCGGGTCACTTTGAGACGGGAGCGCCCCTGCCTCCGGATCTTCTCGATCGAATGCGCGGTGCCCGAAATTTTCAGAGCGCAATGCAAATGTTGCGACAGATTGAATTTTCGGTGTTTGATATGACGCTGCATGGCAACCAGCGAATTCGGGCGCCTGAGGATATCCAAAATATCCTGGATGAGGTGCGTAATCGGGTAGCGGTGCTAGAGGCGCCGGCATTTAATCGTTTTCAGAACAGCTTCTCGCATATTTTTGCTGGCGGTTATGCGGCGGGTTACTACAGTTATAAGTGGGCCGAGGTGCTATCAGCGGATGCCTATAGTCGGTTTGAAGAAGACGGTATATTTGATGCGAAAAGTGGACAGGATTTTTTGCGCTCGGTGCTTGAAACGGGCGGCGTCAACGAGCCTCTCGATAATTTCACCACGTTTCGCGGACGACCCCCCTCGATCGATGCTTTGCTGCGACATTCCGGATTAGGGGCGTGAACATTCGTATTCCCTGTTTTTTGTCCGCGCTATTGCTCTTAGTAACAGCTCCGCAAGCGCTAGCGCTAACGAATCAGCTTCAAGGGCATCCGGCGCCTTATCTCGCGCAGCATGGTGACGATCCTGTTGCCTGGCAGGAATGGAGTGATTCAGTCTTTGAGTTGGCGCGCGCAGAAAACAAACTGGTGTATGTTTCGGTGGGTTATTTCTCATGTCATTGGTGTCATGTAATGCAGGAGGAGAGCTACAGCGATCCTGAAATCGCTAAGGTATTAAATCGGGATTTCATTCCCGTTAAGGTGGATCGGGAACTTCAGCCGGCGCTTGATATTGGATTGATGGATTTTGTGCAAAAAACACAAGGCAGAGGGGGTTGGCCGCTTAACGCTTTTCTAACGCCAGAGGGTTATCCACTGTATGCGGTTCTGTACGTCCCGCCTGATTCATTTGCCGAGGTCATCGCAAAGATTCATACCCTTTGGCAGCAGGACCCTGTGCGGATTGCCACCGTGGCACGTCAGACGGGCCCGTCAGGATTCGAAGATCAGCTCACTGAATTTGAATCCCTTCAGGTGGCGACCCTGGGCAGGGCCTTCGAGCAGACAGCGCTTTCCATTGCCGATCTGATGGAGGGGGGATTTGGCAATCAGTCACGTTTCCCCTATGCACCCCAGCTGAGTTACCTGTTAAGGCGATATCAGCAGAGTCCGAGCGCAGCCGTGAGAGAGTTGCTTCAAACGACCCTTGATGCGATTGCAATGCGTGGCCTTCATGATCATGTCGAGGGCGGTTTTTTCCGTTATACCGTAGACCCGGGGTGGAGTCAGCCTCATTTCGAGAAAATGCTTTACGACAATGCGCAGCTTGCTCGTCTATACCTTCTTGCGGCTGCCGTGTTGGAACAAGAAGATTATCGAGCGATAGGATTCAGAACACTTGATTTCATGATGACCAAGATGCGAAGTGCGGAGGGTTTCTTCGCGGCTTCATTATCCGCTGTGGACGGACAGGGCAGGGAAGGCGCTTATTATTTGTATGACGATCAGGCGCTCTCCTATCTCCTGACCTCCGATGAAGGTCGGGTCATTAGAGCGATATGGTCATTGCCTGCTTTCCCGGCCTTTGAATACGGCCATCTGTTGATCAATCGGGCGCCAGTCGAAAGTGTGGCAATACAACTTGGGTTATCACCAGATGAGATTAACCTGGCTTTAAATAGCGCAATGTCAAAACTCCGGAGCGCTCGCTCAAGCCGGACGTTGCCCGTTGATCATAAGCCGCTTGCAGGTTGGAACGCATTGGCTTTAATGGCTTTTTTGGAGGGTGCGAAACACTCAAAAGACCTCCAGTACATCGAAACTGCAGAGAAAATAAAAAAAGATATTGTCGCAACGCTTTGGCGTGATGGGAAACTCCATCGGTCGCAGTCGGGCCGTCGGTCACTGGGGACCGCCTCGCTCGCTGACTATGCCTATGTTGCGCAGGCATTTTTTGAGTTTTGGGGTTGGAGCAATGATCCAGATGATCTGGATTTTTCCTATCAGTTAGTGAAGGCTTCCTGGCAGAGCTATCACCACGCAAATGGTTGGCGCCGAGAGGTCAATTCGTTATTGAAGGGTGCCGAGTTGAGCGAGATGTTGCGTGATGAGACACTGTTCGCACCGGATGCAGTGCTGATTATGCTCAGTTTCAAACTGGCTGATTTAAAAGACGATCCTGAGCTCGCCACGCGAGCAAGGGCAGCCCTTAACCGCGGCTACGATAAGGTTTTGAAAGACGTCTTCTTTTATCCAACCCGGATTCGGGCGATGGAGGACATGCTGAGCGTTAAATTTTAGGTTTTGGGCGCGGGAATTTGCTCTGTTTTGCTATAATCCTCCCGTTTTTTAGCGATCGCCGTTGGGCGTCGCACACATTGTGCAGAACTTTGCAGAGGATGTCATGACTGACGACGTGAATAGTGGCAGGCGCCGCCTGCTGACAACAGTAACAACTGGCGTAGGCCTTGCGGGCGCGACCGCTTTGGCTGTGCCTTTAGTGGCAAGTATGAAACCCAGCGCGAGAGCGGTGGCAGCGGGTGCCCCGGTTGAGGTGGATATTGAAGACCTCGCACCAGGAAAGATGAAAGTTATCGAGTGGCGAGGAAAGCCTGTCTGGATTTTGCGTCGTGATGAGCAAACGCTTGCTGATCTCGAAGAGATTGTGGGGGAACTGTCAGATCCTGATTCAGAGGTGATCGAGCAACAGCCTGCCTATGCGCAGAATCGTCATCGTTCGATTCGCCCTGATGTGCTCGTGGTCCTAGGGGTCTGCACACATTTGGGTTGTGCCCCGACTAAAGAATTTGAAAAGGGCGCATCTACTGGCCTGGGAGATGATTGGATGGGCGGTTTCTTTTGTCCGTGTCACGGTTCCAAATTTGATCTTTCGGGTCGAGTCTATAAAAACGTGCCGGCGCCGACCAACCTTGTTGTGCCGCCGCATTCCTATGTTACGGAGAACCGTATATTGATTGGCGTGGATGAGACGGAGGCAACAGGATGAGCTTGATCAATTGGATTGATGATCGTTTTCCTCTGACAAAAGTCTGGAATGAGCATCTCGCGCAATATTATGCGCCTAAAAACTTTAACTTCTGGTATTACTTTGGCGGTCTCGCGGTGGTGGTGTTGGTCCTGCAAATCGTCACCGGCATTATTCTAACGATGCATTACAAGCCAGATGCTGAATTGGCATTTGCGTCCGTGGAGTACATCATGCGTGATGTGCCGGCAGGATGGTTTGTGCGTTATTTGCACGGGGTAGGCGCTTCAATGTTTTTTCTCGTCGTTTATCTGCATATGTTCCGAGGACTGATGTACGGTTCTTACCGGAATCCTCGAGAGTTAATTTGGATTCTCGGCATGGTGATATATGTGGCATTGATGGCAGAGGCATTTTTCGGCTACCTACTTCCATGGGGCAATATGTCGTATTGGGGAGCGCAGGTCATTATTTCGTTGTTTGGCGCGATACCGGTCATCGGCGAGCCATTGGCGGAATGGATTCGCGGAGATTTTGTGGTCTCTGATGCAACGTTGAACCGCTTTTTTGCGTTTCATGTGATTTTGTTGCCACTTCTGTTAGCCCTGCTGGTTTACCTGCATATCGTTGCGCTGCACAAAGTGGGATCAAATAACCCTGATGGCATTGATATCAAGAAAAATAAAGATAAAGATGGCATTCCTGTTGATGGGATCCCGTTTCACCCGTACTACACCGTTAAAGATACGTTTGGCATTGCCGTGTTTATGACGATATTTCTGGGTATTGTATTTTTTGTACCCGAGTTAGGCGGGTGGTTTCTGGAAAAAGATAATTTTGCGCCAGCGGATATCCTCCAGACTCCACCGGATATCGTCCCGCTTTGGTATCTCACGCCTTACTATTCGATTCTGCGTGCCGTTACCTTCGAATGGTTGCCTGGCGGCGCAAAGGTTTGGGGTGTGATTGCGATGGGCGCTGCGATCGTTATGTTTTTCTTTCTGCCCTGGCTTGATCGCGCAAAAGTGCGTTCGATACGTTACCGAGGATGGATGTACAAGACCGCGCTTACAATTTTTGCCGTTACTTTTGTGATGTTGGGTTACCTCGGCACGAAAAATCCTGGCCACATTGATTTGTTCTTGTTCGAGAACGTTATTTGGGCCCAAATTGGCATGTTGTTGTATTTTGCGTTTTTCCTGCTGATGCCGATTTACACTACATTGGATCGGACAAAGCCCGAGCCGGATCGCGTGGGGTAGAGCATATGAAAAGTGTTATTAAAAAACTACTGCCTCTGGTGTTGGTATTTTCATCTCCTGCGGCCATGGCAGCCGGCGGCGGGGGCGAGCATCTCGATTCCGCGTATATCAACCTTGCAGATAAGGCATCGCTCCGAAGGGGCGCGCATACTTTTGTAAATTACTGTCTATCGTGTCACGAGGCATCATTTATGCGATACGACCGCATGGCGAGAGATCTCGATATTGATTTGACAGATCTTCGCGAAGAGATGATGTTTGCTTCAGATCGACCCGGTGATTTGATGAAGGTCAACATGTCGGCAGAAGATGCAGAATCGTGGTTGGGTGTGACCCCTCCAGATTTGAGCCTGACGGCTCGGTCTCATGGCCCAGATTGGATTTATACCTACATGCGTGGTTTTTACAGGGACCCGGGCACAGCCACGGGATGGAACAATACGCTTTTCCCGAACGTTGCGATGCCACACATTCTTTATGAGTGGCAAGGCCTGCGATCAGCGAATTTTGAAGTGGCATCGAATGGCGCCAAAAGCCTGGCCGGTTTTGATCAGATCTCACCGGGCTCGATGAACGCTGAGGAATATGATGGCGCAATGCGCGATCTCACTAATTTCATGGTGTATCTCGCAGAGCCGGCAAAATTAGTGCGTTACAAAATAGGCATATGGGTAATGGTCTTTATGCTGGTATTTATCGGACTCGCCTACGCGCTTAAAAAGGAGTACTGGCGCGACGTGCATTGATCGCTGTGGTGGCGTGGTGTCGACACTATTTTTCCTCAACATTTAATTTAAGCATGGGTAACTCTGTATGAAGCTCTACTCCGGTTCTTTGTGTATTTTTAGTCACGCTTGTCGATTTGTGCTCAAAGAAAAAGATATCGAATGCGATGTGGTCTACATTGCTAGCAAAGAGGACGAGGAGATAATTGCGGAGCTGAATCCTTATGGTGAAACGCCGACTCTCTCGGATCGAGATTTGATTTTGTATGACGGGATCGTCGTTAGTGAGTATCTCGATGAGCGGTTCCCGCACCCACCACTGTTACCCAGTGATCCGACTACTCGCGCTAAGGTTCGGGTAATGGTGTCTCGTTTACGGCGCGATTGGCTTGATAGTATTCAGTCCTGTATTGCGACAGGATCTAAGCCGGACAAGAAGTTGAGTAAGAGTATTAACGATGGCCTCGTGGCGATGTCGAGTCACTTTGGCCATAATAAATTTGTGCTCGGTGACGAATTTACGATGGTGGATGCCTACTTTGCTGTTTTGTTATGGCGATTACCGATGTTGGGTATAAGCCTCCCGAAGCAAGGCTCAAACACGCTAGCCTACGGAACGCGAATGTTCGAAAAAGCCTCGTTTATCGAAAGCCTCAGTCCAGCTGAGCGCGAGATTTCGATCGGCTGACGTTAATGTAATGAGCGAGGATAAGGCTGCATTAACCTCACATCGCCCTTACCTGATCCGGGCAATCTTTGAGTGGGCGCTTGATAATAATTTGACCCCGCAGTTGGTCGTCAATGCGGATGTGAACGGGGTAGATGTCCCGGAGGCATTTATTGAGGACGGGCAGATTGTATTGAATATTAGCCCTCAGGCGGTCTCAGATCTTGATATGGGCAATGAATTCATAACGTTTTCCGCCCGGTTTCAAGGGATGCCGCGTTCCGTGATGGTTCCTGTTAACGCGGTACTGGCAATTTTTGATCGCGAGACTCGTCAAGGCATGTCTTTTCCAGGGGCGAGTACTGAAGACGACCAAGACGGTAAAACTGCTGATTCGATGAATCCGTCCCAAGCGCGCGGAAGACCTAAACTTAAGCTCGTTGAATAGTTCTCAAGATTGGGAACTTTCAACCCGATTCCTAATAACAAAGGCATATTAATGAGCGAAGTCAAAATGCATGGCACGACTATTCTCTCGGTGCGTCGAGGTAATCAAGTCGTTATTGGAGGAGATGGACAAGTGACACTTGGCGATACCCGGATGAAAGGTAACGCGCGAAAAGTGAGACGCTTGTACAACGATCAGGTTATTGCAGGATTTGCCGGAGGCACTGCCGATGCTTTCACTCTTTTTGAACGTTTTGAAGGAAAACTGCAGCAACATCAAGGCAATTTGACCCGCGCGGCTGTAGAGCTTTCGAAGGACTGGCGCACGGACAGAATGCTTCGGCGTCTCGAGGCTTTGCTCGCGGTAGCTGATGCTTCTGCGTCATTTATTCTCTCGGGAACGGGTGATGTCATTGAGCCTGAAGAAGGGATAATGGCGATCGGGTCGGGTGGTGCTTATGCTAAGGCAGCCGCTCGCGCACTGGTCTCTGAGACAAATCTCGACGCCAGGACAACGGTCGAGAAGGCGCTCGGGATCGCTGCTGATATTTGTATCTATACAAATCATCAAATTACAATTGAAGAGTTGGAGATTCAACCGGTATAACCGTTAAATTGCGGTACTGGCTATTTATCTAATTCTAGTTTTTGATTCAAACCTGTGGAAAGTTATGTCTGAGATGACACCCCGTGAGATTGTTGAGGAGCTTGACAAGCATATTATTGGTCAGTCCAATGCCAAGCGTGCGGTTGCGATTGCTCTTCGAAATCGTTGGCGACGCCAACAAGTTCCCGATGAGTTTCTTCGGAGCGAAATTACGCCAAAAAATATCTTAATGATCGGTCCTACTGGCGTCGGTAAGACTGAAATTGCTCGACGTCTCGCGAAGCTTGCGAAAGCACCCTTCATAAAAGTCGAGGCAACAAAATTTACCGAAGTGGGTTATGTGGGCAGAGAAGTTGATTCGATTATTCGTGATCTTGTCGATATGGCGATCAAAATGACCCGGGAAGAGGCGCTTCAGCGTGTACAGACCCGTGCCGAAGATGCGGCTGAAGAACGTGTTCTTGACCTGCTTTTACCTCGAGCTCGTGGCTCAAACGATAAAGAGACTGATGAGGGGGCGGGTCGACAGCGTCTGAGAAAGTTATTGCGTGAGGGGAATTTGGACGATAAGGAAGTCGAAGTCGAGGTGGCCCCGCCGAATGTGGGGATCGAGATTATGGCCCCTCCCGGAATGGAACAGATGACCGATCAGTTGCAGGGGATGTTTCAGAATATGGGCGGTCAGAAAAAGATAACGCGAAAGGTGCAAGTGAGTGAAGCCATGCGTCTGCTCATTGATGAGGAGGCCTCGTTAATGATTAATGATGAAGATCTCAAGCAAGAAGCGCTTGATCGTGTTGAGCAGGATGGGATCGTTTTTTTAGATGAGATCGATAAAATTGTGGGCAATAGTGACCGCCAAGGTGCCGATGTCTCTCGTGAAGGCGTGCAACGAGATCTATTACCCCTGATCGAGGGGTCGACTGTGACAACCCGTAGCGGTATGGTAAAAACCGACCATATTTTATTTATTGCTTCAGGTGCATTTCAGCTCACAAAACCATCCGACCTGATTCCTGAGTTGCAAGGTCGACTGCCAATTAGAGTCGAGCTCGATGCTTTGGGTACAGAGGAGTTCGTCAGAATTCTAACTGAACCGAATGCCTCCCTTACTGAGCAGTATGCTAGCCTCATGGGAACCGAAAATGTGACGCTGAAGTTTTCTGCAGACGGGATCGACCGAATCGCCGATGTGGCCTGGCGTGTAAATGAAAAAACCGAAAATATCGGCGCTCGACGCTTGCATACCGTGATGGAGCGATTGCTTGAAAATATCTCATTTGAAGCGGCAGATCGAGGCGGACAATCAATTATTATTGATCGCGATTATGTGGATTCTCACCTTAGCAGCCTCGCTGAAGACGAAGACCTTTCTCGATATATCCTTTAACGCGGAGCGATCAAGGTAGCGGTATAGTCACTTGTCCGCCGCTTGGGTAGGGAAGGATATTAATGACGGTTTTGTTGATAGACGGGTTAAATCTGATTCGACGAGTGTACGCAGGCGTCCCCGAGGACGTCGACGATCGATCCAAGAAAGTGAGCAATGCCTGTTTGGCATCCGCTCGACGTGCGCTACGCCGCCATCGACCTTCTCATGCGATTTTAGTGATGGAGGTTTCTGGTAACAGTTGGCGTTTGCAGGAATTCCCTGACTACAAGAAAAATCGCCCAGCGATACCAATTGATCTGAAGCAGAGTCTACCGTCGATTGAGGCGGCGTTTTCTGAAATGGGCATCCACTCTTTGGCAGCAGAGGGTTTTGAAGCAGATGACGCAATTGCCTCGATCGCAGTGCGTACGCGCAAAATGCATATTCCAACAGTGATCCTGTCAACTGATAAAAGTTTTTGTCAGTTGGTGGGCCCCTGTATCACCCTTTTCGATCACTTCAATGAGAAGGAGCGTGATATCTATTGGATCATCGAGCATTTTGGTGTGGCGCCTGAAAAACTTGTTGACTTGATGACGTTAGCGGGTGACCCGGGACTATGTATTCCGGGCATTCGTAACGTCGGCGTTCAAACCGCATCACGCCTGCTCGATAAGTATGGCAGCGTCGACCAACTGTTGCTGCAGGTTGCAGATATTCCGGGAAAGCTAGGTGAGAATATTCGTCAAGGGATTGGAAATATTGAACTTACCCGGAAACTGGTGACATTGCGTCAGGACATTCATCTCGGACTTAATCTTCAGGATTTTCGATATTCCGATTCAGAGACTGAGGCAGTTTCTCATTAACAAAAAGAGAAGCTAATTCTTTTCGGGCAGAATTTCGATTCGGTCGCTGTCAGCGAGATCCACCGACAATCCTTGCACTGTCTTGAATTGCCGACCATCAACATCTTTTTTGTAGGCCTGATAGTCGAGTGTCGAACCTTGTCCGCTGGTGACCTGAATTCTGATAATTTCATGTTGATCCTGCCAGTGCAAAACGAAAACAAGCGCTGATATGGCAGCGATCAGTCCGAGCAACGTATAAGCGACAAATGCAGCCGAAATTTTTGACGGTGTTTCAACAGATGTTTTAGCGGGCTTATTTTTTTCGTTTTTGACTCGAAAGACCATGGCCACGATGATTATCACGGCAAGCGTGAATAGAATTTTGGTCAACATGTTTCTAGGTCTTTCCCTGGAGGCATCTGGAGATAGAATCCACCCGTTTTTATACTGGCCATGACTTCAGCAGGGTCGGCTGAGGCTAATGACGTCCTCGTAGCAAGATCGAATGAGATAACAAACTCAAGATCACCCAACTGTTCAGTTAAGGCAGCGGGAAGATTCTCAAGAGATTTCGAATCGGCAACGAAGAGATAGGCTCCTTCTTTACGACTGCCCTTGTATACCTCGCAATTCAATGGAGAATGTTTTGTGCGGTCTTTAGTTTGAGTCGGTTAGTCGTCACTATTTTTTCGACCGCCACCCCATAACCACGCCCATCCCGATCTTTTTTCAGTATGGGCGCGTTCTGTTACTTGAGTAAATGGGCGCTGTTCTTTTCCGACATAGAGCTGGCGTGGCCGGCCAATTCGGCTTTCGGAGGATTCCATCATTTCCTTCCAATGCGAAATCCAGCCAACGGTCCGACCGATCGCGAACAATACGGTAAACATATTTGTCGGAAAACCTAATGATCGAAGAATAATGCCTGAGTAGAAGTCAACATTTGGATAAAGCTTTTTATCAACGAAGTAAGGATCATCTACTGCAATTCTCTCGAGCTCCATTGCAAGGTCAAGCATGGGATCATTAATGCCGAGTTCGTTCAAAACTTCATGGCAGGTTTCTCGCATCACGGTCGCTCGTGGGTCATAGTTCTTGTAGACCCGATGACCAAAGCCCATTAATCGGAAACGATCTTCGGGATCTTGCGCTTTCTTGATGTATTTTTGAATTCGGTCCTTGGTGCCAATTTCACCCAGCATATTTAGAACGGCTTCATTGGCGCCACCGTGTGCTGGTCCCCAAAGTGAGGCAATACCGGCCGCCACACATGCGAATGGATTGGCATCAGATGAGCCAGCCAGGCGTACGGTTGAAGTCGAAGCGTTTTGCTCATGATCTGCGTGCAGAATCAAAATTCGATCAATCGCTCTTGCCAGCACCGGGTTGACTTCGTAATCCTCGGTAGGTACTGCGAACATTAAGCGCATTAGATTTTCTGAGTAGGTCAGGTTATTGAGCGGTTGTATGAAAGGCTGGCCCAGAGAGTATTTGTACGCATATGCGCCAATCGTTGGCATTTTTGCGATGAGTCGGTGTGCGGCGGTCATGCGCTGCAGGGGATCGTTGATATCGGTGCTGTCATGATAAAAAGCTGATAATGCGCCAACAACGCCGACCATCACTGCCATTGGGTGCGCGCTCCGCACAAAGCCGCTGTAAAACCGAACTAATTGTTCATGTAACATTGTGTGGCGTGTGATGTCGCCATCAAATAACTCTTTTTCTTCAGGCGAAGGAAGTTCTCCATGTAAGAGGAGGTAGCAGACGTCCATGAAGTCTGTGTTTTTTGCGAGTTCAGAAATTGCGTAACCACGATGCAGTAGAATCCCAGCTTCGCCATCTATGTAGGTGATTTCAGAAGAGCAAGACGCGGTTGACGTAAATCCAGGGTCGTAAGTGAATGCTCCTGTTTGAGCATAAAGTTTCCTGATATCGATTACTTTGGGACCTACGGAGCCGTGCAAGGTCGGCAATTCCCACGAATCACCCGTTTCGTTGTCAGTGAGGGTGAAAGAGCGGCGAGCTGCCTGTGCGAGATCACTCGGATTTTGCTGTTTTGCTTGGGACATGACGACTACCTCATATCTCCCAGCGCAACGCGCCAGGAGTTTTAAAAAAAGGAACGAGCTAAACCCGTGTTTTATACCGTATTAAAAAGGAAAACACAGTCTTGACATTCGGGTAGATTTTAGAAGGTCTGTACATCTAAGTCATCTCGGCCTATTTTTCGCGCTATTTTTGGTACTTTCTGGGAAAAATGGTGTGCTCAAGCGAACCTGTCTACAGCAATAATTTAGGAGCAATTTGTCAAAATTATGATCGGTGAACCGTTTAGTATCGAAACCCCGAGCGCGGGCAAAATTCATGGCGTTCGATGGGGTAACCCTAACGCCCCGGCTGTGCTGGCGTTACATGGCTGGCTAGATAACGTGGCCACTTTCGCGCCGTTATCGCCGTTTCTCGCCGATTTGCAGATTTTTGCAATTGACTTGCCCGGCCACGGTTTTTCTGAGCATCGTCCGCCAGGAGTCAGATACCATCTGCTGGATTACGTGCCCGCCGCGCTAGAGTCCGCCGATGCGCTCAAACTGGGTGATTTTATTCTCATGGGTCATTCCCTGGGCGGCGCGATATCGGGTCTTTTAACTGCTGCGATGCCAGATCGGATTAGGGCGCTCGTGTTGTTGGAGGCGTTGGGCCCGCTATCAGAACCGGAAGATAAGGTAGCCATCCGACTATCTGATTCGTTGCATGCATATCAGTCGGCTTACGCTAGAACGCCCACGGTCTATCCTGAGCTTAAAGCACTAATCAAAATGAGAGCGGATGTGGGCAAAATGACTGAAACATCGGCTCAGCTTCTGATTGAGCGAAATACCTATCGAATTAGGGATGGCTATCAATGGCGAAGTGATTCTCGATTACGCTTGCCCTCACCCTTTTATTTTTCAGAAGCACAGGTGTTGGAATATCTTAAAGCGATCAACGTGCCCACGGTAATAATTTTAGGAGAAGATGGACTACTTCTGCAGCGTGATACTTTGGCAGCAAGGTTGGCAGCTTTGCCTGAGGCAGATGTACACAGGTTTCGTGGTGCGCATCATCTCCATATGGATAACCCTAGACCTGTTGCTGAAGCAATTAATAAATTTATATCAACTATTGCTTAAGAAGCTTAATGGCTGGTCGGTTGGTCTTCAAAAAGTAACTCTAGTATTTGATGCTGAACCTTGATGCCGTTTGATTGGTGTGCTTGTGCGCTATTGTGCAGAATGGCGACCACCCAAATATCACCTTGACGGTCGATGGCATATCCTGCGAGCGATCTGACATTTTTTAAGAGACCTGTTTTCATTCGAATTCGTCCAGGCTCGGCGATATTATGGAATCGATTTTTTAGGGATCCATCTACCGTGGCAGTGGGTAAAGAGCCCAGAAACTCGGGCCACCACGACATTGAGGTCATACCCTCAAGAAGGGTTGTAAGATCCGCAGCGCTTATTCGCGCAACGCGAGAAAGACCTGCTCCATTGTCGATCTGGAGTTCGGAAAGATGCAATGAATTTGAGTGAAGCCATCGATCGATTGCGTCCCGACCTCTCGACGGTGTGCCAGGCTGCGTGTTCAAGCTAGCATTAAGAGAAAGCAGAAGATTTCGTGCCATTACATTATTACTGAACTTATTAACGTAGCGAATCACTTCCGCTAGAGGTACTGAGTCGAGATCGGCTATAACTGTCGCACCATCAGGTGTTTTATCGTACCGCCACTCGCCGGACAAAGTGCCACCCATTTTCTGCCAAAGGGATTTGAAAACACCGTAAACATATTGATCATGGGGTAGTAGGTTGTAGCGTAACGAGCGTGGGCCGCAGTTTCGAGGGTAGGAGCCGCCGAGGCGTAATATGGTTTTTTTGGATTCAACCTTAAGGTCGAGTGTGATTCGACGCCCACCTGTATTGCAGTGATCGTTACTCAGTTGAATATTGTTTTTGATCTTGAGCGTTGTGGCCGGCGGATTGACGCGAGTAGTAACTATTGAGTTATTCGCACTGATATTAATTTCGGTCGCGCCGAAATTAATCAATAAAGCATTGGGTGGGGTGTTATAGGTTCGCCGTGTTTTTCCATCGATCGTTTTATTTGAGATTTTGGATTGATCAAATACGGTGTTATCAAGAACAAGATCGCCGTTGATATGCGTGATACCTTGATTTTGAATTCTTTTGGCAAGTAGCCATAGTCTCTCGATGACAAGCCAGGGATCACCGTTTCCTCGCAAAATCAGATTGCCGTCGAGTGCATTGTTGCGCACCGTACCGTCAACCAGTGCCTCGGTTTTCCAATGATGCGTGGGGCCGAGTAGTTGGAGAGCAGCCGCAGTTGTGACGAGCTTCATTGCAGAGGCCGGGTTTCTGGGTGTCCGAGGGTTGTGATTGACTAATAATTTTCCGTCGCGAACGCGGCGAATAACCACACTGATTGAGTCTGGAGTAACATGATTTCGATCCAGTAGTTTCTGAAATGACGTGTCTAAAGCCAGCGTGGGGGTTGATACAGTCGAGATCAACACGGTCGCTAACGCCAACTGAATTAATTTCTTGTTCATCCGGAAAATTTTAGATTTGGTTTAGAGGTTAAAAAATCACAGGCTCAGAAATATGACCGCTCACGTTTCCTTTCATTGATATAATTGAACCCGGCCCATAAAACAACGATTTACAGTGATGGCAAGCAAAAGCATTTTTCGAGTTATCTTTCATAATCAGGGCAATATCTATGAGGTTTATGCCCATGAGGTCTCCCAAGGCGCAATGTACGCGTTTGTGGAAGTTGGTGAGATCATGTTTGGCGAGCGATCAAAAGTCGTGGTTGACCCGTCTGATGAGAAACTCAAAAGTGAATTTGCCGGCGTGAAGCGAACCTACATTCCTTTACAGGCTATTGTTCGAATCGATGAAGTTGAGAAAGAAGGCCAGGCAAAGATCATGCCGGCGGGCGATACCAAGACCGGAAACGTCTCCGCTTTTCCGATGCCCATCAAGCCGCCTTTGACTGACTAGCTCACGCGACTGCCGCTTCTGGACATTTAACGCCGGTTCCACCGAGTCCACAGTAGCCGCCTGGATTCTTTGCTAAATATTGCTGGTGGTAATCTTCAGCGTAATAAAATGATCCGGCCGTCGTCAGCTCAGTCGTGATCGCCCCGTATCCCGATTTTTGGAGCAGAACTTCATAGTGGCTTAAGGTGGTCTTTGCAATTTCAGTCTCCGCGTCGTTGCGAGTGTAGATCGCCGAGCGATATTGGGTACCCACGTCATTTCCCTGACGCATGCCTTGAGTCGGATTGTGCGACTCCAAGAAAACCATCAAAAGTTTTTGGTAGCTGATGTGCTGAGGGTCATAGATGACCAGTACGGCTTCGGTGTGTCCGGTCATCCCGGAGCAGACTTCATGATAGGTTGGATTTTTCGTGCTTCCACCGGCATATCCTACGGCGGTGCTGATGACGCCGTCCAGCTTCCAGAAGCATCGCTCTGCACCCCAGAAACAACCTAATCCAAAGATCGCTTGGTGGCTACCTTCCGGAAAGGGGGGCGTGATCGATGCGCCGTTAACGAAGTGGGGATCCGAAATTACGATGGCCTCGTCCCGCCCGGGCAGGTTTTGATCGGAGTGAAAGATATTGGATTTCATTTTTCTAAATCTAAGTTTTTCGCAATTTTACGTTTCTGGACGTAAAGCAGTTGTGACTCGGGGTAAACCTGCATAATCATCAATTTGACTGTTTAATTCTAATCCCGCCTCTTTTATCAAAATAGCAACCGCGTCTTTTTGGTCATAACCATGCTCTAGGGCAAGAAACCCACCTGGATTGAGGTGGTTCTTAGCCTCCCAACAGATGGTTCTCAAGCAATCGAGACCATCCATTCCGCCGAAAAGCGCCTCGGCAGGCTCAAAGCGGGCCGTGCCTGCCTCAAGGGCCGGATCGTCCGTTCTGATATACGGGGGATTGCTTACGATCAGATCAAATTGCGTGCCTTGAAGTTTTGAAAACCAGTCGCTTTGCAAAAAACAAATTTGTAGCCCAAGTGCAGCTGCGTTTTCTGCGGCTTGAAAGAGTGCAACAGAACTTATATCAGTCGCTGTGATTTGGGCATGGACCCGCTCACTGGCAAGTGCGATCGCGACTGCGCCACAGCCAGTGCCGAGGTCCACTATTTTGCTGTTGGTGTCGCAAGGTATTTGATCAAGAACGGTTTCCACGAGCACTTCAGTTTCAGGGCGAGGGGTAAGGGTTGCCTTATTGAGTTTGAGGTCGATTGACCAAAACTCCTTATGTCCCAATATGCAGGCGATAGGTTCGCCTAGCTTTCGACGATCCAGATAATGATGAAAAGCAGCGAGCGCATTGTGGTGAATAAGCTGATCAGGGTCTCGAATTACACTTGACTGATCGATCTCGCAGGCCGCATGCAATAGAACTTCAGCATCGCGCCGCGCAGAGTCACTTGTTGACTGGAGCTGTCTAATGGCGTCAGCAAGAACCGCTGAGGCCCGCGAATCAGTCACTTCCCAACGCGGCAAGCTCATCTGCTTGGTGCTCAGACACCAGAGGTTCGATGATCAAACCGAGATCACCTGATATTATTTCGTTAAGTTTATAAAGTGTCAGATTGATCCGGTGGTCTGTTACTCGACCCTGGGGAAAATTATAAGTACGAATGCGTTCTGATCGATCACCACTGCCCACGAGACTTCGTCGATTTTGAGCTTCTTCTTGTTTTTGAGCGCTGATTTTAGCCTCGAGCAGTCTCGAGCGCAGGACGGACATCGCACGGGCTTTGTTTTTGTGCTGAGAGCGCTCGTCTTGGCACTCAACGACCACGCCGGTCGGAAGGTGGGTCAACCGGACCGCGGAATCCGTTCGATTGACGTGCTGCCCGCCTGCGCCTGAAGCTCGATAGGTGTCCACTCGCAGGTCTGCAGGATTTATTTCAACGTCATCAACTTCATCCGCTTCCGGCATCACCGCGACGGTGCAGGCTGACGTGTGAATTCGCCCTTGGGTCTCGGTTTCAGGAACGCGTTGGACCCGATGGGCGCCAGATTCAAATTTCAGCTGTGAGTAGGCCCCACGTCCAACGACGCGACTAATCACTTCCTTGAAACCCCCATGCTCGCCATGGCTTTGACTCATCACCTCGACTTTCCAGCCGCGCCCTTCCGCATACAGGTTGTACATCCGAAAAAGGTTTCCCGCGAAAATAGCAGCTTCGTCGCCGCCCGTTCCTGCTCGTACCTCAAGAAAAATATTACGATCATCGTTTGGATCTTTCGGGACAAGTAATCTGCGCAATGTCTCGAAGCTGTGATCAAGTTCTGACTGCAAGCGCGGCATCTCGTCATTTGCCATGCGTCGAATTTCTGGATCTTCGTCGCTGGCCATTTCTCGTGTTGCGTTTATCTCGTTGTCCAGCGTAAGGTAACCTTCGAAGTGGTCAACTACGGGGCCGATATCGGATAGTTCGATTGATAAGTCCCGAAAAGAGTTTTGGTCTCCAATTATCGAAGGATCAGACAGTAGCGCATTAATTTCCTCGCGTCGCTCGATCAAGTGTTCGAGCTTGTTTCGCATCTGATTATTCATCGTTATGCTTTAAGTCTGAAAAGTCGTTTTGTGCTTTTGATCAGGCCAGAGTCACCTTTCTGACTCGCCTGTTTTAGCGCCTGACTTGGACCATGGGTGAATTTTTGACTGAGGTTATGAGCGAGTTGCTCGAGGATCTGATTTGCGTCCTCACCGTTAGCGAGACGCCTTTTGGCTTCTGCGAGTTCTGCCGCTTTCAGTAGATCAACCTTCGTGCGAAGTGAGCGAATCGTCGGCACGGAGTCAAGCGAACGCATCCAGTGCATAAAGCGTACAACCTGCAGGTCGATTATTTTTTCTGCTTCAACTGCCGCTTCCTGGCGAGAGGCTTGATTCTGTGCAATCACCTTTTCAAGGTCGTCAACTGTGTAAAGAAAGACGTCTTCAAGCTCGTCTACTTGTGGTTCGATATCCCGCGGCACGGCAAGATCAATTAAAAACATGGGTCGATGACGCCGTCGTCGTAATGCAGCTTCGACAGTGCCCTTTCCAAGAATAGGTAGTGTGCTGGCGGTGGACGCAACCACAATATCAGCTTCATGCAGTCGGTTTGGCATGTCGGCAAGAGAAATCGCTTCACTGCCAAGTTGACGGCTTAAGGTTTCGGCGCGTTCTGAAGAACGATTAGCGACAATAATATGTTTAACGTTATTTTGTTTAAGGTGACGAGCGACGAGCTCGATGGTCTCGCCGGCGCCTAATAGAAGGACAGTTTGATCGTCAAGTTTTGAAAAAATCCTTTTGGCCAGATCGACCGCTGCGTAGGCTACGGATACCGCACTGGCGCCGATCGCAGTATCCGTTCTAATTTGTTTCGCGACTGAGAAAGTGTGCTGGAATAATCGATTAAGTATCTTACCGGTCGTGCCTGCCTGATGAGCGACTGAAAAAGCAGATTTCATTTGACCCAGAATCTGTGGCTCTCCGAGAACCATTGAATCCAGTCCCGAGGCAACCCGAAAGGCGTGTTGAACTGCCTGCTCGTCAGGCAAGGTATACGTCGAGCCGGTTAGCGCATCGGGAGGGACATCGCCATAATCTCGCAGCCAATTGATGACATTGGAAGTGACCGGTGTATTCTGGTGACAATAAATCTCGGTTCGATTACAAGTCGAGAGGATCGTAGCCTCGGAAATCTCTGGCGCCTGGAGAAGTGAGCGAACTGCATCAGGCAGTTGATCAGGCGAGAATGCGGTGCGCTCTCTTAAAGCAATTGGCGCTGTTCGATGATTTAGGCCTAGGGCGAGAAGATGCATGATGGCCCTATTTTATGCGTTTTGGCCGGATTTTTATGTCATAAAAGATTAACGGGTTAAATAATCTCGCGGAGATTGACGACTTGAGTCCGTTACTCTCACTGTTTTTACAGGGATTCTGCTATTCTGACGTCGAATTAATTCTTACGGTAATTTTCCTAACAAATGCGCTCTAAACTAAGCTATCTCGCCTGGGGGTTACTTGTCATGACCTCCGTAGGGTGCGCGGGCACACCGTCATACGTCGCGGGAGATGATGCAGAATCCTCGAAACACGCTGGACTTTCGGGAGATTTGATCTACGAATATATGCTGGGTCGTGTCGCCGCTCGTCGCGGCGAAGGCCAGGTAGCGGCTTCTGCAATGGCGAAGGCCGCGGCACTCTCGTCGAGTGTTGATATTACGGTACAAGCTTTTTCACTATCGATGAATGTCGGCCAGTTTGAACAGGCTTTGGCATTGAGTGACTTGATGAATCAAGTCGATCCGCAAGGCGCACCGGAACGGCGCCTGACGATGCGATTACAGGCGCTGATTGCCCTGGATCGGGAAGATGACGTATTCGATACGCTTGTTGCGCTTGTCGACGTTTTGCCTGAGAGCGAAGGTGAGTTGGTTAGTTTTATTGCACAGACGCTAGGACGGCAAGAGGATGCAGATCGTTGGGTGCTAGTTATGGAACGGCTTGCGACCCACCTTAAAGACCAACCTTCAGCGCAGCTTGCACTGGCTTGGCTTGCGTATAGAACGGGAAAGATAGCGATAGCTGAAGACGCTTATGATCGCGCGATGGCTTTAAAGCCTGGGTGGGAGGAGGCGGCGCTGCTTAAGCTTTCTCACCTCAGTGATAAAAATAGTCTCGAAGAGGCATCTGCTTTTGCCTCACAGTTTTTGACAACCTTTCCTGACCGCCTACGTCTTCGGTTGAATTATGGCCGTCTTCTGGCGCAGTGGAACCAAAATATAGAAGCACTAGCGCAATTTGAGGCGTTACTTAAGCTAGCGCCCGAAAACATAGATGCGTTGTATGCCGCCGGCGTGTTGAGCGAGGGGCTCGGGCAAATGGAAAAAGCCCGTCAACTATTCGAGAGGTTACTGGTCGCTCGTCCGGAGGAGGATCGCGCCCGCCTTTATCTGGGACAAATTTTGAGTCGTCAAGGAGAAACCGAAGCGGCGCTTGTTTTACTCGGAGAGGTCGTGTCTTCGAATCTTTATCTTGATGCTCAGTTGCGGATTGGGTTTGTGCTTTCTGACGATAACCGGATCGAAGAAGCGATTGAGCATTTATCAAATATCACGCCGAAATCTCAGGATGAGCAGGTTCGTATCTACCTTGCGACTGAGCAGGTGTTCCGAGATAGCGATCAACTTGAAAAAGCGCTGAGTCTTCTTGATGCTGCCCTAATTGATATCCCGGATCATCCCGATCTACTTTATGCGAGAGGTCTCGTGACTGCGATGCTAGACCGGATCGACGACCATGAGCGAGATATGCGCCGTCTTATCTCTATTGAGCCTGAGAACCCCCACGCGTACAACGCGCTCGGCTACACGCTGGCCGATAAAACGGATCGCTTAGTGGAAGCGCTCGAATTGATTGAGAAAGCGTTGACACTATCGCCTGGCGATCCTTTTATTCTTGATAGTCTTGGCTGGGTTCATTATCGTCGTGGTGACCTTGATTCAGCTCTTGAGTTGTTGCAGCAGGCGATAGAGCAGCAGCCTGATGCAGAGATTGCCGCCCATCTTGGAGAGGTGCTCTGGCAGATGGGCGATCAAGATGGCGCTCTAATAGTTTGGCAAGGTGGTCAGCAAAACAATCCTGACAATGCGGTGCTTATCGAGACACTGCGAAGATACGGTCAGTAATGTTGCTGCGAATCTTCGTGGCGACGATATCTTTAGTCACGGTAGGCTGCGCGACGGTGCCATCCGACCGCGGTCAGTCAATTTCCGATCTTGAGACGGCTTGGCAGCAACAAGAATCAGCATTAAATAATCTCACCCGATGGAAGATGGCAGGTCGCATTGCTCTGCGGACGGCTGATAGCGGCGCCACCGCCAATTTACGTTGGCGCCGCACCGAACGCGGTGATCAGATATATCTTTTTGGTCTTTTGGGTGGCGGAAAGGTGCAGCTTGATATCAAAGATCGCAAAGTCGAGTTACGCGATGCAAAAGGTCAAGTTTTCACTGGAACCGATGTCACCGCGTTGCTTTATCAGGTCACCGGCTGGCATGTTCCCTTTGGTTCATTAGATGACTGGTTGCGTGGCCTCCCGGCGTCAGGTGATTATGACTCTATCGAGATTGATCAGGATGGCAGACTTGTTCATCTGCGCCAAGGTGGCTGGGAGATTTCATATGACGAGTTTATGTTGGTCGGTAATTTGACATTACCCAAAAGAATTCAATTAACTGCTCAACCAAAAACTATCGAGGCGCTTGTTTCGACCGGCCACCTCTCGGGTGACCGATTAGCGCTAAAAATTTTTGTTGAAAATTGGCAGAGCAGCTTGTCAAAACAGGCACCGAGTCAGTGAAGAACTGGTTAGCACCTGCCAAGTTAAATCTTTTTTTGCATGTAGTGGGCCAACGGGATGATGGCTTTCATGAACTTCAGACATTGTTTCAACTTCTAGATTTCGGCGACACCCTCAGCTTCGAAATCACCTCAGATGGACGGGTTGAGCGGTCAGATAACCCAGGTCTCCCTGAAGATGACCTAACCATTCTTGCAGCTCGTGCTTTAAAAAGGTACAGCCATTGTGAGTTGGGGGTCAAAATTAGTCTCGATAAGAGAATTCCGCTGGGTGCGGGGCTTGGCGGCGGCAGTTCCGACGCAGGAACAACTTTAGTAGCACTCAATAAGCTCTGGAATTTGGACCTTAGCCGGCAATGTCTCTCGGATATTGGGCTGAGTCTGGGTGCGGATATCCCGTTTTTTGTGGGGGGCCACTCTGCCTGGGCAGAAGGGATCGGAGAGCGTCTCACGCCGGCACAGTTACCTGATCGTCATTACTGCGTGGTCTGGCCGCAGGTTAATGTGCCTACAGCAGCTATATTTTCGGATCCAGAATTGACACGAAACACGCCGCCAATCAGAATACCGAGCCCGTCTAATGAGGTTTGGCGGAATGACCTGGAGCCGGTAGCGAGGAAGCGGTTCCCTGAGGTAGGACGATGTTTGGAGTGGTTAAGCCAATTTGGAGTCGCTCAGATGTCTGGTAGTGGATCTGCGGTGTTTCTTATCACGGAGAGTGATCAGTCTGGCGACGAAATTATTAAACAATTACCGGCTTCTTTTAGCGGCTTGGTTGCTCGAGGCATCAATCACAACCCCGCATTTTTTGAAGAGCCTTCTGGGGTGTAGCCAAGTGGTAAGGCACCGGATTTTGATTCCGGCATTCCCAGGTTCGAATCCTGGCACCCCAGCCATATTTATTTGAAGTTGATTTATTTTTGAGGCGGCAAAAATACTGATGGCTATTGATGATTTAAAGCTATTTACCGGAAATGCAAATCCTGGGCTGTCAAGCGAAGTGGCTGCTCAGCTTGGGATTGGTATCGGGCGTGCTGTGGTTTCAACTTTTAGTGATGGCGAAGCTAACGTCGAAATTATGGAGAATGTTCGCGGCTCCGATGTCTATGTGATGCAGCCGACCTGCGCGCCCGCTAGTCAAAACCTGATGGAATTGTTGGTGATGATCGACGCACTGCGCCGCTCCTCAGCGGAGCGTATTACTGCCGTGCTTCCGTACTTTGGCTACGCGCGGCAAGATCGTCGCCCTCGAACCGCTCGAGTGGCAATTACCGCAAAGTTGGTCGCCGATATGATTGGTATTGCTGGTGCGGATCGAGTGGTGACAATGGATCTTCACGCGGATCAGATCCAAGGTTTTTTTGATATTCCGGTGGATAATATTTATGCCGCTCCTGTTCTGAACGGAGAGCTTTGGCGTCATGCACCGGAAGGGCTCATGGTGGTTTCACCTGACGTGGGTGGGGTGGTAAGAGCTCGTGCAATGGCCAAACAGCTTGGGGTTGAGCTCGCCATTATTGATAAACGACGCCCAAAGGCAAATGAAGCGAAAGTCATGCACATTATTGGTTCAGTCGATAAACGCAGTTGTGTGCTGATGGATGACATGGTGGATACAGCCAACACGCTTTGTGAGGCAGCCTCAGCACTCAAAGACGCAGGTGCGGTACAGGTGAAAGCGTGTTGTACGCATCCAGTGTTTTCGGGAAAAGCCGTAGAGCGAATTGAGGCTTCGGAGCTGGATGAGGTTGTGGTGACCAATTCGATTCCGCTTAGCGAAGAAGCGATAAATTGTAGTACGAAGATTCGCCAGATTAGTGTTGCGAGTCTTTTGGCTGAGTCCATCCGTCGAATAGCAAGCGGCGATTCTGTAAGTTCTTTATTTTTAGACTAGTCGGGCTTTGAAGTCCCGATAAAATGCGGCGTGTTAGCGCCAGGTTAAGGGAGATTTTGTAATGAGTAGTAACTATGAATTGAGCACCCAGGGTCGGGATTCATTTGGCACAGGCGCAAGTCGTCGGCAGAGGCGGGAAAATCTAGTTCCTGCGGTTGTCTATGGAGCGGGAAAAGATAATGAGAGCGTAATGCTTGATCATGATCAGGTTATGCATAGCCTTGAAAAAGAGGCCTTTCACTCCGCCATTATAGATCTCAAAACAGATAAGGGATCGCAGCAGGTGATTCTCCGTGAAGTCCAGATGCATCCGCATCGACAGTTGGTGATGCATGTTGATTTTCAGCGTGTTCGGGCGAGCGAGAAACTTCATATGAAGGTGCCTTTGCATTTTGAGGGCTCAGATGTGGCGCCAGGCGTAAAAACTGATGGCGGTATTTTGTCGCATCCGATCACTGAACTAGATATCACTTGCTTGCCAAGGGATTTGCCTGAATTTATTGCCGTTGATGTTTCAGAGCTCAATCTAAACGAGAGCTTGCATCTATCGAGTATCAAAATGCCCGAAGGCGTTGAATTAACGGCAACCGCATTTCCTGAAGGCGAAGACCCAACGATCGCCACTATTTCTCCGCCGAAAGTTGTTGAAGAAGAAATCGTTGAAGAGGGTGCAGATCAAGAAGCTGAAGTCGATGCCAAGTCTGCGGAGGCAGAGGACGCCAGCGAAGCTTAGAAATTGCTGCGGGCTACGGTTAGTAGCGAGAAACTGTGTTGACGCTTTTGGCGGCATCCCCCCTAGATATTCGTGGCTTATGTCCGTTATCTCCTTAGTCGCGGGTCTCGGGAATCCGGGACATGCCTATGAGATGACTCGGCACAACGCCGGTTTTTGGTCGCTTGATGCGCTTTCGCGCCGATGGGCTCTATCATGGCGCAAAGAGAGTCGGTTTTCTGCGGAGTTGGCGGAGACCCGTGTGGGTAGCCAGAAAGTTCGATTCATACGGCCCACTTCGTTTATGAATGAAAGTGGCAACTCCGTGGCCAGTATTGCCGATTATTTCGATATCCCGCCTGAACAGGTTTTGGTAATGCATGATGAGCTCGATCTTTTGCCGGGAACCGTGAGGGTTAAGCGTGCGGGGGGGCATGGCGGTCATAACGGGTTGCGGGATATTTTCACAAAGTTGGGTTCCAGAGACTTTGTCAGGCTTCGTATCGGTATCGGTCATCCGGGTCATCCTGATGATGTCACTGATTGGGTGCTATCAAAACCGCTCAAAGAGGAACTGAATATGATTGATCGAGGAATTGACCAAGCGTTGGATCATTTTGAAGCGCTAATTTCAGGGAATATTGAGGCCGTGATGAAATCGCTCCATACACCGGCAGGGAAGGTGACGTAGATGGGGTTTCGTTGCGGCATTGTTGGACTGCCCAATGTGGGTAAATCGACTCTTTTTAATGCGCTGACCCATGCAGGAGCGCAAGCTGAAAATTACCCTTTTTGTACTATCGATCCGAACGTGGGGATTGTCGAAGTGCCGGATCCCCGACTTCAGAACATATCGGCGCTGGTTAATCCTGCGAAGCTCATTCCTACGGCAATTGAGTTCGTGGACATTGCGGGACTGGTTGCGGGCGCATCCAAAGGGGAGGGTCTTGGCAATCGATTTCTTGCGCATATTCGTGAAGTCGACGCGATCATTCATGTGGTTCGTGCATTTAACGACGATGATATTACGCACGTATCAGGGCGCGTTGATCCCATTTCCGATGCCGGTACGATTGAAACCGAACTCGCGCTTGCTGATCTTGAAACGCTTGAACGTGCCATTGAGCGGACGTCAAAAGCCGCGAAGACGGGTGACAAAAAAGTGCTTCGTGAGCTAGAGATCTTGAAGACCACTCATGAAGCCTTATCCAACGATATGCAAATTGCGGCACTCCTTACTGAAGATGAAGTGATTCATGCTTTGAAACCGCTTTGCCTGCTTACGGCAAAGCCCGTTGTCTATGTTGCAAATGTCGCCGAGAGTGAGCTGGAGGGTAATGAAAAAGTTGAAGCGCTTCGCAAGCATGCTGCAGAAGCCGCCGCTCAACTCGTGGTCGTAAGTGCCGCGATCGAGCAGGAAATTTCGGAGATTGATCCGAATGATCGCTTGAGTTTTCTTGAAGATCTTGGTTTGGAAGAATCTGGGCTCGATAAGGTGATTCGAGCTGGATATGAGTTACTCGGTCTACAGACATTTTTTACTGCGGGGCCAAAAGAGGTGCGAGCCTGGACCGTGCGGCGAGGGGCGACTGCACCGCAAGCTGCGGGGGAGATTCATACAGATTTCGAGCGGGGTTTTATTCGGGCAGAAACTATCGCTTATGACGATTTTATTGACCTTCAAGGGGAGCAAGGGGCCCGTGAGGCGGGGCGACTTCGACTCGAAGGTAAGGAATATGTGCTCAGTGATGGCGACATTATGCACTTCCGGTTCAATGTATGAGCAGCTGAATCGATTGATTCATTGCGCTGGACTGCCGAAGAAACGCTGAGTCGAAGAAGTCAATTAGGATGCCTACTGAGAATGCCACGCTCTCAACCTTGAAAAGACTCCGTAATAAATGTAGATTCTCTGACCCGATGGCTATGTAGCTCAGCTGGTTAGAGCACGGCATTCATAATGCCGGGGTCGGTGGTTCAAGTCCACCCATAGCCACCACTTTCTTCTTTCTTGAGAGAGCCGTCGCTGCCAGCGGATTATTGATCTGGCGCGGCGTTATCTTTGACTTTTTCCCAAACGCCAAAATACTCAAGATGATTGGATTCGCCGTCACTCTTCAGTATGCAGTGCGCTGAAATATTTAAACGCTTGATGCCTTCCTCCATCATACTGTGGAACGCCGCCGAATCCCAAACGTGCGCATGTTCGCGTCGTTCTCGAGCATGTTGAATATGGTGATTCACTCCGATCGGATCAACCAGTGTTGATGGATGGACAGCCCTTAGAAAATCCAAGTAATGATCGTCATCCACTGAAGTTACCTCATCAAGATATTCGGACCATAAGTGATTAAATGAGGTGATGTCGCGATTACAGTCATAATTAAATCCTTTGTCGGGAGCAGAGATGACAAACTTGCCATTGACCTTCAGAATTCTAAAAGCATCATGAATTACGCGGATAGGGTTCGCAATATGTTCAATGACGTGATTCATGATCACGAAGTCAAATTGATTGGTGGCGAAGCTCGAAAGCGCATTTTTGTCGAGGTCTACAATATGTTTGACATCAACGAATCTGGCCCGGTGCAGTTCAGGAAATAGCTGGGCGGCTTCGCTCGCGCTTAACACGTCGCAGTATTCCGTCGAGCAATGCTTGCTTAACTTGGCCGGACTATGTAACGCACCAATTTCGATGCCTCGACCGTCCAGTTTTCGATATCCCCCGCGTCGATGCCGTAGTCGATACCCGCTTCTTGAGGCGAGAGCGCCAAGAATATTGCGAAAGATGACTCGAAAGTTTGGCGCTTTGCGCATGATCAGTCAGAAGACGTATTTTTGGGGGAGAGAATCGGCGTCGTTAGTTTCGAGAGTGACAGGCGCTGCTTGCCGTCTTGGTCAAAATTGTCGTTTTTCAGCCATGTCTCAAAAGCCACTTTGAGTGCTGGCCATTCTGAGTCGATAGCGGCAAACCATGCGGTGTCTCGATTGCGTGATTTGTAGACAGTCGCTTGTCGAAAAATCCCTTCGAAAGATAAACCGAGTCTCAAGGCGGCTCGTCGAGACCGATTATTCAGGGCATCACATTTCCATTCGTATCGCCGGTAGCCGAGTTCAAACGCGTATCGCATCATTAGATACATTGCCTCAGTCGCGGTTGGCGTTCTTTGAAGAGCGGGTGAAAAATGGATATGACCCACTTCGATGGAGCCACTTACGGGATTTATTCTGAGGTAGCTCGCGATCCCAATGGGTTGATTATGAGTATTGAGGATAGTGAAAAACAGAGGGTCTTTTTCACTCGCGACTGCTTCCAGCCATGCTTTAAGTTGTTCGTTTGTGTTGAAAGGTCCATACGGAAGGTAGACCCAGTCAAAGTCTGCCGTGTCGTCCGCAAAGGCCTTAAAAAGCGACTCACTGTGCGTACCTGGGTCTAGAGGGACAAGTCGACAATATTGTCCATTGAGGTCTACCGAATCCGGGTGCTCAGGAGCCGACCAGCGAGGTAAGGATACACCGACTTTAAAATCCATATTAATCTCAAATATTGACTATTTAATACCCAACGCTCGCTTTTTCTCTGCGCTAACCGCCTGAATGATTCGGTCAGCTGACATTGCGATGAACGCAATGCCGAGGCCTGCCACAAGACCCTCGCCGAAGTTGGCCTGCCCGAGGGCCACGTAGACTGCTTGCCCCAAGCCCTGTGTGCCGACGAGTGCTGCAATAATCAACATGGCGAGGCCGAACATAATGGTTTGATTAAGGCCCAGCATAATCTCAGGGATAGCGAGAGGGAGTCGCACTTGCCAGAGAATCTGAAAGGGTGTGCAACCTGATGCGATTGCAGCCTCCACGACATCGTTATTGACATGCCGGAGCCCGTGCTCCGTGTAACGAATGGCTGGAACGATTGCATAAGCGATAATTGCAAGAAATGCGGTGAATTCTCCGACCTG
>Ga0233427_10000809_pt1 | contig 37218 bp, 43 predicted proteins | sample SI_118_April2016_5_FD_179885 | JGI IMG/M metagenome (GOLD analysis project Ga0233427, IMG submission 179885) | Seawater microbial communities from Saanich Inlet, British Columbia, Canada - SI_118_April2016_100_MG | ecosystem: Environmental > Aquatic > Marine > Inlet | place: Canada: British...
CAAAATAATGAATTCAGCTAAAGATTTAGGATGTTTGATCATGCAACATGCAGAAGATTATCATCTTTCTAAAAATGGAATGATTAATTCTGGTATAATTGCTACTAAACTTGGTCTATCAGGAATTCCAGACATTGCTGAGAGAATTATAATTGAAAGAGATTTAACTTTACTTGAAAAAGCAAAATGTCGTTATCATATATCTCAAATTTCATCAGCAAAATCAGTTGCTGTAATTAAAGAAAGAAAAAGTAATATTAAATTTACATGTGGTGTTTCAATAAACAATCTCTCTTTAAATGAAAATGATATTGGAGATTTCAAAACATTTTTAAAACTATCCCCACCTTTGAGAAAAGAAGAAGACAGGGAGGCACTTGTTCAAGGTTTAAAAGATAGATCTATAGATGTGATTGTTTCAGATCACAAACCTGAGGATGAAGAGTCTAAAAGATTAACTTTCTCTCAAGCAGCAACTGGTGCTTCAGGCATAGAAACACTTTTATCTTTAAGTTTAGAGTTGTTTCACAATGGATCAGTTAAACTTGAAACTATAATCCAAGCCTTAACTTCTAGTCCTGCAAAAATTTTAGGTATTAATAAAGGAAGTCTTTCAATAGGCAATGATGCAGACTTTTGTGTTGTTGATTTGGATAAGCCATGGATTGTAAAAAAAGAAAATTTAGTTTCAAAATCCAAAAATACTTCAATTGAGGATAAAAAACTACAAGGTAAAGTAACTAATACATTTGTGCAAGGTAAGGAGTTATTCAAAATATAACGATGGAACATTTTATAATTGGTATTATTTCTTATCTTATGGGATCTATTCCATTTGGTTTAATTTTAACAAAATTTTTTTTAAAAAAAGATATTCGCGATATAGGTTCTGGCAATATAGGTGCTACTAACGCACTAAGAACTGGTAACAAGCTAATAGGATATACAACACTTATATTGGATATATCAAAAGCAATAATTCCTGTAATTTACGTTAAAGTAAATTTTCCAGAGTTAATATTTATTGCCTCATTATGTGCATTTTTAGGACATGTGTTTCCAGTTTGGCTTAAGTTCAAAGGTGGAAAAGGTGTCGCCACATATGTTGGAATTTTGTTTTCTATAAATATCTTATTGGGAGCAATTTTTATAATAAGTTGGATAGTTATATTTATATTAAGTAGATATTCATCTCTGTCATCAATAATTGGAGCCATATCTATACCAGTTTACCTTTTGATAGTTGGACAAAGCAATAATGTTATTTTTTTTGTAATAATGTTTGTTTTGATCTTTTTTACGCACAGAGAAAATATTAAACGACTGAAAAATAAAGAAGAAAGTAAGACTAAAATTTATTAATTTGACTATCAAACCCTTTTGGGTAGTTTGTTAAATTATGAATCTAGTCATAGTTGAAAGTCCCGCTAAAGCAAAAACTATTAATAAATATCTTGGTAATAATTATACTGTTTTAGCAAGTTATGGTCATATAAGAGATTTACCCTCTAAAAATGGTTCTGTAGATCCTGATCAAAACTTTAAGATGGAATGGGAAGTTGATAGTTTTTCAAAAAAATATTTAAAAGAAATCACTGATGCTGCAAAAGATTCTTCTAAAATTATTTTAGCAACGGATCCTGATCGTGAAGGTGAAGCTATTGCATGGCATGTAAAAGAATACTTGAATGAAAAAAAACTTTTAAAAGATAAAGAAGTTGAGCGAGTTGTGTTTAATGAAATTACAAAAAAAGCTGTTACATACGGAATTGAAAATCCAAGACAAATTGAACCATTGTTAGTAGATGCTTATATGGCAAGAAGAGCTCTAGATTATTTAGTTGGTTTTAATATTTCACCTATCCTGTGGACAAAGTTGCCAGGATCAAAATCAGCAGGTAGAGTTCAGTCAGTAGCTTTAAAACTTATTACAGAGAGAGAACATGAAATTGAGTCTTTTAATCCAGAAGAATTTTGGATACTAACAGTAAATTTTCAAGACAATAAAAAAAAATTAATTAGTACAAGTATATCTCAACTTAATGGAAATAAAGTTGAAAAATTTTCATTTAGAAACAAAACTGAAATAGATAAAGCAATTGAGAATATAAAAGATAAAAAATTTGATATAACTGACATTGAGTCAAAAGTAGTTAACAGAAACCCCTCTGGCCCATTTACTACTTCTACATTACAGCAAGTAGCTTCAAGTAGACTAGGTTTTGGCGCATCAAGAACAATGCAAATTGCTCAAAGACTTTATCAAGGAATTGAAATTGATGGTGAAACAGTAGGTTTAATTACATATATGAGAACAGATGGCACAAACTTATCAGCTGATGCAATTACAGACTTTAGAGATTATATAAAAAATGAATATGGAAAAGAATACCTTCCAGATAGTCCTCTAAATTATTCTGGAAAAAAAGCTAAAAATGCTCAAGAAGCTCATGAAGCTATAAGACCTACAGATATTAACAGATCACCCGAAACTGTTAAAAAATATTTAAGTGCAGATCAACAAAAACTCTATAATTTAATTTGGAGTAGGGCTCTATCGTCACAAATGGGGACTGCAAAATTTGATAGAAGTACAATAACTATAACTTCAAAAGATGGAGATACTATATGTAAAACAAGTGGTTCTGTTTTAAAATTTGATGGTTATTTAAAAGTATTTCCAAGCTTGAGCAAAGATGATGATGAGGCAATTGTACCAGAAATGTTTAAAGGTCCAATAAACATTGAGGCTCTTTTTGATGAACAACACTTTACACAACCACCGCCAAGATATTCTGAAGCAAGCCTTGTAAAAAAATTAGAAGAACTTGGTATTGGTAGACCATCAACATACGCAAGCATAATTTCAACAATTGCTAATCGTGGATATGCTGAAATTGTTAATAAAAGATTTTTTCCAACAGATCGAGGAAAACTAATTTCAGCCTTTTTAGAAAAATTATTTTCTAAATATGTAGATTATAATTTTACTGCTGACTTAGAGGAACAATTGGATGAAATAACTACAGGAAAAGAAAGTTGGATAAAAGTTTTAGAAATGTTTTGGAAAGATTTTAATAATAATGTTTCTGAGGTTAAAGAAAAGAGAACCAGGGAAGTTTTAGACCTGTTAAATGATAGTCTTGGAACATTAATTTTTGACAAAGACTCTGATGGAAAAGTTTTGAGAAAATGTCAATTGTGTGAAACAGGTTCATTAAGCTTAAAAAATAGTTTTAGAGGTGGAGCTTTTATTGGTTGTTCTAATTATCCAGAATGTAAATTTACAAGGCCATTATCAAAAGCAAAAGCTGCTGCTCAAGCCCAACTAGCTGAACCTAAATTTATAGGTAAACATGAAAATGGGAATGATATTTATTTAAAAAATGGAAGATTTGGCCCCTATTTACAATATGAAAAAATACCAGAAGAAGTTATAGAAGAAAAAGTCAAAAAGAAAAAAAAGAAGACAAAAAAAATTAAAGTAGATGTTAATGAGCTTTTAAAAAATGTTTCAATACCTAAAGGTTTAGAATTAAAGACTATAGATTTAGAAAAAGCTCAATTTTTATGCTCGTTACCAAAACTATTGGGTATTAATCCTGAAAACCAAAAAGATATTACATTAAATACAGGTAGATTTGGTCCCTATTTAAAATGTGAAAATAAATCAGCAAGAATAGAAAATATAGAGGAAATATTTTCAATAGGTTTAAATAGAGCAATAACATTAATAGCGGAAGCTAAACCAGGTAGAATGTCCTCATCAATAATTAAAGATTTAGGTGAGCACCCAGAGGATAAAAAACCAGTAAGAGTGATGAAGGGACAGTATGGTCCATATATCAAATATAAGGCATTAAATGCAACAATTCCTGAAGAAAAAGACCCTACAGAACTAACTATGGAAGATGCGTTAATCCTTATTGAGAAAAGAAAAGAATACGATAAAAATAAAAAAGGAAAGAAAAAAAAGAAAAAATAATGAAATTAACAATAACTATATTTACATTTTTTATACTCGTAAGCTATCCTGCTACAGCTAATGATAGTGACTGCAGTCAATATGATAAACTTTCTAAAGAATATGCCAAATGCAATTCATTATTACTTAAAAAAAAATCTATTGAAATTAAAGAAAAAGCTTCAAAAAAGTCAAATGAAATTAAAAAAAAAACCTCAAAAGAAATTGGTGATGTAAAAGAAAAAATTAAAAAATTTGATCTAAAAAAAAAATTATTGAAATTTAAGAATAGTAAATCACATAAAGAATATAAGGAGAATTAAAATGAATTTTGATGAAAATATAAAAAAACTAAATATTATTTTACCAGAAGCTAAGGCTCCAGTGGGATCATATGTGGCAACAAAGATTGTTGGAAACTTACTTTTTGTTTCTGGTCAAATATCAATGAATTCAAATGGAGAATTAATTAAAGGTAAAGTTGGTAAAGACTTAACTACAGATGAGGCATATAAAGCTGCTGAAAGATGTGGATTAAGTATAGTTTCTCAAGTCAAAAATGCATGTAATGGTAATCTGTCAAAAATAAAATCTTGCATAAAATTAACAGGATTTGTTAATTCAACAGAAGGTTTTATAGAACAACCAAAAGTCATTAATGGTGCATCAGATTTAATAGCTTCAATTTTTGGTGAAGCTGGAATGCACACAAGAGCAGCTGTTAGCACAAACAGCCTGCCCTTAGGTGTTTCAGTTGAAGTTGATGCTATTTTTGAATTAAATTAAATTTTATCTTCCGATACCAAAATATTTAAATCCTTGAGATTTAATTTTACCTGAAGAAAAAATATTTCTCATATCATAAATTTTAAGATTTGTTGATGGATGTAATTTCTTAAAATTAATAGATTTAAAATCATTCCATTCAGTATGTAAAATTACTAAGTCAGCTGACTTAACAGCATCACTGATTGAATTTGAAAAATTAACATTTTTTATTTTCTTAAATTCATCTTTATATCCTGTGGGATCATAGTATTTAATTTTTGCTCCTTGTTTGGAAAGATGTGGTATCATTTCCAAACTAGATGAGTCTCTCATATCATCTGTATTTGCTTTAAAAGTAACTCCTAAAAAACAAATTTTTTTATTTTTAATTTTATTATTTAATATTTCAGTTACTTTTTTTAATAATAATTTTGATCTTGAGGAATTTGATTTTATAACACTTTTAATCACAGATAGATTAATCTTAAATTTATCAGCTGTTGTGACAATTGCTTTTGTGTCTTTTGGGAAGCATGATCCACCATATGCAGGACCAGCTCTTAAAAATCGACTACCTATTCTTTTGTCTAGACCCATGGCTATAGAAATATCTTCTACATCAACACCTATTTTTTCACATAAATTGGCAATTTCATTAATAAAAGTAATTTTTGTAGCTAAAAAGGCGTTCGAAGCATATTTGATTAATTCTGAAGCTCTTCGATTTGTAGAAATAAATTTTGCACCTTTTGATATCAACGGTGCGTAAAGATTTTGTAAAATTGTTTTGGATTTCTTGTCATTGCAACCAATGACAACTCTGTCAGGATAAATAAAATCTCTTATCGCCTCACCTTCTCTTAAAAATTCAGGGTTGGAAACTACAGAAAATTTATTTTTATTAATTTTTTTTGATAATATTTTTTCAATTTCATCACCCGTTGTTACTGGAACAGTTGATTTTGTAATTATTATCTTAAATTTGTTAATAGATTTTGATATTTCTTTTGCCACTGAAAATACTTGATTCAAATCAGCGCCATCTCCATTTTTTTTTGTGGGTGTACCAACACATATAAAAATGATATCAGATTTCTTTATTGAATCATTTAAATCAGTTGAAAATTTTAATCTTTTATTTTTAAAATTTTTTAATACTAATTCTTCTAAGCCAGGTTCATAAATTGGAACTTTACCTTGTTTAAGATTGTCTATTTTATTTTTATCTTTATCAACACATATAACTTCATTGCCAAGATCAGAGAAACATACGCCACTTACTAGACCAACATAACCAGTTCCGATCATACAGAGCTTCATAACTTTGCGATCTCCTTTGATGAATTAATATAGCCACTCATGGTTCCACAATCTAAATATTTACCAGAAAAGTTATGTGCTATAAAATTTTCATTGTCGTTAATTAAAGATTGAATTGCATCAGTAATATGTATCTCACCTCCTTTGCCTGGCTTTAAATTTTTTAATTTTGAAAAAACTGTTTTGGGTAATATATAGCGACCTATTACAGCTTTATTTGAAGGTGCATCTTTAATTGTTGGTTTTTCAACAACACCTTGAATTAAATAATCAGTTTTATTTAATTTTTTATGAAGTTTATAAACACCCCACCTTGAAACAGTTTTTTTATTCACACTCATGCTTGCCATTACAGAAGCCTTATATTTTTTATGGGATCTGATCATCGATTTGGAACAGTTCTTTTTGATTATAAGATCATCTGGCAATAACATTAAAAAATATTTATCTTTAATTAAATTTTTTGTTTTGAGAACTGCATCACCAGTTCCTTTTGGTTTGTTTTGATATACAAACTTAATCATTTTTCTATATTTTAAAATCTTTTTATACTCCACAATAATTCTTGGATCTTTTTTCTTTTTAATTAGTTCTTTATAAAATTTATCATTATAAAAATATTTTTTAATCATCATTTTTTTTTTTGATATAATAAAAATTATTTCATTAATACCAGCGTCAACACATTCTCTGATTATGTACTCTAGACCAGGTTTTCCATTAATAGGTAAAAGTTCTTTTGCAAATACGCTTGTTAAAGGTAACAATCTAGTACCAAGACCAGCCAAAGGAATAATTGCTTGTTTAATCATTTAAATGTTTTACTTATTAAATAATTTAATACAAATGAAAATTTTATTAAACAATCGCATCTTACATGAAACATTGAGACCTTTTAAAAATATTGGTTTTGTACCTACTATGGGGGGTATTCATAAAGGTCATATTTCTCTAATTAAAAAATCAATCAAATTTAGCAAAAAAACAATAGTAAGTATATTTGTCAATCCTAAGCAATTTAACAACATAAATGATTTCAAATCTTATCCATCAAATATTAAAAAAGATTTGGATATTTTAAAGAAAATAAAAAAAATAGATTTTATTTATATTCCTAAATTTGAAGATATATATGATAACAAAAAAATATCGTCTATTAAAATTGAAAATAAAAATAAAATTTTATGTGCAAAATTTAGAAAAGGTCATTTTGAGGGTGTTTTAGATGTAATGAACAGATTAACGAAGTTAATTAAACCAAAAAAAATTTTTTTGGGTAAAAAAGATTTTCAACAACTTTTTTTAATTAAAAATTTTATTGAAAAAAAATATGATACAAAAATCATTGGGTGCAAAACAATTAGAAATAAGAGCAAATTAGCTTTATCTTCAAGAAACTATTTATTTAGTAAAAAAGAATTAAAGGATGTAGAAAAAATTTCAAAAAAATTTTTTAACTTAAAAATTAAGATAAAAAACACTAAAAATATCAATAAATTTCTACAAAAAACAAAAGTAGAATTAGAAAAATTTTTTAATATCAAAATTGAATATTTAGAAAATAGAAACATAAAAAATCTTTCTATTTCAAATAATTACATAGGTTCGAGAATATTTTTATCTTATTATTTTAAAGGTATTAGATTGATTGATAATTTTTAAGTTTATAGAAAATAAGCGCCTACACCTAAAAATGACACAAAACCTATAACATCAGTAATTGTTGTTACAAATACACTAGAAGCAATAGCCGGGTCTATATTCATTTTTTTTAATGTTACCGGAACTAAAATTCCAAATAATCCTGCTATTATCATTGTTAAGACCATTGATATTGAAATTATAATTGAAAGAGTATTATCTTGAAACCAAATTTGAACAACAATAGCACTTATGGCTGCAAATATAATTCCATTTAAAATTCCAATGGTGAATTCTTTTACAACATTTGATGAAAAATTATTTTCTGTTAAATCATTAGTTGCAATTGTTCTAACGGTAACTGCTAAAGTTTGCATTCCCGCGTTACCACCCATTGATGCAACTATTGGCATCAAAAAAGCTAATACAACCATTTGTTCAATCGTTGCACCGAATAAACTAATACACCATGTGGCTAAAAAAGCTGTGAATAAATTTAACAAAAGCCAGTTAAATCTTCTTCTTGTTTTAGTTATTACACCATCTGTTATTTCTTCATCACCTACCCCTGCTAATCTCAAGGTATCTTCCTCAGCTTCTTCTTTTAGAACAGTCAAAACGTCATCACTCATAATCATACCAACTAGCTTATTGTTTTTATCAACAACAGCGGCTGAATTTAAATTATAGTTTTCAAATAAATTACCCACTTCTTCTTTATCCATATCTACAGGAATTAATAATTGAGACTCGGACATAATGGAAAGCATTTTAGTATCTCTTGATGTGGTTAATACACGAGATGAAGGAACTGTTCCAATTGGTTTAAACTCCTCATTAATAATAAAGATTTCTAGAAATTCCTCTGGGAGATCTTTATTATCTCTTAAATAGTCAATTGTCTGACCTACAGACCAATTGCTAGGTATAGCTGTAAATTCGCGTTGCATTATTCTTGCAGCAGTATCTTCTGGATAACTTAAACTCTCTAAAAGTGCAAAACGATCTTTAGGTGGTAATGAACTAAGAATATTATTTTTTTCTTCCTCAGGTACATTTTCTAAAATTGATATAGCATCATCAGACTCTAAATTAGTTAAGATTGAGACTATTGAATCAGATGAAAGATAAGTAATAATTTCTGCTTGAATAGACTCATTAAGTTCTACAAATACCTCAGGATCAATTTTAAAATTATTAAGTTTTATTAAGCTTTCACGATCTGATTGATTTAAGTGTTCAATAATATCTGCAGCATCTGCTGGGTGCATTTCTTTAAAAGAATTAGTAATGAAAAGAGCATCATCATTAGCAATTTTTGATGTTACAACTTTTATATATTCTTTATTAAATTCAAAATTAACTTTTTTATCTTTTATTTTTTTAACTAAAGACATAATTCTACCTATAATTTAGATTGGACTATTAATAGATAATTAAGATAATACAATTTATAAATGAATATAGAAATCAAAAAGTCAATAAAACCAATAAATTATTTTGATGCAATAAATTTATTGGAGAAAAGATTGAATGATTTACATGAATATAAAGATAAAGAACTTATTTGGTTATTAGAGCATAATGAAATATTTACAGCAGGTACTAGTTATAAGGACAATGAGATTTTAGATAAATCTATTAAGCTTATAAAAACTAATCGTGGTGGCAAAATTACATGTCATGCTCCAGGACAATTAATCTGCTACTTTGTTTTAGATTTAAGAAAAAAAAAAGATATTAGAAAATTTATTACCAGTATTGAAAAAACAATTATTGAAACACTAAAAGATTACAAAATAGAAACATTTTCAGACAAAGACAATATTGGAATTTGGCATAAAAAAAACAATGTAATAAGTAAAGTTGCAGCTATCGGTGTAAGAGTAAAAAAATGGATTGCTTATCATGGGTTTGCAATAAATATAGACAATGATCTCGATCAATATAAAAAGATAATACCCTGTGGGATTAAGGATAAAGGAGTTACCAATTTAATCAAAATTGCAAATAATGATTATTCAAAATTAGATGATTTATTAATAGAAAAATTTATTTCAAATCTGAAAATCTAAGTCTTTTTGTTTTTAATAATTTTCTAAAATAATCTGGTAACAAAGCTGTATAAGTGTGCTTAATATCATTGGCTATAAATCTTATTTGATATGAATGTAGCATTAAATTTTTGTTAATACCCTTGTATGAATTAGATAATTTATACTTAACATCACCAAAAATTGGCTGCCCCACGGCATATAATTGTTTTCTAAGTTGATGTTTACGTCCTGTAATAGGTTTTAATTCAACTAAACTTGCTTCTGAGTTTTTATCTAAGACTCTATAAATTGTTTTTGCTTTTTCTATAATTTTTTTTTCCCCATCATATCTTATAAGGTCATCATTCCACTCACCGGAGTTTTTTTCTAATTCACCATGACAAATAGCTAAATATGTTTTATGTACTTTTCTTAATCTGAATAATGAAGTTAATAATTGAGCAGACTCTCTTGTTTTTGCCATTATAAAAACACCAGATGTGTCTTTATCTAATCTATGCACTGAATAAGGTTTTGTACCTTGAAAAATTTCACTTTTAGCAAAAATATCAACTAAATTTTTTTTTGATTTTGTGCCGCCTTGAACTGAAATACCAGAACTTTTATTAAGTACTATAAAATTTTCATTATTATCAATAATTTGATCTTCATTAGATTTAATAATATCTTTAGATGGTTCAAATTTTATTTTTTTTTGAACAATAGTTTCTTTGAAATCTATATTAAAAAAATTTATAACATCATCTGTTCTAACTTTAGTAGAACTTCTAATCTTTCTCTTATTAATCTTTATTTTGCCAGCTCTTAGATACTTTTCGATTAAGCCTTGTGGAATTTTACCAATTTTAAATCTTGTCCAGCGATCAATACGCATATCATTACACGTTGAATCAACGGTATATGACTTTTTCATGATTTAAAATTTATGCTGTTGCTTGGTTCTTTTCTTCAGCTTTTAGTGTTTCTTTAGAAGCATCTTTTTTCTTTTTATCTACTCTTCTAGCCTCAACGTCTCTATCAACAAATTCTATAATCGCCATGGGTGCATTATCACCATATCTAAATCCAGCTTTAATAATTCTTGTATATCCACCATTTCTTTTTTCATATCTCTTAGAAAGAGTTTTTTTTACTTTATTGGCAGATTTAATATCTTGCAGTTGGGAAACTAACATTTTTGTGGTTTGCAATGTTTCTTTTTTACCTAATGTTATAATTTTATCTGCTTGTGGTTTCAAAAATTTAGCTTTTGGCAAAGTAGTTTTGATTTGCTCGTATTTAATTAAAGAATTCAACATGTTCTTTAAAAGAGCCTTTCTATGTTCAGAAGTTCTGTTTAACTTCTTATTCGCCATTCCGTGTCTCATTAGATAGCTTCCTCTAATTTTTTAGACATTTCTGCTATATTATCTGGTGGCCAATTTGGAATTTCCATTCCTAAATATAATGACATCCCTGTTAAAACTTCCTTGATCTCATTTAAAGATTTTCTACCAAAATTAGGCGTTCTAAGCATTTCACCTTCAGATTTTTGCACTAAATCTCCAATATAAATTATATTATCGTTTTTTAGACAATTCATTGATCTTACTGAAAGCTCAAGTTCATCAACTTTTCTTAATAAGTTTTTATTAAATTCAGGTTCAGTTGATACTTCTTTCACAGGTGCCTCAACTGGTTCATCAAAATTAACAAACATTTTTAGCTGGTCTTGAAAAATTCTTGCTGAATAAGCCACTGCATCTTCTGCTGAAATCGATCCATTTGTTTCAACGTCCATAGTAAGTTTGTCATAATCCAATGCCTTACCTTCTCTAGCAGTACTTATTGAATAAGAAACTTTTTTAACTGGACTGTAAAGTGAGTCAATAGCTATAAGTCCTAATGGTGGCTCTTCTGGTTTATTTAAATCAGCAGGCACGTAACCTTTTCCAGTACTTACATTCATTTCCATATGAAAGTTTGTATTTTCATCAAGATTACATATTACTAGTTCAGGATTTAAAATTTCTACATCAGGAACTTGTGTAATATCAGAGGCTTTTATTTCGCCAGGTCCTTTAGCATCTAATATAAGTTTTTTTGTTCCTTCTGAATTACATTTCAAGGCTAAAGATTTTACGTTTAAAACTATATCTGTAACATCTTCTCTTACACCCTTGATAGATGTAAATTCATGTAAAACACCATCTATTTGAATTGATGTAACAGCGGCACCTCTTATTGATGAAAGTAAAATTCTTCTTAGAGAGTTTCCTAAAGTTAAGCCATAACCTTTTTCAAGAGGCTCTGCAATAATTTTTGCATGGGTTAGATCATCACTAATTTTGACATCTAATCTAGATGGTTTGATTAATGACTTCCAGTTTTTTACATTTACATTTTCGACTTCCATTAAACTCTCCTTTTTTTTGGTGGTCTAGTTCCATTATGAGGCATGGGTGTTGTATCTTTAATTGATAAAATTTTAAAACCTCTTGCTTGTAATGCTCTTAATGCTGTTTCACGTCCAGACCCAGGGCCCTTAACTTCAACAGATAAAGTTTTCATTCCATATTCTAATGCTTTAGAGGCAGCAGCATCAGCAGCAATTTGTGCAGCATAAGGAGTAGATTTTCTTGATCCTTTAAAGCCTTTTTGACCAGCAGAGGCCCAAGAAATTACATTCCCGTTAGTATCTGCAATTGAAATAATTGTATTATTAAAAGTGGATTGCACATAAGCAATTCCATTTAAAATATTTTTTTTAATTTTTTTCTTTTTTGAATATGAGCTTTTGTTACTTTTCTTTGAAGATTTCTCTATTTTTTGTTCTTTATTTTCAACTTTATCAGCTTTAGCCATAATTATTTTTTAGTTGGAGTTAATTTTTTTCCTGCAATAGCGATAGCTTTACCTTTTCTTGTTCTTGCATTACATCTTGTTCTTTGACCCCTTACAGGTAATTTTTTTCTATGTCTCGTTCCCCTGTAACAAGCTAGATCAATTAATCTTTTTATAGTTAGTGAGTAATCTCTTCTTAAATCACCCTCAACTTTAAAATTAGCATCAATGTATTCTCTAATTTTTAAGATTTCATCATCCGTCAATTCATTAATTCTCTTAGCTCTTGGTATTTCAAGTGAGCCACAAATCTGATTAGAAAATTTGTCACCGATCCCATAAATATAAGTTAAACCTATGTGTACAAGTTTGTTTTGTGGGATGTTGATACCTGCGATACGAGCCATAATTTTTGTGATAATTTGAGCCTTTTATATAATAAGATTCCGCAAAGTCAACGTCTTAAACAATGATAAAAGTGTCAATTTTAGTAGTTATTTCCTCAATTTCAAGTGTTCCATCAATCTCTTGAAAATTTGAATTTTTCGATAGAAAATTGAGAACCGGCTCAGTTGTTTTTGTATAAATATCGTATCTAGACATGATTGTTTCAAGATTGTCATCTTTTCTTTTGGCAAAGAATTCCTTTCCACATGGGTGTAAATTAATCTCCTCTTTATTGAAAAATTCATTGAGAGTTAAATTACATTTATCACAAGTAACTCGACCAATTATCCTTTTTTCTATAATTTCTCGAGGTACAACTAATGAAATTATCAAATCTATTTTTTGATTGGATTCTTTTAAGATTAAATCAAGATTTTTTGCTTGATCAACGGTTCTTGGATAGCCATCAAATATAATACGATCTCTAAACTTAAGGTTTAAAATAGTATTTTTAAGAAGTTTATTTACAATTTCATCAGACGCAAAATTACCTTTTGAAATAACAGCTTCTATTTGTTTACCAAGATCTGTATTCTTTTTTATCTCATTCCTTAAAAGATCTCCAGTTGATAGCTGGAAGTAGTTATGCTTCTTAACGATTAATTGAGCCTGGGTGCCTTTACCTGCGCCAGGAGGCCCAAATAAAATAATATTCACTTGTTATTTACCAAATTTAGTTTTTTTGACTAATTGTTCGTATTGAGAGCTCATTAATCTTGTTTGTATTTGAGTTACTGTATCTATAGCAACAACAACAACAATCAAAATTGAAGTACCACCCAAATAAAAAGGAATTGGATAATTAGCAATTAAGAATTCTGGCATCAAACAAACTAATGTTAAATATAGTGCACCAATAGTTGTTAATTTTGTTAAAATATTTTCAATATACAATGCAGTGCTTTCTCCTGGTCTAATACCAGGAACAAAACCACCATATTTTCTTAAATTATCTGCAGTTTCTGTTGGATTGAAAGTAATTGATGTGTAGAAAAATGTAAAAAATATTATTCCTGAAGCATAAAGCATCATATAAAGGGGCTGACCTTGTGTAAAATATGAACTTATGTTTAAAAATGTTTCATTGTTTGAAAAAGAAAAATTTGAAAAAGTTACAGGTAGCAGTAATAATGCAGAAGCAAATATCGCAGGAATTACCCCTGCTTGATTAATTTTTAACGGTAAATGTGAAGACTCACCTCCATACATCTTATTTCCCATTTGTCTTTTAGGATAATTTATCAATATCTTCCTTAAAGCTCTCTCCATAAATACTATAAATAAAATAGTTAATATTAATAAAACAAAAATGGCTAAAATCATAAATGTTGAAACTGCACCTGTTCTGCCAAGTTCAAAAGTTGTAACCAAAGCTCTTGGAATTTCAGCAACAATCCCCGCAAATATTATTAAAGATATACCATTACCTATACCTCTTTGAGTAATTTGCTCACCTAACCACATTAAAAACATTGTGCCAGCTACAATAGTTGTAACAGTTGTAATTTTAAAAAAGGCTCCAGGATTTATTACTAGGTCAGCTGAGGACTCTAAACCAACAGATAGACCATAACCTTGAACTGTAGCTAATACTACTGTTCCATATCTTGTAATTTGTGTGATTTTTGCTCTTCCTATTTCACCTTGAGCTTTTAAATTTTTGAAATAATCAGAAACACCAGTTAACAACTGTACTATAATTGATGACGAAATATATGGCATTATACCTAATGCAAATATAGCCATTCTACTTACGGCACCACCAGCAAATACGTTAAACATTCCAAGTAAACCTTTTTGGTTACCATCCATCATAATCTTAAGCTGTTCAGGATCAATACCTGGCAATGGAACAAATGTACCAAATCTGTAAACTGCAAGAATAAATATAGTAAATAATATTCTGTTTCTTAAATCATTTGTTGATGACGATGCGCTCATTGAAATTTATTATTTTTTCAATTGAATAGATCCACTAATTTTTTCTAGTTTTTCTATTGCTGATTTTGATGCTAAGTCTGCTTCTATATTTACTTTATCTTTAATTTCTCCAGTACCAAGAATTTTTAACTTTTGAGAATTTTTATTAATTAATTTTAATTTTTTAAGCAGTTCCATGTTTATAGTGTCACTAGGATTAATCGTTTTTTCATTAATAAATGACTGAATTTTTTCAAGATTCATAATTGCTATATTAGTTCTTGAAATTGGATTAAAACCTCTTTTTGGTAATCTTCGATATAAAGGCATTTGACCACCTTCAAAAGCTTTAATGGCAACACCAGATCTAGATTTTTGACCCTTAACACCTCTACCAGAAGTTTTACCTTTACCTGAGCCAATACCTCTACCAACTCTCATTTTAGATTTATTAATCTTATCTTTAGTGTTTAAAGTTATCATTATCCTCTTTTCTCAACTATTTCTGAAATCTTTTTGTTTCTAATAGCCGAAATTTGTTTTGGTGAATTTTGTTTTAATAAAGCTTTCATCGTAGCTCTGATAACATTATGAGCATTTGAGGTTCCCATAGATTTTGCAACAATATCTTTTACACCTAGCACTTCACAAACAGCTCTTACTGGTCCACCTGCAATAATTCCAGTACCTTTTGATGCAGCTCTAAGTACAATTCTTCCAGAACCATCTTTTGCTTTTACATCATGGTGTATCGTTCTTCCTTCTCTTAGAGGAATATGTATCAATTTTCTTCTTGCTACTTCATTAGCTTTTTTAATTGCATCTGGAACTTGTTTAGCTTTTGCATGAGCAATCCCAATTTTACCCGCTTGATTTCCGACAACAACTAATGCTGAAAAACCAAATCTTCTTCCACCTTTTACAACCTTTGTAATACGGTTAATGTGAACTAATTTTTCTAAAATATCGTCAGCTTTTTTGTCTTTAAAATTATCCATAATTAAAATTCCATTCCATTTTTACGTAAGGTTTCAGCAAATACTTTAACTCTACCATGATATCTGTATATTCCTCTATCAAAATATATTTTTGTAATTTTCTTTTCTTGAGCTTTCTTCGCTAGCTTTGTAGCAACTATTTTAGACAATTCTGTTTTGTTTATTTTGTTACCTGATTTAATGTCTTTTTCTACTGACGAAGCTGATAATAGAGTGACTTTATTAATATCATCAATTATTTGTGCCGAAATATTTTTTGTTGATCTAGAAATACATAATCTAAATCTATCTTTAGAAGCAACTTTTTTGACTTTATTGCTCACTCTAAATCTTTTTCTAATGGTAGTATTTAGTTTCATTATTTTTTCTTTCCTTCTTTTTTAAGAACATACTGACCTTTTTCACGAATACCCTTACCTTTATAAGGTTCAATTTTTCGATAAGTTTTAATTTTTGATGCTACAGAACCTACTTGTTGTTTATCTGAGCCTGAAATTTTTAAAGTTGTTTGTTTTTCAACTTCAATTTTAATACCTTCGGGAATGTCATAATTAATATCATGACTGTAGCCAAGCTGAAGGTTTAACTGTTTTCCTTTTAAAGCTGCTCTATAACCAACACCCACCAATTCAAGAGTTTTTTCATATCCTGTGCTTGATCCAATTACTGCATTATTAATTAGACTTCTGTTCATTCCCCAAAGTCTTTTAGAATTTTGATCAATTTTTTTTGGTTTGATTGAAATTTCTTTACCCTCTTTAATATCTAGATTAAACATTTCCAAATCTATATCGATAGATTTTTTTCCTAAAGGTCCTTCTATATTTATCATATTACCAGCCAAAACAACTTTAACTTTTTCAGGAATTGAAATACTTATTTTACCAATTTTTGACATTAAAATACCTTACAAATTATTTCGCCACCAACACGTTGTTTTCTTGCGTCAATATCTGTCATTACACCTTTGGGTGTAGAGATAATAGCAATTCCCAGCCCATTGTTTACTTTTGGTAAACTTTCTGCACTAGAAAAAATTCTTCTACCAGGTTTTGATACACGTTCAAAAGCACTGATAACAGGATTTCCTGAATGATACTTAAGCTCTAAAGATAAAGTTGGTTTATTATCTTCAGCAGCTATTTTAAAATCTTTAATAAATCCCTCGTTCTTAAGAATGTCTGCTATTTTTGTCTTAAAATTTGAAGATGGTAATGCTACTTTTTTGTGATTTCTAGCTTGAGCATTTTTTACTCTTGCTATCATATCTCCAATTGGATCACTTAAACTCATAATTTTCCTTTCTACCAGCTTGACTTAGTCATTCCTGGAATTAATCCAGCTAAACCTAAGTCTCTTAAAGCTATTCTTGATATTTTTAATTTTCTATAAACCCCATGTGGTCTTCCTGTAATTTTGCATCTATTCATAACTCTTATCTTTGCTGAATTTCTAGGCATTTGTGACAATTTTTGTTGTGCTTTAAATCTTTCTTCCAAGGGTAACTTTTTGTCCATAATAATTTTTTTAAGACTTTGTCTTTTTTTAAAAAGCTTATCTGAAAGCTTAATTCTTTTATCATTTTTGTTTACAGCACTTACTTTAGCCATTTTTAATTATCTCCTTTTTTAATAAATGGAAAATTCATTTTTTCTAATAATGCAAAGCTATGTTCTTTGTTTTTAGCTTTTATTACAACCACAATATCTAAACCTCTGACCTTATCAGCTCTCTCAAAGCTTACTTCGGGAAAAATTATATGTTCTTTAACACCAAATGTGTAGTTACCAAATTTATCAAATCCTTTTGGAGACAAACCTCTAAAGTCTTTGATTCTTGGCAATGCAATGTTTACTAATCTATCAATAAATTCATACATTTTATTTTTTCTTAAAGTAACTTTTAATCCAGCGTTAGTACCTTTTCTAGTTTTGAAATTTGCAACTGACTTTTTAAATTTAGTGATAACAGGTTTTTGACCAGTAATTTTTCCCATATCTTCTTCTGCAGCTTTCAAAATTTTTGCATCAGCTCCATCTAATCCTAGACCCATATTTAAAATAACTTTTTCAATTTTTGGAGTCATAAAAATATTTTTAAGACCTAAGCTTTCTTTTAGGCCTGGTTGAATTTCTTTTTTATAAATTTCTTTTAATCTTGGTGTCATTATTTTTTAGCCTCAGTTTTTTTAATTACTTTTTCATCAATCAATTTTAAATTTGATAAATGAATAAAGCTTTCTTTAGAAACAATTCCACCTTTTTTTTCTTTAGTAGTCTTAACGTGTTTTTTAACCATATTTATTTCTTTAACTTTTGCTCTATTGTTTGGTCTATCAATTTCTATTACTTCACCTTCTTTTTTTTTATCTTTACCTGTTAAAACTCTTACTTTTAAACCTTTTTTAATCATTTTTATAAAACCTCCGGGGCTAATGAAATAATTTTCATTTGTCCTCTACTTCTTAATTCTCTTGTAACAGGACCAAAAATTCTTGTACCAACAGGTTCGCCTTTATCATCAACTAATACAGCGGCATTATTATCAAACTTTACTTTTGAACCATCATTTCTATGAATTCCTTTTTTAACTCTAACCACTACAGCTTTATGAACTGTACCTTTTTTTACTTTCCCTTTAGGTATTGCTTCTTTAACAGCAATTACAATAGTATCACCAATACTAGCATATCTTCTTTTTGATCCACCCAGCACTTTAATACATTCGATTCTTTTTGCACCAGTATTATCAGCTACAAGTAATTCTGTTTGTACACCAATCATTATTTTGTATTCTCCATTACTTGAAATTTTTTATTTTTAGAGAATGGTTTGCTTTCAATAATTGAAACCTTATCCCCAGTTTTAAATTTGTTGTTTTCATCATGCACATTGTAATTTTTTCTAACTTTAATTACTTTTTTTAATACTGGATGTGAATACTTTCTCTCAACCATAACAGTTATTGTTTTGTTAGGTTTATCACTAACTACCACACCAGTTAATATTTTTTTAGGCATTAATTTTTCCTTTTAATATAGTTTTTAATCTTGCAATTGTTTTTCTTGTTTCACAAATTTTTGCTGGGTTCGTTACTTGAGAATTAATTTTTTGAAATCTAAAATTAAAAAGATCTTTCTTAAGTTTATCAATATTTTTGATCATCTCATCCTTAGATAATTTTTTAATTTCTTGTTTTTTCATTTTAAGCAAACCTCTTAATAGTTTTAGTTTTAATTGGCAATTTAGCTGATGCTTTATAAAGAGCCTCTTTAGCTATTACCTCAGATACACCATCAACTTCGAACAAAATTCTTCCAGGTTTAACTCTGCATGCAAAAAATTCAGGATTTCCTTTACCTTTTCCCATTCTAACTTCAATTGGTTTCTTTGAAACTGGAATATTTGGAAAAATTCTTGTCCAAACTCTTCCTTGTCTTTTCATATGTCTTGTAAGAGCTACTCTTGCAGCTTCTATTTGTTTCCCTGTAATTCTTTCTGGCTGTAAGGCTTTAAGTGCAAACGCACCATAATTGATAGTGCTTGCTCTTGTAGCAGTACCATGAATTCTTCCCTTGTGTGCTTTTCGCCATTTAGTTCTAACCGGTTGAAGCATTATACTTTACCTTCTTTCGGTACAACCTTGTTTGTCTCTTGACTAAATTCTCTAGCAAAAACCTCACCTTTATAAATCCAAACTTTAATTCCAATAATTCCATAAGTTGTCAAAGCTTCAGCTTCAGCGTAATCAATATCAGCTCTTAATGTGTGTGCAGGAATGCTTCCTTCTCTTAACCATTCGGTTCTAGCTATTTCATTTCCGCCCAGTCTTCCACTTATAGAAACTTTTATACCTCTTGCTCCCAATCTAATACATGATTGCATTGATCTTTTCATAGCTCTTCTGTATGAAATTCTTTTTACAAGTTGTTGAGCTATATTCTCTGCGACTAAATAAGAATTTGTTTCAGGTTTTTTCACCTCTTTAATATTTAAAGCTACTTCGTTTGTCGTAAATTTTGATAGATTGTTTTTAATTTTGTCAATGTCACTACCCTTTTTACCAATAACAAATCCAGGTCTCGAAGTATATATTGTTACATAACACTTGTTTGAAGTTCTTTCTATCATCACTTTTGATACACCAGAATTAACAACATTTTTTTTGATGTAATCTCTTATCTTAAAATCTTCAATTAAATAGTTTCCAAAATCTTTTTTCTTAGCATACCAAACTGAATCCCAACCTCTATTGACACCTAATCTGAAACCTATAGGATTAACTTTTTGTCCCATGACTCTCCATTTGTTTAACTTCTGATAAAATTATAGTTACAGTTGACCAGGGTTTTAAAATAGGAGCTGCTCTCCCTTTAGCTCTTGGTCTAAATCTTTTCATTACAATTTTTTTTCCACAATAAGCTTCTTTTACAATTAAGCTATCAATATCATATTGAAAATTATTTTCTGCATTAGCAACAGCTGAGCTAATTGTTTTTCTAATATCTTTTGTAATTCTTTTTGCAGAAAATTGTAAATCTCTAATAGCTACATCTACTTTTTTTCCAACAATACTTTGCAAAATAGGATTAAGCTTTCTAACGCTAGTTCTAATACTATTATTTACAGCTTTAACTGTATCTATTTTTTTTCTATTTTTTTTCTTTGTCTTATTCATAATTATTTTTTAGCCGCTGTCGCTGGTTTTGCTTTTTTATCAGCAGGTGTATGACCATAAAAAGTTCTTGTAGGTGAAAACTCACCTAATTTATGACCAACCATATCTTCAGATATTGTTATTGGTATAAATTTCTTACCATTATAAATTTGAAAACTGACACCAACAAAATCAGGTATTATAGTAGATTTTCTTGACCATGTTTTTATAGGTATTTTTTTTGGATCAACTTTATATTTATCAACTTTTTTCATTAAACTTTCTTCAACAAAAGGTCCTTTCCATACTGATCTAGCCATTATTTTTTAGTGTCCTTCCTTTTATTTCTTCTCTTAACAATGAATTTGTCTGTTCTCTTATTATCTCTAGTTTTTAAACCTTTAGCAGATTGGCCTGTAGGTGATACTGGATGCCTACCTCCAGCTGATTTACCTTCACCACCGCCATGAGGGTGATCTACTGGGTTTTTAACTACACCTCTAGTATGAGGTTTTCTACCAAGCCATCTTGATCTTCCCGCTTTGCCAATTTTAATATTTTTTTGATCTGGATTACTTAATGTTCCAATTGTAGCCAAACATCTAGAATCTATTTTTCTAACTTCACCCGATGCTAACTTAATTAAACTGTAATTACCGTCTAAACCACTAATTGTAACTGAAGAACCAGCAGATCTAGCAATTTTACCACCTGCACCAGGTTGAATTTCAACATTATGAATGTTAATACCAACTGGAATATCTTGCAATGGTATACAATTTCCAACTTTAATTTCTTTTTTAGATCCATTTTCAATTTTATCACCAGCTTTAATCTTTTGAGGTGCTAGATAATATGCGTGAACTCCATCCACAAATTTAACCAACATAATGTAACAAGACCTATTTGGATCGTATTCAATTCTTTCTACTGTAGCCTCCATGTCAAATTTTTTTCTATAAAAATCAACATGTCTGTACATTTTTTTATGTCCACCAGATCTATTAATATTTGTTATATGTCCATTATTATTTCTACCTTTCATCGCATTTTTTGGCGATACAAGTGATTTGAAAGGTTTACCTTTCCATAGACCAGTTCTGTCAACTAGGATGGTACCTCTAGTAGATTTTGTATAAGGTTTAAAAGTTTTTAATGCCATTTATTAAATACCTGTTGTTAGATCAATGCTTTGACCTTTTTTGAGTGTTATTATTGCTTTTTTAAATCCAGAAACTTTTACTTTTTTCCCTCTAGTAACTTTAGTCCTATTTTGCTTATTAATAATATTAATTTTAGTCACTTTAACTTTAAAAATTTTCTCTATATTTTTTTTCAAGTTTATTTTATTTGCTCCGGTTGGAACTTTAAAAACAATTTTATTTTGTTCTGATAAAATAGTAGATTTCTCTGTAACCATTGGAGATAAAATTTTATCGTATAAATGTATTTTATCCATATTAAGAATATCTCTTTTCTAGTTCTTTTACTGAGCTTTCTGTAAAAACAACTTTTTTAAACTTTATAATATCGTAAGAGCTAAAATGATTAACGTCGGTAATTTTGACATTTGGAATATTTCTTGCAGATTTTTCAATTTTTTCTTTAGAATTTTTATCCAATATAATTAAACAGTTTGTTATTTCTAACTTTTGAATAATTGCATTCATTTCTTTTGTCTTTTTAATCTCTGAGCTAAAATCATTTAAAATTAGCAAATTCTTATTATTATTTTTCTCAGTAATAAGTGATGCAACACTTAATTTTTTTTCATTTTTGTTTAATTTTCTTTTTTTATAAGCAAGTTCTCCTTTTGGACCATGAGCAATACCACCACCAACAAAAATTGGGGCTTTTCTACTAGCATGTCTAGCACCACCAGTTCCTTTTTGAGCATATATTTTGGATGTTGGGCCACTTACTTCATTTTGTTGTTTAGTTTTAGCATGTCTACCTTTGTAATTAGCATTTGTTTTATACAAAACACTACTTACTAACTTGCTATTTACCTTTGCTGAAAAAATCTTATCTAACACTTCAATAGTATCTTTTTTTCCATCAATGCTTAATTTTTCTAATTTCATTATTTCTTCTTTTTATCAGGGGTTTTTTTAGCTTCTTCAGCTGCTGCTATTTTTTCTAAAACTGTCATTTTGTTTATGTTTTTTACAGATTGTCTAACTACAACCTCTGTGTTTTTTGATCCAGGTATAGATCCTTTTAAATATAACAATTCATTTTCTAAATCTGTTTTAATGATTTCAATATTAAGCATAGTTCTAAGTCTATCCCCCATATGCCCAGCCATTTTTTTTCCTTTAAAAACTTTTCCAGGGTCTTGACTATGACCCGTTGATCCGTGAGCTCTGTGTGATACTGATACACCGTGACTGGCTCTTAAGCCACCAAAGTTCCATCTTTTCATTGCTCCAGCAAAACCTTTACCTATAGTTTTTGATCTTGTATCAACAAATTTTGTGTCTTTAAATATTTCTAAGCCAAATTCATTACCCTCTTTATAGGTTTCGGTATCTTTAACTCTAAATTCTTTTAGTTTCTTTTTTGCTTCAGTATTTTTTTTAGCATAAAAACCTTTCATAGCTTTAGTAAGTTTAGAATTTTTAATTTTTCCATAACCAAGTTGTACGGCCTTGTAGCCTCTTTTTTTTTCATCTATGACCTGGATAACTCTTGCTTTTTCAACTTTTAAAACTGTTACAGGTACTAACTGTCCAGTTTTATAAAATTCTCTGGTCATACCTATTTTTTTTCCAATTAAAGCAATCTCTGTCATAACTAAATTTTAATCTCCACATCAACACCTGAAGCAAGGTCAAGTTTCATTAATGCTTCAACTGTTTGTGGTGTTGGTTCTATAATATCTATTAATCTTTTATGAGTTCTTGTTTCAAATTGTTCTCTACTTTTTTTGTCAATATGAGGTCCTTTTAAAACAGTATATCTTTCTATTCTAGTTGGTAATGGAATTGGACCTTTAATAGTAGCACCTGTTCTTTTTACAGTATTTACTATTTCTTCAGTAGATGCATCCAAGATTTTATTGTCGTAAGCTCTAAGTTTAATTCTAATATTTTGTTTTTCCATAATTACCCTGCAATCTTTTTAGTTACTTCATCTTGAACATTCTGAGGTACTTTTGAATAATGATCAAAAAACATAGAGTATTGTGCTCTACCTTGAGACATTGATCTTAAATTATTAATATATCCAAACATGTTTGCTAGGGGCACCATAGCTGTAATTACTGTTGCATTTCCTCTTTGTTCTTGTGTACTGATTTGACCTCTGCGGCTATTCAAGTCACCAATAACATCACCCATATAATCTTCTGGTGTAACAACCTCAACTCTCATTACTGGTTCAAGAAGTTTTAAGGTTCCTTTAGTGCATGCTTCTTTGAAACAAGCTCTACCAGCAAGTTCAAAAGCAAGAACGCTTGAGTCCACATCATGGTGTAAACCATCTAAAATTGTCACTTTATAATCTATCATTGGAAATCCACAGAGAATTCCATTGTCTGAAACCGTTTCTATTCCTTTTTCTACACCTGGAATAAATTCTTTAGGAATTGCACCACCTTTAATTTTACTCTCAACCGATCTTCCAGCACCTGGTTCTTGAGGTTCAACAAGAAGTTTAACTTTTGCAAACTGACCAGCTCCACCACTTTGTTTTTTATGTGTATATTCAACTTCAGATGCATTTTCTAATGTTTCTCTGTATGCAACTTGTGGAGCACCTACATTTGCCTCAACTTTAAATTCTCTTTTCATTCTATCGACAATTATATCTAAGTGTAATTCACCCATACCTTTAATAATTGTTTGACCAGATTCCTCATCAGATGTCACTCTGAATGATGGGTCTTCTTTAGCAAGTCTTCCCAAAGCTTCACCCATTTTTTCTTGGTCAGCTTTTGTTTTTGGTTCAACAGCAATTTCAATGACAGGATCTGGAAATTCCATAGGTTCTAGTAAAACAGGTTTCTCTTCATCACATAACGTGTGACCTGTGATAGTATATTTTAGACCAGCTAATGCTACTATATCACCAGCATTTGCTTCTTTAATATCCTCTCTAGAGTTAGCATGCATCAATAACATTCTCCCAACTCTTTCTTCTTTTTCTTTTGACGAATTATAAATTCCTGTTCCAGTTTTAATAGTTCCTGAATAAATTCTTATAAATGTCAAAGAACCAACAAATGGGTCATTTGCAACTTTAAAAGCTAAAGCAGAAAATGGTTGGCTATCTTCAAATTTCATTTCCATCTCATCCTCAGAACCAGGTTTGGTTCCTTTAATTAATCCAATGTCAATTGGACTAGGTAAGTAATTTATTGTAGCATCAAGTAATGGCTGAACACCTTTATTTTTAAAAGCCGAACCAGTTGTGATTGGTACAAAGCTAAAATTTAAAGTCCCTTTTCTTATACATCTAACTAAATCTTCTTCTTTAATCTCATCACCATTTAAGTAAGCTTCCATTAATTTTTCGTCTTGTTCAACAGCTGTTTCAACTAATTCTGTTCTATATTTTTGAGAAATTTCTTTTAAATCATCAGGGATATCTTTGTACTCCCATTCAGCGCCTAGAGCTTCGTTTTTCCAAACTTGTGCTTTCATTTTAACAAGATCTACAACACCCGAAAGTGATGCTTCAATTCCAATTGGTATTTGAATTGGTAGTGGTTTACATCCCAATCTATCTCTAATCATATCAACACATCTAAAAAAATCTGCACCAGTTCTATCTAATTTATTAACAAAACAAATTCTTGGAACTTTATATTTATCAGCTTGTCTCCAAACAGTTTCTGATTGAGGCTCAACTCCAGCCACACCATCAAAAACACAAACAGCTCCATCTAAAACTTTAAGAGATCTTTCAACTTCAATAGTAAAATCTACGTGACCAGGCGTATCAATAATATTAATTCTATGATCATTCCAAAAACAAGTAGTTGCTGCAGAAGTAATTGTAATTCCTCTTTCTTGTTCTTGCTCCATCCAGTCCATAGTTGCAGCTCCATCATGTACTTCGCCAATTTTATGACTTTTGCCTGTATAATATAAAATTCTTTCTGTAGTGGTAGTTTTACCAGCATCAATATGTGCCATGATCCCAATATTTCTATATTTATCTAATGTATGAGTTCTAGCCATAAATTATTACCACCTAAAGTGTGCAAAGGCTTTATTTGACTCAGCCATTTTATGCACATCCTCTCTTTTTTTAACTGCAGCACCTTTTTTTTCATAAGCATCAAACAGTTCATTAAAAATTTTATCTGACATATGCTTGTCTTTTCTTTTTCTTGCAGAATCTACAAGCCATCTAATAGCTAAAGCTTGAGCTCTTTTGCTTTTTACCTCAACAGGAACTTGATAAGTAGCACCACCAACTCTTCTAGATCTAACTTCAACAGTCGGTTTAATATTGTTAATAGCTTCATTAAAAATATTTATTGGTTCATCTTTAGATTTTGTTTTAATCTTATCTATTGCGTCGTAAACAATCTTGGCAGCAACACCTCTTTTACCGTCATACATTATATTATTAATTAATTTTGGTATAATAGTTGAATTAAACTTAGGGTCTGGAACTACGTTTTTTTTTGGTTGAGTTTTTTTTCTAGACATTATTTACCTTTTTTAGTTCCGTATAAAGATCTTCTTTTTTTTCTATTAGCAACACCTTGAGTATCAAGGTTACCTCTTAAAATATGATAACGAACACCTGGTAAATCTTTTACCCTACCGCCTCTAATCAATACTACTGAGTGTTCTTGAAGATTGTGTCCTTCACCTGGGATGTAAGCAGTAACTTCAAAACCGTTTGATAATCTTACTCTTGCAACTTTTCTTAACGCTGAGTTAGGTTTTTTAGGTGTGGTTGTATAAACTTTTACACACACTCCTCTTTTGAGTGGTTGCTTTTGTAAAGCAGGAACTTTATTCCTTGTTACCTGTTTAATTCTTTTTTTTCTTAACAACTGATTAATAGTTGGCATAAATTTTTTATAAAATTAATTAATTTATTTTTAGAAGAAAATAACTGACAGGTTATTTTGTGGCAGCGTTTAGTACTATTAGTAGGTACTACATTCCAACCAAAAACATCGCCAAATTACTTATTAATCTGGCTTTGTCAAACTAAAACTTCAAGTATTAAGTGATATTTTTACTGATTTGCGGGAGTTTCTGAAGGTTCAGATGTTTCTATTTTATCTTGTTCTGCAATAAAATTATTATCATCCTCAAGTGCTTTTTTATTCCATTTGTTTTTTATATGACCTGTTCCAGCAGGAACCAATCTACCCACAATAACATTCTCTTTTAAGCCATTTAATGGGTCAACTTTACCTTTAATTGCTGCATCTGTTAAAACTCTAGTTGTTTCTTGGAATGAAGCAGCTGAAATAAATGATTCAGTTTGTAACGAAGCTTTGGTTATACCCATTAATACACGTTCACCAACAGCAGGTGTCTTACCTTCAGCTACTAGCTTTTCATTTACAATATCAAATTTTATTCTATCAATAACCTCACCTGGTAAATAACTAGAATCACCAGAAACTTTGACTTCAACTTTTTTAAGCATTTGTCTTAGAATAGTTTCAATATGTTTGTCATTTATAATTACACCTTGTAATCTATAAACTTCTTGAACTTGATTTACAAAATATTCAGTTAATTCTTTAATTCCCAATACTCTTAAAATATCATGAGGTAATGGTTGACCATCAAGCAAGTACTCACCTTTTTGTATTTTTTCACCTGGGTTAAAGTTAATATGTTTTCCTTTTGGAATTAAATAATTTGAAGGTTCAGCTCCATCTTCTGGAACAATAGATACTCTTTGTTTACCTCTAACTTCTTTACCAAATACAACTTGTCCATCATTTTCAGCAATTATTGCGCTATCTTTTGCTTTTCTTGCTTCAAACAATTCAGCAACTCTTGGAAGACCACCTGTAATATCTTTTGTCTTAGTGGTTTCTTTAGGAAGTCTTGCGATTACATCTCCAGCGAAAACTTTTTGACCATCTTTAATAGAAAGAATTGAGTCTGGTACTAGATAATATCTAGCCTCATTATCATCAGCTTTTTTAATTACATTTCCTTTTTCATCTCTAAGAGTAATTCTAGGTTTTAAATCCGTGCTTTTAGATTGTGCTCTCCAGTCAATAACTGATTTAGAAGATATACCAGTTGCATCATCTGTAGTTTCTTGAATTGAAACTCCATCAATTAAATCAACAAAACTTGCTGTACCACTTTTTTCAGCGATTACAGGTGTGGTGTATGGATCCCATTCACAAATTTTTGTATTAGCTTTAATTTTATCACCATTATTAAAAAATAACTTTGATCCGTAAGCAACTTTATAAATAGCTACTTGAACACCATTGTCATCTTCAATAGAAAGTTGAGTATTTCTCCCCATAACAATTAAGTTTTTCTTGGAATCTTCTAAAATATTTGAGTTTAAAATTTTAAGTGTACCTTCATTTTTACTAACAATTTGAGAATCTTGTTTAACTGATGCTGTTCCACCAACGTGGAATGTTCTCATAGTTAACTGAGTACCTGGTTCACCAATTGATTGAGCAGAAATCATTCCAATTGCTTCTCCAACATGTACCATTTTACCTCTAGATAAATCTCTTCCATAACAAGTTGAACAAACACCTTTTTTTGAACTACATGTCATTACTGAGTAAACTTTAAGTGATTTAACACCGGCAGCATCGATCAAATCGCAACCTGCTTCATCAATCATTTTTGATTTTTTAATGACAATTTCACCATTAAGTGGGTTTTTTACATCAGCCGCAGTAACTCTTCCTAAAGCTCTTTCAGATAAACTGACTACGACATTTCCACCTTCTAATATTTCTGAAAGTTCGATAAATCCTGGATCATCACATTGAACTTTTGTAATTGTTAAATCTTGAGCAACATCACAAAGTCTTCTAGTTAAATAACCTGAACTTGCAGTTTTAAGGGCTGTATCCGCAAGACCTTTTCTAGCACCGTGTGTAGAGTTAAAATATTCTAATGCAGTTAAACCCTCTTTAAAGTTAGAAATAATTGGGCTTTCGATAATTTCGCCTGAGGGTTTTGCAATCAAACCCCTCATACCAGCTAGTTGTTTCATTTGTGCTGCAGATCCTCTAGCTCCACTATCAGCCATCATAAAAACTGAATTAATTTTTAAACCTTCTGGAGTTTTTTCAGTAGCAGAAATGCCCTTCATCATTTCACCAGCAACTTTATCTGTACATTTTGACCAAGCATCAACAACTTTGTTGTACTTTTCACCTCTTGTGATTAATCCTTCAGAATATTGATTTTCATAATCTGCAATTAATCCTTTTGTGTCCTCAATTAATTGAGTTTTGCTCTCTGGAATTACAAGATCATCTTTTCCAAATGAAATTCCAGCTTTAAAAGCATGTTTGAACCCTAAATCTTTTAATTTATCACAAAATATGACAGTTGTTTTTTGTCCACAAAATCTAAACACTATATCTATAATTTCAGAAACTGTTTTCTTGGGTAGTAATCTATCAACTAAAGAAAATTTAATATTGCTATTTTTTGGAAGTAAATTTGCTAATAAAAATCTTCCAGCAGTTGATGTGTATTTTTCGTATTTCTTATTTCCATTTTCATCAACTGTTTCAATTCTTGATATAATTGTGCTGTGAACTTTAATTTGGTCTGAAGCTAAAGCGAATTCAATAGCATCAACATCGACAAAATATCCAGAAGGTTTATCTGTCATAGGTTCTTGAGAAAGGTAATAAATGCCTAAAATCATATCCTGACTTGGTACAATAATCGGCTTACCATTAGATGGAGATAAAATATTGTTTGTAGAAAGCATTAATATTCTAGCTTCTAATTGAGCTTCCAAACTTAATGGAACGTGAACAGCCATTTGATCACCATCAAAGTCAGCATTAAAAGCAGCACAAGTTAAAGGATGTAATTCAATTGCATCACCTTCTATAAGTTTAGGTTCAAACGCTTGAACACCTAATCTGTGAAGTGTTGGTGCTCTGTTTAAAATTACCGGATGTTCTCTAACGATCAATTCTAAAGCATCCCAAACAGCATTGGTTTCTTTTTCAACCAATTTTTTTGCTTGTTTGATTGTAGATGCTAATCCAAGTTTATTTAATCTTGCATATAAAAATGGTTTAAAAAGTTCTAAAGCCATTTTTTTCGGCAAACCACACTCGTGAAGTTTTAGGTCTGGACCAACAACAATTACAGATCTACCCGAGTAGTCAACCCTTTTTCCAAGTAAGTTTTGTCTAAATCTACCTTGTTTACCTTTTAGCATTTCAGCCAAAGATTTAAGCGGTCTTTTTCCAGTACCAGTTATTACTCTACCCCTTCTACCATTATCAAATAATGCATCCACTGATTCTTGAAGCATTCTTTTTTCATTTCTAACAATGATGTCTGGAGCTTTTAGATCCATTAATCTTTTTAATCTATTATTTCTATTTATAACTCTTCTATAAAGATCATTTAAATCTGATGTAGCAAATCTTCCACCATCTAAAGGTACTAACGGTCTTAGTTCAGGCGGGATTACTGGCACTACTGTTAAAATCATCCATTCAGGTTTTTGTCCTGTTTCAATAAATGACTCAACTAATTTTAGTCTTTTGATTGATCTCTCTTCATTAACTTTTGATTTTGTTTCTTTAATAAAGTTAATAAGTTTTTTTCTTTCTAATTCTAAATCTAAATTTTTTAGCATTTCAAGTACTGCTTCAGCACCTATCCCAGCTTCAAATGACTCTTCACCAAACTCGTCTTGATATTTAGCTAATTCTTCTTCATTAAGAAGTTGATTTTTTTGTAATCCAGTTAAACCAGGTTCAATTACTATAAAGTTTTCAAAATAAAGAACTCTTTCAATTTCTTTAAGTTTCATATCAACTGCTAAAGCAATTCTGCTTGGTAAAGATTTTAAAAACCAAATATGAGCAACAGGTGTTGCAAGATTAATATGGCCCATTCGTTCTCTTCGAACATTTGATTTAGTTACTTCAACACCACATTTTTCACAAATAATACCTCTAAATTTCATTCGTTTATATTTTCCACACAAACACTCGTAATCTTTGATTGGACCAAAAATTCTAGCACAAAATAATCCATCTTTTTCTGGTCTAAAAGTTCTATAATTTATTGTTTCTGGTTTTTTAATTTCTCCAAAAGTCCATGACTTAATCTTTTCAGGACTAGCTAATGTTATCTTAATGCTATTAAAATTTTGAGCTTCAGAAATCTCAGTGTTTTTAAATAAATCTGTTAATTCTTTTTTCATTTTTAATTAAGCTCCACGTTTAATGCTAATGATTTGATTTCTTTAACTAGAACGTTAAATGACTCAGGTATACCTGACTCAAAATTTTCCTCACCTTTAACTATAGTTTCGTAAACTTTAACTCTTCCAGCAACATCGTCAGATTTAACAGTTAAAATTTCTTGAAGTGTATATGATGCACCATAAGCCTCTAATGCCCACACTTCCATTTCACCAAATCTTTGACCACCTAATTGAGCCTTACCACCTAAAGGTTGTTGAGTTACCAAACTATAAGGTCCTGTTGATCTAGCATGAATTTTATCTTCAACTAAATGGTGGAGTTTAAGCATATAAATTATTCCAACTGTCACAGGTCTATCGAATTTTTCACCTGTTCTACCATCCCATAAATATGTTTGTCCTGACGCTGGTAATTTAGCAAGCTCTAGCATCTCTGTAACATTTTTTTCTTTTGCACCATCAAATACTGGTGTTGAAATAGCTATTCCATCTTGTAATGTTTCAACTAAATCTTTGAATTCAGGTTTGCTTAATTTTTCAACTTTATCATCAAAAATTTCTTCACCATAAACGGATTTTAAAAATTTTGAGATTTTTTCAGTTTTTTCAATTTTTTTATTATTCTCATTAACTAATTTTTTAACCTCTTCACCAAATTCTTTACAAGCCCATCCTAAGTGAGTTTCTAAAATTTGACCAACGTTCATACGACTTGGAACACCAAGTGGGTTTAAAACAATATCAACGGGTCTTCCGTCTTCTCTATAAGGCATATCTTCGACAGGAACTATTTTACTAACAACACCTTTGTTACCATGTCTGCCAGACATTTTATCACCTGGTCTTAGTCTTCTCTTGATTGCTACAAAAACTTTAACCATTTTCATAACACTTGGTAATAAATCATCACCACTTCTAATTTTTAAAACTTTATCTTCAAATCTTTCCGTAATATCTTGTTTTGCTTTATTATATTGATCTTTAAGTTGAGCTAAAGTTGCTTCATCATTAACATTGCCGACTGTAATTTTAAAAACATCATTGATAGATAAATTATCTATTGATTCAAAATCTAATTTAGTGCCTTCAGATAAATCTTTTACTTTTTTGGTTAAAGAAGATCCTGATAAAAATTGTGATGCTCTTTGTTTAATGCTTCTTTCTAAAATCTCTTCTTCAACAATTTTGTCTTGCTGCACTTCTTCAATTTCTGCTCTTTCAATCGTAATTGATCTTTCATCTTTTTCAATACCGTGTCTATTGAATACTCTTACATCAACAACAGTCCCACTGCTTCCTCTAGACATTCTTAAAGATGTATCTGTTACATCTATAGCTTTTTCACCAAATATTGATCTTAATAATTTTTCTTCAGGTCCTGAAGCTGAGTCGCCTTTAGGGGTTACTTTTCCAACCAAAATATCACCTGCATTAACTTCCGCACCAATATAAACAACACCGGACTCATCAAGGTTTTTTAATGCTTCTTCATTAACATTTGGAATATCTCTAGTTATATCTTCTTCACCTAATTTTGTATCTCTTGCCATAATTTCATATTCAACAATATGAACAGATGTAAATACATCATCAGTTACACATCTTTCGGAAATCAAAATTGAATCCTCGAAATTATAACCTTGCCATGGCATAAAGGCTACAGTTACATTTTTACCTAAAGCTAATTCACCTAATTTAGTAGATGGACCATCAGCTATAATATCTCCAGATTTAACCTTGTCACCAACTCTAACTAAAGGTTTTTGGTTGATACATGTATTTTGATTTGATCTTTTAAATTTTTGTAAATTGTAGATATCAACACCTGATTTAGAAAAGTCAGTTTCTTCAGTAGCTTTAATTACAATTCTTTTACCATCAATTTTATCCACTGTTCCATCTCTTCTAGCAACAATAGTAACACCAGAATCTAAAGCAACATCACTTTCAATACCCGTACCTACCAAAGGTGATTCAGGTTTTAATAATGGAACTGCTTGTCTCATCATGTTAGATCCCATTAAGGCTCTGTTGGCGTCGTCATTTTCCAAGAAAGGTATTAACGATGCAGCAACCGATACAAGTTGCTTAGGTGATACATCAATGTAATCAATAGTTTCGGGTTTGGCTAAAAGAAAATTTAAATTTTGTCTGCAAGAAACTAATTCTTCAATTATTTTTCCATCTTTGTCTAATTTAGTATTTGCCTGTGCAATAGTAAATTTTGTTTCTTCCATTGCAGATAAATACTCAACATTATTTTGAACGACACCATCTTTTACTTTTTTATACGGACTTTCTATAAAACCATATTTGTTAATTTTTGCATAAGTTGATAAGCTGTTTATTAATCCAATGTTTGGACCTTCTGGTGTTTCAATTGGACAAATTCTTCCATAGTGAGTTGGGTGAACATCACGAACTTCAAAACCAGCTCTTTCTCTTGTTAGACCACCAGGTCCTAAAGCTGAAACCCTTCTTTTATGTGTAATCTCTGATAATGGATTAGTTTGATCCATAAATTGTGAAAGTTGAGAGCTTGCAAAAAAATCTTTTAAAGAAACTGTTAAAGGTTTAGCATTAATTAAATCCTGAGGCATTGCTGACTCAACATCTAAAGTTGTCATTTTTTCTTTTATCGCTCTTTCCATTCTGTAGACACCAATACGAGCTTGATTTTCAACTAACTCACCAACAGAACGTACTCTTCTATTACCAAGATGATCAATGTCATCAACATCATCTTTACCATCTCTTAAATCTAACATCTTATGAACGATTGCTATGATATCGTCATTTCTTAAAATTGTGACTTTATCTGAACAATCCTGTTCTAATCTTGAATTCATTTTAACTCTTCCTACGTCAGAAAGATCGTATCTGTCAGAACTAAAAAATAGATTATTGAAAATTTGATTAGCTATTTCAATTGTTGGTGGCTCTCCAGGTCTAAGCATTTTATAAATTTCAGTAATAGCCTCATCTTTAGTATTGTTCTTATCATTTAAAATAGTTGTTAATAGATAAGGACCTTTGTTTATTGAGTTTGTTACTGAGATTTGTAGTGAGTGAATATTTGCATCTAGTATTTGTTGAATTACAGCGTCATTTAATTCTGTTCCGATTGAAAAAGTACCTTCTTCCTCATTATTAACCTTAACATCTCTGTGTAAAAATTTTCCATATAAAGATTCTCTAGTTACCAAAATATCTTTAAGTCCATCGTTAGCTAGTTTTTTTGCGTTTAAAAAATTAATTTTATCACCTAACTTAATTATTACTTCATCAGTTTTAGCATCAGTAACTTCTTCTGAGAAGTTTTTTGCTTTATAATTTTCTGGATTAAATTTGGTTTTCCATTTTTCAGTTTTAGGATCAAAAGTAAACTTCTCACTCTCATAAAATTCGTCAACGATTTCAGCTTTAGTAAAGCCTATTGCTAATAATAAAGTTGAAGAAAAAATTTTTTTCTTTCTATCAATTTTAAAATATAAAAAATCTTTAACATCATATTCAAAATCTAACCAAGAACCTCTGTTTGGAATAACTCTTGCATTAAATAATAGTTTTCCACTAGCATGAGTTTTTCCCTTGTCATGATCAAAAAATACACCAGGACTTCTGTGCATTTGGTTTACAACTACTCTTTGAACACCATTGGTAATAAAGGTACCACTGTTAGTCATCATAGGTACTTCACCCATGTAAACTTCTTGTTCTTTTGCAGATAAGATATCTTTAGTATTATTTTCCTGATCAATTTCATAAACAACTAATCTTAAAGTGCATTTAAGAGCAGATGAATAAGTTAAGCCTCTAGTAATACATTCCTCTACATCAAACTTGGGTTTATCCAATCTGTACGAGACATATTCTAATGTCGCTTTGTCATTTAAATCTTCAATTGGAAATATACTTTTAAAAACTCTGTCAAAACCTTTTGTAAGTTCTGTTTCAGCATTAAATTCAGTTAATTCTTTGTAAGAATTTTTCTGTACTTCAATTAGGTTTGGAATAGATAAACTTTCTTTTAGTTTACCAAAACTTTTTCTTATGTTTTTCTTTTCAGTAAAAGATAATTGCATTTATGTTTAATAATACTGATTAAAAATAATCAGTATTCGAATTCTTTCTTATTAATTTATTTAAGTTCTACTTTTGCGCCTGCGGCTTCCAGTTTAGCTTTGATCTCTTCAGCTTCTTTTTTATTTACACCAGACTTAACTTCTTTTGGTGCTCCCTCTACAAGATCTTTAGCTTCTTTTAAACCTAATGAAGTTGCTGCTCTAACTTCTTTAATAACATTAATTTTTTTATCACCAGCTGATACTAGCATGATTGTAAAGTCGTCTTTATCTTCTGCTGGAGCTGCACCTGCTGCTACTGGAGCTGCTGCTGCCATAGGAGTTACACCCCATTTTTCTTCTAGTTGTTTTGAAAGTTCTGCTGCCTCAGCAACAGTCAAACTTGAAAGGTCTTCTATGATTTTATTTAGGTCAGGCATAATTTACTCTTTGGGTTGTGTTTCAGAATTTTCTGCCGTCAAACTACTCATTTTTTCTGAGTATGCAAGCAAAATACTCACTAATTTTGATGCTGGAGCACTTAAAATACCTACGATATTTGCTCTCGCTTCGTCTAATGTTGGTAAGCTAGCTACATTTTGGACGCCGGCTTGATCTAAGACCTCATTGTCCATAATTCCACCAATTAATTTTAAATTTTCGTTATCTTTTGCAAATTTTGATAGAATTCTTGCAGACATTATCGCATCTTCACCAAAAGCTACTGCGGTTGGCCCTGTAAATAAATCTGATAAGTCTTTACATTTAGTTTTTTCTAAGGCTAGTTTGGTTATTCTATTCTTGGTTACTTTAAAGATTATTCCATGTTCTCTCATTTGAGCTCTTAACTCATCTAATTGAGTCATTGTTAAACCTTGATAATGAGTAACCATCACAGCTTTACTACTTTCAAACTGTGTAGTCATTTCTGTAATATAATTTTTTTTCTGTTCTTTTGTTAACATGACTATATCGACTTCCCTAATTTAACTTTATATGAAACACCCATTGATGACGTAACAAATGTATTTTTAATTAAGTCCCCTTTTAAAGTGTTGTTTGATTTTTCTTTTTCTAATGCATCTAAAATTGCATGAAAGTTTTTTAATAATTGATCATCATGGAATGATTTTTTTCCAATACTAACTCCTATGTTACCATCTTTATCATTTCTAATTTCAACTTGACCTGATTTAGCATTAGTTACAGCTTCTTTAATATTTTCAGATACTGAACCTAGTTTTGGATTTGGCATTAATCCTTTGGGACCTAAAACTTTACCTAATTTAGAAAGTTTTATCATCATACCGGGTGTACATATTAATTTTTCAAAATTTAATTCGCCACCTTTAATTTTTTCAATAAACTCATCACTACCAACTATATCAGCTCCTGCATCTTTAGCTTCTTGCGCTTTATTATCTTCACAAACAACTGCAACTTTAACTTTTTTTCCAGTACCACCAGGTAAGTTAACAACAGTTCTAATATTTACTTCACTTTTCTTTTGTTTGTTGTTTATTTGAAAACTTAAATCTAAAGACTCATCAAATTTGGTTGTGCAATTTTTCTTAACCTCAGGTAATAATTTTTCAATCACCTCAGCGTTTAAATCTTTAGTTTTTTCAGGTAGTTTTTTATATCTTTTTGATGGCATTACTCTTTTACCTCTATACCCATTGATCTTGCTGAACCTGCTATGATTTTTACTGCCTCTTCTAAATCATGAGCATTTAAATCTTGCATTTTTTGAGTAGCAATATCTTCTAATTGTTTTTTTGATATTGATGCAACTATATTTCTCCCGGGTTCTTTTGATCCACTTTTCCGTTTGACAGCTTCTTTAATAAAGAACGATGCTGGTGGAGATTTAATCTTAAAATCAAATTTTTTATCTTTGTAAACTGTAATTTCTACTGGAACAGGTTTTCCAGCCATCGATTTAGTTTTATCATTAAAAGCTTTACAAAATTCCATGATGTTAACACCACGTTGTCCTAAGGCTGGTCCTACAGGAGGAGCAGGGTTAGCTTGACCACCTTTAATTTGTAACTTTATAAATCCACTAATTTCTTTTGCCATTAACTTACTTTCTCAACTTGGTTATATTCTAAATCTACAGGTGTTGGACGTCCAAATATAGAAACTGAGACCTTAAGTCTAGACTTTTCTTCATCTAT
>Ga0233427_10000814_pt1 | contig 37094 bp, 27 predicted proteins | sample SI_118_April2016_5_FD_179885 | JGI IMG/M metagenome (GOLD analysis project Ga0233427, IMG submission 179885) | Seawater microbial communities from Saanich Inlet, British Columbia, Canada - SI_118_April2016_100_MG | ecosystem: Environmental > Aquatic > Marine > Inlet | place: Canada: British...
TGCACAGTTTGAAAAGGAACATAGGCAAAGAAAGGTCGTTCGCTTGCGCTGTTGCTATCAATAAACTCAATGGTCTTATCAATCAAAAAGCGTGATGAGTAAAAGTCTTCGGGTAGCTGATATTCTTTACCATCGGCATACCAGTTGGCTTTGTCATAAATAGGTACATAGGGCTTTTGCTCCCAGTTGTCAGCGCCCGAGTCACCTAGTGCCACTGTGCGTTCAAAGCCGCGGCTACTTGGAAGCAAGTCTGGGGTTTGACCAAGATGCCACTTTCCGGCCATGTAAGTGTGATACCCCGCGGTTTGTAATAAGGTCGCTACGGTGACTACATCTTGACCCAGTACACCTTGATAATGGTCAGCGTGCTGCTGGGCAGGTGGGATCATCTCAGGAATATTGGGTACACCAGCCAGGTGGCTGTCTACACCAGTGAGAAGCATAGCGCGAGCTGGTGCGCAATTGGCCGCGGTATGATAATTGGTAAAGCTAACACCATTTTTAGCCAGTGCCGTCAGTTGCGGTGTGCTAATTTCACTGCCGTAGGGCGCTATATCACTAAAGCCCAGATCATCCGCTAACAGCAAGACAATGTTTGGCCTAGCTATTGCACTGCTCAGGATGGTTGCATCGGTTTGTGCAACACTAGACTGCCATACCAGCGAGAGGCCAAGCATGTACGCTATGACCCTAACTGCCCTCAAGGTGCGCATAAATGGACTAGGAGAGAATGCCACTGATCAGTCTTTTTCTGTTAGCCGATTAGCGGCATAGAGGAACAGAAAAGTGAAGACAACTTCAGGCAGAATCTGGTCAGTGGCTAAGGTTGCATCATGAAGGAGCCAGGCTATTACTCTGAATGTCGCGGTAAGACCTGCCAACATCGCTGCGGGGTAGTACCAAAAGCGGTTGCCAGTCGTTGTGGCCAGTAATACACAAAACCCTGCCGTAAAGAAGAATGCCGCCAACGTACCAATCTGAGTACTTCGGCCCAAACCCTCTAACAAAGGCATACCAAATTGCGCCGCAGTGTTCGCCGGGTCAAGGATGTAGCCAATACCTGTCATAACAAAAATAATGGCAGGTATAACTATTATAATACGCAACAATCTATTCATACGGGTTCCTGGTTAGCGGTTATCAATCATCACAGTCGCGTGTATTTACTGATTAGCTAATAGCTCTAGAATTTTATGCGCTGCCTCCAAACCTGAGTTTTGGTTTTGGCCAGTGACAAAACGCTGCTCAAGATCCACCGTTACATGGGTTGCAAAGATATCTCTAAAGGCAGTTTTAGATTCAAAAATAACGCCAGCTTTTCTTAACTCAGATTCAGGATGCATTGGTGTCAGAGTAATGCCCAATTCTGTAATCTGTTTGTCAGTGACGCCGGTCATGTTGCGTCCTGCTATTAATAGGCCGCCGTTTTTGTCTAAGGCTTTGATCAAGCCCAGCACACCATGGCAGACACCGCCAATGATAGTTTTTTCACTGTAATAAGCCTCTGAAATTTTTGAGCCCAACTCAACAGAGTAACCTAAATCATAAGCCGCTCCCCACCCACCGGCTAAGAAAACGGTATCATATTGGCTAAAATCAATGTCACCAATCGGGATTGAGTTGCGCATTTTTGCTTGCAGAGATGGATCGTCTAAGTAGCGTTTATCAAGGGGCGATATGATCATTCTAGATAAAGTTTGTGGGTCTATAGGAATTTCTCCACCATTAATACTACCCACATCTACGCTCATTCCAGCATCTAAAAATGTGTAATAAGGATGAGAAAGCTCAGATATCTGTATGCCCGTTGGGTCACCCGTTGTTTCGCCAGGGGCATTTAGAATGCCGTGATTGGTCCCAATAACTAAGGCTTTTTTACCGCTTGAAATTGTATACTTTTGACCAGTATATTCCGGATGCAGGCCGGCTTTATGGAGCAATGAAGGCAACGCTAAAATGACTATTAAAAGGGTAAGTGATAGACCCGCAAAAATTTTTATTAAAATCGTTTTCATCGCGTTCCATTTCCAGATAATTAAGATCAGTAGAGTATATTTAAATCATATGGCATTGTCTATGTCAATTTTTCGTAAAAACAGTATGTGAGCTCTGAAGTCCTGTACTAAATAGACTAATTGCGCAGGAACTTTAATGTTCTTATTGGTGGAACGGTAGCTTCAAATGCAACTTACACTATGGCTATTTATGCAGTATTCCATATTCTCGTGTGATAACGTCGTCTATCGGGCATCGATATATCGAGGTTGTACTAATGAATAAGTTTCATTGGGGATTGGCGGGTTCTGGGCTACTTCTTAGTCTGGGTGTTTGGTTTATATACAATAGTAGTCTCATAGAAAATTCTGTATTAAAAGACACCATTAAAGTATCAAATAACCTTGAGGGTATTTCAGTCACTGCGTTGCCGCCTTCGAATAGCACCAAGCTTGCGAGGCAAAAGAGTCATTCAGAGAGGCGTCGTAACTCTTCTCCTGCTCACGATCTATCTGATATAGAAATAGAAGAAATATTAAATGATTCCTTATTTTCTAAAAATAAGGAAGGATCTCCTGAGTTGAGGCAAAAAGATCCGACATTAGATCCGCTGATTCGAAAGGATCTAGATTCATTAGCTCTCATTAATACCTCAGGAGCTCAGCCATCACTAAGATTTGATTCATCCAATAATATCCTTTCAATTGCAGGAGACTTCTTACTGCAATCGCAAGATGGAACTAATGCAGCTAAAAGTGCGGGCGTGATAAGCCTGATCGAAGGTCATAGATCGCTGACCGGATTTGGTGGTAATGAGGTAGCCAGCATCACTAAAGACATAATAGAAAACGATAGAGGGGAGGCAATAATTCGGCTTGATCGAATATATAAAAACTTACCCGTGTGGGGTAGACAGTTAGTCGTCACAGAAAAAAATGGATCGGTTGTCTCAATTGCGGGAAAGTTTCGAGGGATCCCTGATAATATTGATGTAAGTTCTCGGTTAAGTGAATCGCAATTGGATGACTTGGTTTCTAGTGAGTTCGAAGACTATGGTCCATCTTATGTAAGTATCAAACGTGTGGATCGCGGTATTTATATAGAGTCAAAAATTCCTATCTATTCTTATAGAGTAATTGTCGAGGCTTCTCGAGGTAGGCAGTGGGAACTTTACTTTAGCCCAAGCACAGAATTTCTTATTGCTAAAATCCCCCTATTTTATGAAACCTCTACCCCTAGTACAGGCACTGATTTAATGGGTGTGACACGTTCTTTTAATTCTTATTTTCAAAATAATGAGTACCTTTTGTATGATCAATCATTTCCGCAAGGTAGCCATTCTGTTGTGGCAGACTTTGATGAGGGCGGTAGTCATCCCTATATTACTTCTAGTAATGCAGATTCAGGCTGGGATACGGCAGGAATAAGCGCAATCTATAACGCCAAACAAACACATGATTATTTTCTCAATACTCATAGCAGAAGTAGTTACGATGGAAATGGGACAGAACTTATATCCATTGTAAATGCAACTGATGATGGTGGGCCATATTATAATGCTTATTGGAATGGTTCGCAGTTGGTTTATGGTACTGGAGCCGATGGTTCAAAAAATATGGCCATCGCACTTGATGTTGCTGGGCATGAGTTTTCGCATGCAGTGGTTCAGTTCACCGCTAATTTACGATATCAAAATCAATCAGGGGCGATGAATGAGTCTTTTGCAGACTTTTTTGGGGCAATGATAGATCGCGATGACTGGTTTATGGGTGAAGATATTGGAAATCCATACGGTCAATATGATTACCTTAGGGACATGAGTAACCCACCGAGTACGGGTGATCCGGGGCATATGGATAACTTTCTGAATCTTCCGAACACAAAGGACGGCGATTGGGGAGGCGTTCATTCCAACAGCGGGATTCATAATCGGGCTTTGTATCTTTTAGCTGAAGGTTTGACCAGTGAGGGACTAGGAACGAGCGTCGGGAAAACTAAGGCTGAAACACTAGCCTATGCAACATTACAAAAGCTCACGGCAGATGCTGAGTTTTTAGACTCGGCAAATACCATGATGTTAGAGGCCCAAAGTATTTATGGCTCCAGCAGTGCAGAATATCAGTCTGTTAGTGACGCATGGGAGGCTGTTGGTGTGACGACCTCAGTTGTTGTGTCTGAAGGTGGTACAGACGACATAGCTCTTACAACAGGTGATGATGTTTTAGCATACCTATACCCCACAGATGGCGCGATCGAGAATCTGTGGGACGAAGAATATGACATATACGTCACGGTTATAAATCAGCCCTTCTCAGGGCATGTAAGTTCAACTGAGATTGGGCCTATTAATGATTTTCCTGCAACTGGCTCGCAACCAAGCCTTCACACTGATGAGGACAACAATCTCTTTGCGGCCTATGTTGGTATCGACGGCAAAGCTCGTTGGACTTATGTCGCCAATACTAGTGAAGATACTGAGATTCTAGATAGAACTGATGTTAACTCGGTTGCAACTAGTCCAAGTGGAGATATGTTTGGGGTCGTCTTAAATGGCGGAAAAACTATATATATATATAATTTTGCCGATGGAGCCTGGGAAGCCATTACCGTGGAGGGTCCAAGCTATAGCACAGACGGCGAGGGTGCGAGTGTTGAGTATGTCGATGCCATAAATTTTGATGTGACAGGTCAAAAAATAATTTTTGATTTTAGAATGTGTACGCCTGTTCCAGAAGCAGAGTGTCAAGGTTTGTGGTCCATTGGTATTTATGATCTTGGAACAAAGAATTTTGAATATCCATTCTCGTCATCTAATACATATATTGATCTTGGATTCCCCAAATTTGCGAATACTCGAAATGATGTTATTACATTCGATTATCAGGATTGGACTGACTATGAAGCCGAAGGCAAGGCTGTTTCGAGGTCGATTATTTATGACTTGAGCAGCAGAGAAACTATTGGAGCCTATGAGACTAATGGCGGTGAAACAAGAGCGAGCAGTTTTGGTATTCCGTCCTTGATCGGAGAGGATGTGGCACTTGCAGTTCAGCAGCAAGGCGATGCTTACACTCAACTATATCAGGTCAGCCTAGATGAGAACTATAACTATATAGCTGACTCGGTCCAGTGGCTCGTCCCATATAATAGTGGCTTTGGCAGCGCGCATAGAAATGCCTACAAAAATATTACAGCTACACTGGAGTCAGATAAACCAAATGCCGACATAGGCGCCCATCTTCCTGGCCCCATAATATCAACAGACTTTACTCTTTCCAATAGTGGTAATAGAGAGCTGGCGATAACTGAAATATCCCTGAACAGTAGTAGTATGAGTACAAACCTTACAAATAGAGTTTTGTTGCCAGGTGAGAGCGCCACGTTCGCCTTTAAGGTGGATACTAACGGTGCTGCATTAGGGCTATTTTCGGGGACTATTTCAATAAAGCATTCAGGTGATAACGCTACTTTAAATCTTGGACTTTCTGGATATATTGACTCCGACACAGATGAAGACGGAATTTTAAATTCAGTAGATGACGATGATGATAATGACGGCGTTCTAGATGATGATGATGCTTTTCCGTTGGACGCAACAGAATCGGTTGATACGGACGGTGATGGCGTCGGAGACAACGCAGATGCTTTTCCGGAAGATGCGACAGAGACATTAGATACAGATGGTGATGGTACTGGTGATAATGGTGATGCTTTCCCTGAAGATTCTTCTGAGTCTCTAGATACTGACCTCGACGGTCTCGGTAACAATGCTGATACAGATGATGATAATGATGGTGTTTTGGATGATGATGATGCATTCCCTTTAGATAGTGGCGAATCTAGTGATTACGATGGTGATGGGATTGGTGATAATACAGACACAGATGATGGCGTTTGGGCTTACCTAAATAATGGTGGCAACATAACGGTTACCGGATGTTCGGCAACATGCCCTTCAGAGCTAACCATAGCTGCGACCATCATAGGGTTACCCGTGGTTAGCATAGGTAATAATGCATTTAGAGAGCTGGGGTTAACCAGTGTCGTGATTCCTAGTGGTATCACTAATATTGGTGAATCAGCTCTTTCTGATAACCAGCTAACCAGTGTTGCTATTCCAGATAGCGTTACCACTATTGGAAGCTATGCGTTTTTTGAGAACCTGTTATTAGAAAGTGTTGTTCTCCCTGATGCGTTAACTAGTATTGGTTATGCTGTGTTTTATAATAATGCCCTTACTAGCATCGATATACCCAGTAGTGTCATCAGTATTGGTGAATATGCGTTTAGGGGTAATAAACTCACTAATATCACCATTCCTGACAGCGTAAGCAGCATTGGAGCGTATGCGTTTGCGGAAAATACAGTTTTAGCAAACGCTTTACTGTCTAATGCGTTAACTAATATTGGTTATGCTGTGTTTTATAATAATGCCCTTACTAGCATCGATATACCCAGTAGTGTTATCAGCATTGGTGAATATGCGTTTAGGGGTAATAAACTCGCTAATATCAACATTCCTGACAGCGTAAGCAGCATTGGTGCATATGCTTTTGCTTCAAATTCAGAATTGGTAAGCGCTAGTTTTCTAGGTGATCGCCCTACCTTTGGAGACTACCCTTTTTCTTTTAATGTCTCGATGAGTGCTGTAAATTTTTGCACAGGAAAAGCAGGATGGCCTGGAGCGCAAATATATACAGGGACAAATGAAGTATCTTTATTTTTAATTCCAATTGCTGATTGTGATGGTGATGGTGTTATCGATAGCTCAGATGAGTTTCCTCTAGATTCGACTGAATCGGTTGATACCGACGGAGACGGTGTTGGTAATAATGCTGATACTGATGATGATAATGATGGTGTTCTAGATAGTAATGATGGGTTCCCTTTAATCAGTGTTAGTGAGCTGATTGATACAGATTCTGATGGTCGACCGAATGATTGCGATAGTGCATGTGCTGACGCCGGTATGAGTGCTGACGACGATGACGATGGTGACGGTATTGCGGACAGCGATGATTCGTTTCCGTTGAATGCAGACTATAGCGCCGATTCTGATGGGGACGGCATGCCAGATGCGTGGGAAACTCGTTACGGTCTAAACCCGAACGATGCTTCAGATGCCACTAGCGATCAAGATAACGATGGTGTGGGCGCGTTAGAAGAGTTCTTGGCGGGCACAATACCCTCAGGATCCTTAGATTTTGATGGTAATGACAAATATGACGCTTTAACAGACGGTCTTCTGTTACTTAGGGGGATGTTTGGCTTGGATGGGGACGCGTTGATTGCGGGAACTATTGCATCTAATGCCGCTTATACCTCCTCATCAGATATTGAATCGCGTATTGATAATCTTGGTGACCTTGCGGACATCGACGGTAATGGTGGGATAGACGCTCTAACCGATGGATTACTAACGCTAAGGTACTTATTTGGGTTAGAGGGCGACACGCTAATTGCGGGAGTGGTGGCCCCTGATGCCACAAGAACATCTGCTGCAGATATTGAGGCGCATCTAGCATCATTGATGCCGGCTTTCTCTGGAGTGGGTGCTTCCCCAGTATTTACGTCATCAGCATCCTTTAGTGCTGCTGAGAATCAAACGGCCATTGGAACCGTAACAGCCACTGATGCTGATAGTTCTTCCATAACTTTTACTGTTTCAGGCTCTGCGTTAGAGATAACTTCAGCGGGAGTGCTTAGTTTTAAAGTAGCTCCTGACTATGAAACGAAGTCGTTATATTCTGCCACCGTCACAGCAACTGATGGCACGAACTCAACAACGCAGAGCATTACAGTTAATGTGATTGATGTTGATGAAGGTGTTTCTCCTGGTTCAGATGCAGATGATGATGGAGTTGCAGATGATGTCGACAACTGCCCAAATGCTGCTAATCCTGACCAGCTCGATAGCGATGGTGATCTTAGCGGAGATGTCTGCGACACCGACGATGATGGCGATGGTGTCGCCGATAGCTCTGATGCTTTCCCATTAGATTCGACTGAATCTATTGATACCGACGGAGATGGTGTTGGTAATAATGCTGATACTGACGATGATGGAGATGGTATAAGCGATACGCTTGACCCGGAGCCGCTGGTAGATAATTCGGAGGAGCTTGGTAGGTATGAGTTAGTTAAACTCTCTAAGACCCAGCAGTCAGCCAGGGACTATGCTGTTGATAGAGGAGCACACCTTGCAACAATATCAAGTGATAGAGAAAATGCGTTTATTTATGCTATTGCCAGTAAGGCTTTTGCGGACAATCCTGCTATCTTCGATCCGGCTGATGATGGCGGCGGTGCCGTCTATATTTGGTTAGGAGCCTCGGATATAGAGCAAGAAGGAACTTGGAAATGGGATATAGATGAAGTCTGGGGTGAGTTTTTAAACTGGGGTAGTGAGGAACCAGATAATTATAATAATCAAGACGCCTTAGCTATGGGACTTGAGGGCTGGCCTTTAGGTAGCGGTGGTGCTTATGGAAAAGCGAGCGAATGGAATGATATTTCAAAAGATAATAGCATATTCTTTGTTATTGAAACTGATTAGGCTAAGGTACTTTATGGGTAAAGAGCTGGAGTAATGGAGTAATGGGTAAAGAGCTGTAATAGTGGTCGCTAGTCGATGAAAAGTTAGCCTTAAGCTGACTTGGGTGCTACTATTTAGACTTTTATATTTAATTTTTTATTGGAGGATTCGCCTGTGAACAGGTTGTTTAAATCACTATCTATTCGGAATTGGCTTTTATCAGTGTTTATGCTGTCTTTGGCTGGTTTTTCTTCTGCTCAGGTTCAGACGGTAACTGGGACACTTTCTGTGGCCGAGTTATCTGCGGGTCAAAGTACTGACTTAACTGTTTCTTATACTGCAACTGATGTTGATGGAAATGCAACTTTAACTCAAGGGTTAGGGTTACAGCTGCATTATGATAGCTCGGTGTTAAGCTTGGGCGACTATCAAGAACGGTTATTTACAGGATCGCAGCCATTTCAAATTAAAGACGACACAACCGATGCTGACAACGATCCCAAGACCGATAAATTTTGGCTTACACCCTGGGCTAATACTGGCTCTGGGTCAGGCTGGCCCGCAGATGGAAATACCGGGGAGGCAATGGCTCAACCTTTGAACCTCTATATCGTCCCATTGACAGCGATCAGTGGATTTAACGGCAGTACGCTGAACTTTGCATACTCGACCGTCTCGGCCGGTTACGAGTTTTCTGGAGATTCCGTAACGATAAATAAAATCCCGGGAACAGTATCAACGCTGTCTAACTTGACTGCCACTCATTCCACCACGACTGATGTCCCGTTGACACCAACGTTTGACTCGGACGTGACCAGCTATACCGGATCTGTTGCCTACCCAGCTAGTTCCATTTCTTTGGTACCTACACTGACCGATAGCTTTGCAGCTATTAGCGAATACACCGTAGATGGCAATGCGGTAACGGACAATGCAGTATCTCTTGCAGTGGGCAGCAATGCGGTTAGCATTACAGTAACTGCTGAGGATGGCACGGGCACAACGACTTATTCGGTCGCTATGACACGCGCTGAGGCCTTGGCGATTGCCCTTACGGCGCCTTCAGTAATAACAACGGCTAATCAGGACGCTTACGGCCTTTCGGGAACCTGTAACGTGACAGGCGTTTCGGTTGTCGTCAATCTAACTTCGGGCAGCGCGTCTGCTTCATCCGCTGCAGCAGCTTGTAATGATGGGTCCTGGAGTGCTACTGCTGATGCAAGTGGATTACCTGATGGCACGGTTACAGTTAGCGCTACAGGTACTACATCGCTTGAAACTAACACGGTTAGTGCGTCAGTTAATAAAGACACAACTGGCCCAACTGTTAGCGTCCCTGCAAATATTACAGTTGACGCTGTGAGCGCAGATGGAACAGCCGCAAGCAATGCAACTATTGCCGCATTCCTTCAGGGGGCAAGCGCGGCTGATGCTACCGATGGTAGCGTCTCAGTTACTAATGATTCGCCAACAGTTTTCCCAGTTGGTTCCACAACAGTGACATTTAGTGCTTCTGATTCTCTTGGTAATGTTGGCTCTAATACAGCAACTGTGACAGTAGAAGATCAGTCTCCTCCGGTTATCACGCCGCCAACATCTACAACGGTTGCCGCTACTGATGCTAACGGAACAGCAAAGACTGATGCTGCGATTGCGGCGTTCCTTGGGTCAGTATCATCTCTAGACAATGTAGATGGTGCTGTTACTGAAGGAATTAGTAATGATGCTCCTGACCTATTCCCGATAGGTGCGACAACGGTTACATTTACTCTTGCCGATAGCTCTGGTCTTACTGGAACTGCAACAGCGGTGCTTACCGTTTCGGATCAGGCGGCGCCAGTCGTGACTGCGCCAGCGGCGGTCACCATAGCCGCAACAGATGCGAATGGAACGGTTGCCAGCAATAGCGCCATTACTACTTTCTTAGCCGGTGCATCAGCAACGGATAATGTGGATGCTAGCGTAACGGTTACTAATGATGGTCTTGCCACGTTCCCATTGGGTGCAACTACTGTTGTATTTACAGCGACTGATGCTGCGGGTAACACTGGCACGGCCTCTGCAGTGGTTACGGTCACAGATCAAGACAAGCCGGTTGTAACAGCTCCAGCAGACATAACTGTAGCGGCGACTGACGCTAACGGAACATCCGCGAGTGATTCAGACATTACGGCATTCCTAGGTGGAGCAACTGTTGCCGATAATGTTGGTGCAGATCTTGCGATTTCCAATAATGCGCCATCGGTATTAGTGTTAGGAGCGACAACCGTCACGTTCACTGCCACAGATGCTGCGGGTAATGTTGGTAATGCGACTGCTGCAATTACTGTTACAGATCAAACGGCACCGGTAATTAATGCGCCAGCTATACTGGTGGTCCTGGGCGATGAAAGCGGGTTGGCCGCTAGCACTCAGGAAATTGTTGACTTCCTCGCTGGAGTGACTGGAACAGATAACGTTGATGGCGATGTCGCTGTCGATAATGATGCGCCGACTGAGACGTATCCATTTGGAACTACAACCGTTACCTTTACTGCGGTTGATGCTGCAGGTAATCAGGCAACAGCGACAACAGTTGTTAATGTTAGCTTAGACCCAATTGCACCAGAGCTCACAATCGCTGATTCGATCAGCATCAATGTTGATATGCCAAACAGTGTCTTAGCCTCTAGCGAGCCTGTTATTGCAGAGTTTATTGACGCGGCTACGGCGACGGACAATAAAGATGATGATTCCTCGTTAATCATTACTAATGATGGCCTTGATGAATACGCGGTCGGAGAGACGGTGGTTACCTTCTCCGTATCTGATGCGGCGGGCAATACAACGACTGAGTCGGCGAGTATTACATTAGTTGTTTTAGATACTGATGGCGATGGTCTGCCGGACTTTTATGAAACGGCTAATGGCTTAGATCCCGAGGATGCTTCTGACGCTTCTGGTGATGCGGATGGCGACGGCATTAGTAATCTCGACGAATACGCCGGTGGTACAGACCCCAATAAGGACGAGCTACCTCCTGAACTAACGATCCCTGGGGATATAAGTATGGCCGCTACTGGCCGCATGACCGACGTTGCTTTGGGTGATGCCTCTGCTGTGGATAATAAGGATGGTGCTCTGTCGCCAACCCCAAGTGCCACTGGGCCGTTTAAGTCTGGTATGTACGCTATCACATGGTCGATTTCAGATGCTGCGGGTAATAGCTCTAGTGCAGTGCAAAGCGTTGAGATTATGCCTTTGGCGAATCTCACGCCATCATCTATTACGGTTGAGGGCGCCACGGTTGAGGTTAGTGTTGAACTGAGCGGTACGGCTGCGGCCTATCCAGTAACAATACCAATGAGTATAGGCGGTACTGCATCTGCAGGTGACGTTACGGCTAGTGCTGACTCTATAGTGATTACTGAAGGCACGAAGGGCATGGCCACTCTAAGCATTACCGCAGACGACGAAGCGGAGTCTGAGGAAACAGTTGTCATTACACTTGGAGCGCCGTCTAATGCTGCTCTTGGTTCCGTTACAGAGAGAACGGTCACTATTGTTGAAGAGAACGTTGCGCCGATGTTGACCTTAACGGTTACTCAGAATGGCACCACTGGGCGAATCGTAGCCGCTGATGCCGGAGTCGTAACGGTAACAGCAAGTTATAGTGATCTTAATGCGGGTGATACACATACCTTCGAATGGGCAGCTGCGGTGAGTGAGATGCCGGGTGCTGTTATTGATGGTGCGGTTGCTACGTTTGACCCTAGCACCTTAGGCGATACGGTTGCTAGCGCAGGTGCATCTGTCACAGATAGTGGTATCGGGTCATTAAGCACTGCTGCTTCAGCAACGATAAAGATATTAGCGGCAGCCCCAGTTCTTGGAGATACCGATAGCGATGGTGATGGTGTTACTGATGCGGATGAAGGTTTTGGCGATAGCGATAACGACGGTATTCCTGATTATCAGGATAATATCGCTGAGTCGTATCTTGCCCCTGTCGGTGATAGTGGACAGGTTGTGCAATCGTCTGTTGGAACATCGATTGTCTTAGGTGATACAGCGTTTGCAGATGGCAACAACGAGGTAGGTATCGACGAGGAAGATGTTGGAACAGCCGATGCTGACTATAGCTATCTTGGTGGCCTGTACGACTTCGAAGTATCAGGAGCGGAAGCTGGCGCCTCCTATAACGTAGTGCTGCCTCTAAGCGAAGCTATTCCAGAAAATGCTGTACTGCGCAAGTTTATCAGTGAAACGGTGGGTTGGCAGGAGTTCGTGGTTGATGCGACAAATGCTATTGGCTCTGCAACAGCTGCCAGTGGAACTTGTCCGGAGCCTGGAAGCACAAGCTACGCTGATGCTCTGGTGGTAGGCGATAACTGTATCCAGTTACTCATTGAAGATGGTGGTCCTAACGATACAGATGGTATGGTCGACGGTACTGTCACCGACCCAAGCGGTATTGCAACACTCTACTTTGGTCCTCCAAGTGCCGACAGCACCATTACTATCAGTGTCACGGAACTTAAAGCGGGTGGCTCTGAAACTGCTGAAGTAACAGTGACTGCAGTTGATTCTGATGGGCGCAGTTTGGAAGGCATGACGGTCACTGCGACGGCTAGCTTGACAGATTCGACTGTTGGTACCTTTAGTGAGGGTGCGGGCGGAGTTTATACCGCCACACTAACACCCGGTAAATCAGGTGGTGATTTAACAGTCACCGCAACGATTAGTGACGGTACTGACTCTACTTCTGTAACTTCAGCATCTATTGTTATTAAGAAGAAGTCAGGTGGCGGGTGTACGGTAGGTACAGGTCAAACTGATTTGTCATTGATCTTACTGATGCTAGCAGGGCTCTTGCTACTCATGAGGAGACGTTTCATTAAACGCTAACAAGATGCTTTGTTAGGTGCGTAAAAAAGGCCAATCAGTTACTTGATTGGCCTTTTTCGTTGTAATGAGTATGGTGAGCCATCAAGAGGGCAGTACAGTGTCTTTTTTCGCTGTAATCGTCGTGGTAGATAATCTCTTTCTAACGTTACCTACACCCCTGTTATCGCATCAATAGTCACTTATGTCTGAAGGGTGATACTATTTACTGAAATATAGGTTGGTGACTTCGTGGCTTTGCTCACGTCGGGCCAGCCACAATAATAATAGTCACCTTGAGACTCTTATGGATATCAACGCTCTCGCGAAAACGTTTTGGCTACAGGGCTATTTGGCCATTGATCATTTTTTTGACGACGAATTAATGGATAGTTACCAAGCGCATATTTTGAGGCACTTTGGTGATGAACCCGATTTTATTCATAATTCTGATTTTTTAGAAAAATCAAATACCGATGTAATTCCTTGGTTTCCGCAGCTCGATGGCATTAATGACTTCGATACAGCAGAGCAAGATCCACGTTTGATTGCTTTAACCGAGGCTATTTTAGGCACTGGCTGGTCGAGTCTTTACAGTATGGTAATGTTTAGTAAACAGGGCTCCAATGGCCAGGCTTGGCATCAAGACTGTCCGCCGGAGGATAAAGCCCAATTCAACTTAAACCGTTTGGCTTACACCATGGATATTGATGATCGCAGTGGTGGCAGGCTATTGGTGATGCCGGGTACCCATAAGGGTGGCGTGATTAGTGTTGGCGATATGAATGAAGATTTTGCCGAACAGGTGGTGTTAAGCCCGAAAAAAGGCACGTTAATTCTTATACATGGCCACGCTTGGCATCGGGTGCAACCAGTGATGAGTCACATACGTGTGTCAACGAATTATCGCTGTTGCCCGGCCAATACGCCTGAGGATATTACTGATACCTGCGTGTATCGCAATATGCGCTATCAATTTTCCAGCAATAGTATTATTGAAGAGCGATTTCCATGATTGAAAACTCTCCTTCAACCATTCGTTGGGGCATTGTTGGTGCTGGCCGCATCGCCAAAACCTTTGCTGCGGATTTAGTCCTAGCCCCACATGCCTCATTGATCGCCGTTGCCTCCCGACAGTTGAGTTCGGCACAGGCCTTTGCTGATATCTGTTCGGTCCCGAGTGCCTATGGTAGTTATGCGGAGATTTTTGCCGATCCGAACGTCGATGCGATCTATATTGCTACACCGCACAGCCATCATAAAGAGCACGCGATTGCAGCATTGCGCGCCGGGAAACATGTACTCTGCGAAAAGCCGGTTACGGTAACGCCTGCTGAGTTGGAGGCGGTGATTGCCGTGGCCGTGGAGGAAAAACGCTATTTTATGGAGGGAATGTGGACGTACTTTATGCCGGTTATTCAAAAGGCCCTAGAATGGGTTAATACTGGACGCATTGGTAATCTGTGCCATGTTAAAGCTGACTTTGGGTTTCCATTACCCTATAGCCCGGATCTACGTGAGTATGATATCCGCCTTGCTGGGGGTTGCCTATTAGAGATGGGGATTTATCCGATTGCGATGGCTTGGTTGTTTCTGAAAAAGGATCCCGATGCACAAACTATTTGGCACCATAAAGCGGACAATGGCGTTGAGGATGACGTGGTTATCTTGAACACCTATGGTAAGAATAGAGCTACGGCTCAGCTGACCACTTCTTTTCGGAGTAAGTTAAATAATTATCTGACGCTAGTTGGCGATCGGGGTACGCTCACAATCGCGGATTATTGGGCGGCCCGCGAAGTTAGGCTTTATGAGGGGTCTGACTGCGTTGACCGCTTTAGTGAGGAGCGATTTCAGCAAGGTTTCAATCATCAAATTGAACAGGTAAGCTGTGATTTACTGGCTGGAAAGTTGCAACCTGAGGTTGTTAGCTGGGACGATAGTCGAGCTTTTCAGCGGCAGATGGCGGAAATAAAGAATCAATTTTGATGTTTAAACAATAATAAAACTCACTACTGGAATCTCCATGGAACATCGTACTTATTACGCGCTGTATTGCGCAGTTGTCGTGTCGCTTGGCGGCTTTGTTTTTGGCTTTGATGCCGCTGTTATCTCTGGGGTGGTTGGCTTTGTCACAGTCGAGTTTGATCTGACACCCATACAGTCCGGTTTTGTTGTCGCTGCACCAACGCTCTCCGGAGTGTTTGGTACTCTGGTGATCGGCCCGTTGAGTGACGCCCTTGGACGTAAAAAAATCCTGATCCTTATTGCCTTTCTCTATCTGTTGTCAGCCATTGCCTCGGCTTTTGCCTCCTCTTATCTGATGTTGGTTGCGGCCCGTGCTATGGGTGGGCTTGCTTTTACATCGCTGATTATTGCGCCAATGTATATTGCCGAAATCGCTCCAGCAAAACTGCGGGGCCAATTGGTTTCCATTAATCAGCTTAATATCGTTGTTGGTCTTTCAGCCGCTTATTTTGCTAACTATTTCATTCTAAATGCTAGCGTTTCTAGCACTGATTGGGTGGCTGCTTGGGGTATCGATACCCACACCTGGCGCTGGATGCTCGGCGTTGAAATTATTCCGGCTGTGGTGTTTTTCCTGGCCCTGTTTATGATCCCTGATAGCCCGCGCTGGTTAATGAATAGCGGCAGAGAGCAGAATGCGCGCGATGTGCTGGCGAAGTTACTGCCCGCCGATGAAATTGATGGCGAAATAGAGGTGATTAAAAGTAGCTATGACAGTGAAAATGGATCTCTGTGGAAGCGCATTGAAGGTGTGTTTGGGCCGAAGATGCGCTTGGCGCTGATTGTCGGGATTATTATCGGTGTGGTGCAACAAATCACCGGCATCAATGCCATTTTCTTTTATGCCCCAACTATTTTTGAGCAGAGCGGTATAGGTACCGATGCGGCTTTTGCACAGGCTGTACTGGTTGGTCTGATCAATGTGCTGTTTACGTTGGTGGCCATTGCACTGATCGATCGCTGGGGGCGCCGGCCACTATTATTGGTTGGCCTAAGCGGCATTGCCTTCAGTATGGCGCTTTGCACCTATGGCTTTGCCCAAGCTACCTATGAATTGAACGCTGCGAGTATTGTGCAGATTGAGCAAATCGACAATATTCAAAATAGCTTTGATACCGGTAAGCTCAGCAGCATGGTGGGGACGATCTATCAAAGTGACATTGAGTTTAAAGCGGCATTGGCAGACACCATTGGCGCCACTGCGGCCCGTGAGTATGAAAGCAACTTTATTAAAACCGGCACGAATATGAACGCCTTATTAATTTTGGTCGGCATTCTGGGCTTCGTAGCATCGTTTGCTATGTCTCTGGGGCCGGTTATGTGGGCTTTGTTCTCTGAGATATTTCCCAATCAGCTGCGCGGGGTTGCCATCTCGTTTGTGGGTATGATCAATAGTATTGTGAGTTTCTTTGTGCAGCTACTGTTCCCCTTAGAATTGAGTACTTTTGGGGCTGCGCTGACGTTTTTCTCATACGGTGTGTTTGCGGTTATTGGTTTGATTTTAGTGGCTTGGCTGTTGCCTGAAACCAAGGGTAAATCCCTTGAAGAGCTAGAGTTAATGTTTGCTAAAAAATCGGCCTAGGGCCCGGGCCGATTCCGATAAGGCGTTAACTAAACCATAAATATAATAAAGGTCAGGCTCGAACGCCCTTAGGTTAAATTTCAGTCTGACTCTATTTCTCGCCAACGGCCTTTTGTCTATAGTACTTTTCCATTCCATCAAGAAAATTACGAAGCACTTGATCCAGGCACTCTCGATAGTTTTTGTGGTCAGGGCGTCGAAATAGGGCGCTTAGTTCATGCTTACTTAAGGTGAACTCGTTCAATTTAAGTATCGCAACTAAATCATCTGCCTGCAGGCTTAGAGCAATTTTCAGCTTACGCAGCACACTGTTATTATTCAGGAAAGTTTCAGGTTCGGGTATGCCGTCATCTTTAGAGCCTCTATTCTTTATGATCAGACCATTTAGAAAGCGGGCAAGGTTTACGTCTTCACACAAAACAAACTCAGGCGTTCCTTCGCGCGCCAACCAAGTAGCCAGCTCAGGTTTGTTGCCTTGATGCCCACCGAGCTTAAATATAGAAAGCATTAGCTGATCGCTAAAATCAAAAATATAACGCACGCGGCGCAAAATATCATTATTGTCGATAACTATTCCTCCTTTGCTGTCGGTTTTTCACTGGGCTCAATGGCTTTCGCTGTAATCTCCACATAAAGGGTCATAATATTCTTTTCAACGAACTCATCGATATTTTTCGTTAGCGATGACAGGTGCACCTCAACAGCAGTCTCTTCAGATTGCCCAAACTTACAATCGAAGCCCCAATATATAGCACCAATAGGTAGGGGGTTTTTGCGCTCTTTTTTAAGGTACTTTCTGATGTCGTGTTTTACCGAGTCTACGACGCGAGGCACTTTAATTTTGGGATGTTCTAACATAAAGGTCTTTTTCATTGGGATCCTATTAGGGTGGACAACCACTGTATGCGGGAGAGTTTCTAATGGGGGGCAGTGTAATGTTTATAGCAGGATTCTACCATTACTTAACACGAAGCTTGTCGATATAAGCCTGGTAGCCGCGCATGCCTTAAGTAGCTGATCAGGGGGGCGCTTCACCACCGTATAATCAAATTCAAGTAATGCAGCATCTCTGTGTTTGGTTTTTATGGGTAGGGATCGCTGTTATGTGGTTGTTATTATTACTGTATTTATCTAGATAGTATTCAGCAACCTGTTCAAAACGTCGATTATCTATGCACTTATTATGCGAATTAATCACAAAATATGGATAGACATGCTAGTGTTATAAACACGTTAGTGATTTAGTCGTCTTAAATTATGTGCGTTCTATTAATAATTAATATAAGGGGTAACGAATGAGTAAATTAAAATTAACATTTATAGTCATCATTATGAGTATTAGCACGTTGAGTTTTGCAGATTCTGAGTCTAACAAGGCCAAAATTAAGGCGCTCTATGATGTCTATGATACAGGCACTGTCAAAGAATTCACTGCGACTTACGTTAACATGCTGGCAGATGATTTTTATGCTTGGAATGGTCGATATATCGGTTTAGGTTTTGGCATGAGCGATGACGGTGAAACGATAGAGAGGGTGTTGAGATCTCCGGCTATAGATCATCTTAAGGCTGGCGATAAAGTAATTTCAGTCAATGGGATTCTCGCTAGTTCTGATGATGACCTGCCTTTTCAAGGCCTACTTGGTGGGGAAGTCACGATTGTTTTAGTGAGAAATGATAAAAAAATGACGGTTTCTATGAACAGAGCGGTACAGCTTAATACTAATGATAAGGCAAATACTATTGATTGGATGAGTACATGGGACCCTAAGAATTGGGCTAAAAGAGCGACTAGATTAAGACTCAATCCGATTATCGCAGAAGGCAATGAAGTCTATGCTTCCTATGAGTCCTCTCAGAAAAATGATGAAGGGGTTGATGTTATCGGGTGGACTATTGAAAGATATGTGTTTAATGAGGCAGGAGATTTAGTTGTTAGCGCCAATCTCGACGAAAGTCTATTTATGGCAGCTCAGAGGGGTTATTTCCTAGCAAAAAATTAATATTTGGTGAGGCCTGAATTGAATGCAGGCGGACTGGGTATTTAGTCAACTTCAAGCCTCGGTAATCGACTTACCGGGGTTTTGAATTCTTTCTGCTCCATCCTTTGTTGGAATTGACGCTCCCTCTCTGTAAATTGGTAGGTGGCCGAATGAGCAGGGTCTTCCAGTTCGTATTTATAATGCCTCCGATTGGCATAATATCTGTCGAGATATAGATGCGGTGACGCCACAGCAATAATCCCATCCATATCGGTCATAGCCTCTGTGGTATAGGTAATACTTTTACCCTTGGCACTTATCTTTGCGCCAGTTACCACAACTTTAACTTCTTGCCTGCTTATACCGTCAAGCCACGATAACAGGGCATTACGGGGGCCAGTTTTAAAGCTTTTGCTCTGGGAATCGCCCAATAATAAAGTAAATTTCTCTCCACTTAAATCAGCATGCTTGAGAAAAGGTCCGCTTGTAAAAGCAATGATGTTTTGCGTCATTGGCATCACTATCGTTGTCGGATTGAGGATCTCGGCCTCTGTTGCTATATGCGCAAATAACCAGTCTTTTTGTGGCCTTGATGAAGATCCTGGGGTTGTGCAACCCACCAGTAGTAAGGCCACTAGCAATATATTGAATGCTGTTATTATTTCTTTCATCATAATATCCACGCATGGTTTGGATTATTAATCATAGTTGAATAAAGTCTGAGGTCAAACCAGAAGTAGATAGCAGAAGAGGGTTAGGTAATTGTTTTAGCATCAAGGTTTTTCAGTAGGTCACTAGGTAGAACGCAGTGATTTTTGGTATAAAGGTGAATTTATCTCTTAGTCATATATGAATTATTCACAAAGTGTGCAAAGACATGCTAGTGTTATAGACACGTTACAGATTTAGCCGTCTTAAATCATGTGCGTTCTATTAATGTTTAATATAAGGGGTAATGAATGAGAAGGTTAAAATTAACATTTATGGTAGTCATTATGAGTATTAGCACTTTTGGTTTTGCTGATAATCATGCGGCCGCAAGTGAGTCTGAAGTATTAAAGGCTTTATCAGCCTATATGGATGCACGCAATACTCGGGACTTTAAAACCGTTATCGCTATGTCTAGTCGAGCAGGAACCTTAGATACTAATTCTGACGGTAGTTTCCACAAACCACAGACCAAGCAAACTATTGCGGGTTGGGAAAAGAGTGGTGATGCTATCACTCAGTATTACTATCCAGAGGCAACCGCTATTACGGATGATGTGGTGCATGTACGGTTTTACTCAGAAGGTATGGTCGGCAACGATGGAAAAATGAGTGATTACAGAACAAGGGTAACTATGAATTGGATTAAAGAGGGCGGTAACTGGGTATTAAGCAGTGCTCATTATTCTCCAGCTAGTTATGGTGGCGTCCACAAAACACAAGCTTCGGACTTTGAGGATTAATTATGAAAAATATACTTATTGTATTGTCATTACTTAGCACTAGCTTTTTTGCTTTAAGTGCTCATCACGAAGAAGACGAGACAGCGACAAAGGTGCAAGAGAATAACTTTGCATATTTGTCGTCTTACACCATGCCTGCAGGATCAAATGCTGACCGAATGGCAGATAGCCTGAAAAAGGATGTTGATTCTCTCGAAAAAGGCGGATACAACGCTTGTGGGTTGTTGCGTCATCAGTTTGGTGGAGATCGCGCGTTTTATTCCTACTGTTTTTTCGATAGTTGGGAGCAATTTGCTGAGATCAATGACAGTAACGAGCCAGCTGCTAGAGCGTCTAGACAGCTTTACGGGGATCATAGTGATCACTTAGTTGCTGTTACTGAAAAAAATCTGACCAAAATGACGCCGTATGTTCTTATGGCGTCCTATACCTTTGGCCCTTATCTAACTGATAACGAGAAGAGAGCCAACGCTAAAGTTTTGTTTAGTGCATTTGATACTGCCTTTGGCGGTTGTAACATGATGGAGCATTTCTTTGGGCCAGAACAGGCTTGGTACTTCGTCTGTGGCTATGACAGTTACGCCGATTTTGCCAACAAGGTTAAAGCTATCGGTGATATCCATGAAAATGAATTGGCTGACATGAAACTTGATATTCTAGAACATACAGATGACTTGATGATTCGAGTTAAGTAAATGCCGTAGTCTAAAAGCCCTCTGCTATAGAGGGCTTTTTTTCTTATAAATATTACTAATAAGGATTAATCATGAAAAAAATTACGCTAGCATTTACTCTTTTGATGTCGCTCTTCCATTTAAATGTGACTGCTCAGGATATGATGCTGACTAAAACGACATTCGACGCAAAGTTTCAGATCGACTCTACGTTCACCAGAGATGGCGGTACAACTTATGAGGTGTCAGCTTCTGGAGAAGCAGGGCCCTACGGGCGAGCATATCTTTCGTACGTCTTTACTGACAAGCAGAGTTTAGGTACGGGCGGTGAATATACAGGATTCGCTTGGACTCAAAATGGTGAAAATGTTGTCACTGCGACTTTACAAGGCGCGTATGTTAAACAAGGCAAGGTATTTAAATTGTACGGTTTTGACCCTACCAGCAATGGCAACCTTAACTTGGCAATTGGGATCGTCGATTTTGTGGCAAAGACAATAAATTTTAAAGTAACTGAAGTTGATACTAGCTTGTAATTGAGTCTATTGAAATAAGGTCGTCTCCATACGAAAAAGCCTCCTAAATGGGAGGCTTTTTTATTTATCTGCCATGGCTGATTTGTTGGGTGGAAAAGCAAAAGAATATGTGCTGTAGTGACAGAAGGTTCTGCCTTAGCCTCACCATAGGTTTAGGTTATCAGAGTAGTTAATTGGGAGACAGAATTTGATTAAGCCGGTTTGTTTAGTAATAGGTGCTGGAGCGGGGATTGGGGGCAATGTAGCGAACCGTTTCGCAAAAGAGGGCTACCATACGGTTCTTTGTCGTCGCAGCGATGAAGATGGCCTGCATAAAATGGTGGCCCAGATTGAGGCCGATGGTGGCTCGGCGTCAGGTTTTTTGCTCAATGCCGTGGAGCCTGACCGGTTAGAGGAGTGCATCGCAGATGTTGAATCTAACATAGGCCCTATTGATGCTGTCGTGTTTAATCTAGGGGCCCAGATTGGTGACAGATCTTTGGCCAATACCAGTTATAAAGCTTTCGAAATTGGCTGGCGCATGGCTACTTTTGCTTTATTTCGAACAGCATCTGCGGTTACTCCCCTAATGGAGAAAAGAGGGCGAGGTACTATTTTAGTAACCTCGGCTACGTCCGCTGTTCGAGGTAATGCTGGGCAACATTCTCATGGCGCTGCAATGGGTGGTCGACGTATGTTATGCCAATCGCTCAATGCTGAGTTCGCGCCCAAAGGGATTCACGTTGCCCATATAGTCCTTGATGGCGCAGTAGATGCACCAGACACACTAGGTAAGATGCTGGGTGAAGAAAAATTTCAGGCCCTTAGGGAATCAAAAGGTATGGAGCATGACGGATTAATGTTGCCTGAGCGAATTGCGGATACCTACTATCACATACATCAACAACATAGATCTGTATGGACCCATGAAATGGACTTACGTTCATTTTCAGATCGAGCTTGGTGGAATCATTAAGCGATAGGTTAAGTCAATTGTTCTAGGTCGTCTCCATGCGAAAATGCCTCCTAATGGGAGGCTTTTTATTTATCTGCCATGAGGGCCTAGTTTACATTTTTGGTAGCGCCGGCTTGTGGCGACTTTCCACCGCGTAACATCTTGTACCAGTCCCGAAAGGGCCCAACAGTATTTTGCCAGTATGTACGATACTCTGACTGCGTATTTGGACCAATACCCCAGGGTGTATGCTCATCTTTTGCAGGCACGTACAGGGTCCCAAACAATCTATCCCAAATGCTGGTTACGGCGGCGAAGTTCTTATCCCAATGCTGTTGCAGATAGCTGTGATGAACATGATGCATTGCCGGGCTATGCAACCATAAAGAAAGCCAGCGAGGATAATTAAATTGGACATGATAGTGACGAAAAGACCCATTGAAGCCAAATACTAGAGCGAAGAAACCAATATTAAACAGTGTTGCGGCGACAATTCCGCCGTTAAATAACCATGCAAAGAGCCCTCCGGCGAGGCCATAACTAAACGCGCCACCCGCCGCCCAAATGGGACCCGCTAAAAAATGCTCTCGATATCGAGTCAGAGGTGTTAGCACCTCCGCCGAGTGATGAACCTTATGCAGAGCCCAGAGGACTGGCACCCTATGCATGGTGTAGTGAATCAGAAAGAAGACAAAATCGTAGCATAGTAAGGTCACTAAGCTGTACAGCAACATCCACCCGTAGTTAACGGCTATTGCAGGCGTTGCACCAAATGTCCATTGCAGAAAATCAATGACAGAAGATTCTGTACTGGGGCCTACTGTTGCCAGCAGGCCAACGACCCACAATGGGCGCAATATGCGCTCGGTCACCCATAACCAGATATCTACTCGAGCGGAGACATGGGTATAAATATCTTTAGGGAGTAAAAATTGCAGTAAATGAGCTTTCCTTTCTCGCCCGTCAGCATCCCTTGATCCGTGCCCATCTCTAATGAGCCAGATAGACAAAGCGATGATCAAGGTTACAAGAACAAACTGCCAATGCAGATCTCTGGGAAGATTGGCGGCAACGGTGTCCCATATGAGATGACTGGCGTTTTGGACAGTCTCGGTCAATGGGCCAGTAAGATCCTCAGCACCTGTGGTGAGGATTGGGTCGATTTTAGTTGTTGCCGTTGTTACAGCCATCAATCACAGGACCTTTGTTGGACGAGTGTTAAGGGGGGTCTTATTTTTGCCGTTTTTGCCAGTCTTTGTTCGTGTAGACTGCCATTGTTACAGGCTGTTGAACATTGCCTTTGATTAAATCGGCGCCCCGTTCTGCCACCATCATGGTGGGTGCATTTAAATTACCATTGGGAATAGTAGGAAATATCGAAGAGTCGATAACCCTAATATTTGAGAGCCCATGCACTCTAAGCTCTGGGTCTACAACCGCCATAGCATCAATACCCATTTTGCATGTACAAGAAGGGTGGTAGGCGCTATCAACGGCCTCTCGGATAAAGGCATCGATTTGCTCATCGCTTTGCACGTCGTCTGTTGGTTGGATAACCTCGCCACGAAAAGTGTCCATTGCAGGTTGGCGCATGACTTCTCTGGTTAGATGCACGCAGTCGCGAAAGCCTTGCTTGTCCTCTTCTGTTGCTAAATAGTTAAATTGTATCTCAGGATGCTGTTTAACATCTCCCGAAACCACCCGCACATGACCTCGACTAGTCGGTTTATTGTGTCCCACATGCACTTGAAATCCGTGCCCTTTAACGGCGACGGTGCCATCGTAACTAATAGCTCCCGGCAAGAAATGATACTGTATGTCAGGCCATTGGACACCGGCTTTAGATCGAATAAAGGCGCATGATTCAAAATGATTAGTGCGCCCTAAACCTGTTTTAAACAACAACCATCTTGCACCAATTAGGGCCTTTTTAAATAAGCCTAACTCACTATTAAGGGTAATAGGCTGTTTACAGCGATATTGAAAATTAAACTCCAAGTGATCTTGCAGATTCTCTCCAACGCCAGGTAATTCATGAACCAGGTCTATGCCAGCCGCTGCCAAGGTTTCTCGTGGGCCAACACCAGACACCTGCAATAACTGCGGTGAACCTATGGAACCAGCGCAGAGAACAACTTCCCGTTGCGCACTAAAAACCTTAGCCTGGCCGCCTATGTCACATTGAACCCCTGTTGCAGTTTTTCCATCAAAGATAATACGCGTCACTAGGGCGTGCTTCAAAATCGTTAGATTAGAACGGTTTTTTACATTTTTAAGGTAGGCGTAACCGGTAGACGCGCGTATACCACCATCAACATTCATAAATTTTTGGCCGAAACCTTCTTGGCGATAACCATTGTAATCGTCTGTTTCCTTGTATCCTGCTTCTACACCGGCATCAATAAATGCGCGATACAAAGGGTTACGCATGTTATTACCGCCACTAACAGCAACCGGCCCGTTGCTGCCTGTGTATTCACTAGTAATACATCGATGGTTTTCTAATTTTTTAAAATAGGGTAAACAGTTTTGGTAATTCCATCCGGTTGCGCCATGTGATTCCCATTCGTCAAAATCAAGCGCGTGGCCTCTTACATAAACCATACCGTTGATTGATGAAGAGCCGCCAAGCACTTTGCCGCGAGGACAATTCATACGCCGATTATTTAAATAAGGTTCTGGAGCAGACTCAAATCCCCAGTTATATTTGCGCGTGTTCATGGGAATACCTAGTGCTGTAGGCATGCGTATAAAAATACTGCTGTCGCTGCCACCATGTTCAACTAGCAGCACAGTAGACTTAGGGTCTTCGCTAAGGCGTGAAGCTACGATAGCTCCGGCAGAACCGGCACCTACAACAATGTAATCGTAACTCTGTAAACTTCTTGTCATTCAATATTTCCTTAAAAACCAGCTGATAATACGACAATAATCCTCTGAATTTATCTCAAAAGTTTGATTTCATGAGACTCATGATGCAACAAACAGATGCCGGTACCCAGCATAACCGCCAGTGCTGCCGCAACTTGAGCGCCTGATAATGTCTCGTTTAAAATGATCCAGCCCAGAATAATAGTCCAGACCTGGAGCTGGATTGACACTGTCGATGTTGCCGTAGCCGGTAGCCTTGACCCGGCGTGAGCAATAGCAAAACCAGGTATCAATGTCGCCAGCACACCCAAACCGAGTAGCGCACCCCAGCTTCCTTGAATTCTAGCAAATAAGTCGACCGAATCGATGAATAATAATGGTGCTAGTAGCGTCCCTAATATTGCTGTTAGCATTGAAATACTCAATGATGCAGGCGCTTGTTCACCAGACCGTCGCAAAATTCGCGCATTGGCAACGGTCACTGCCGCCGCAGTAATACCACCCAAGTAACCTATGGCAGGGATTGCATCCTCTGGGGCTGTAGAACCCCCATGTTGGCTTAGCGCCAAGCCTATCAAGCCAGTCATCCCCAACAATACCCCCAGACTCTGAGTCAGTTCCTTATTGGCGGGCAATCTCTTTTCCAAGACCAGATTCAGTGTCCATGCAATGAGTGGCGATGAGCCAAAAAGTAACACAGCCATTACCAAAGGTAGGTGCTGAATCGCGACAATGGCACCCAAATAATAAAACAACATCAAAAAACTGACTGTAAATGCGGTTTTTCGTTGTGAGATGGTCAGTGGCTGCACCTGCGGTGATTGACGCAGGTGCAGCAACAATAGAATGGGCACCAATATCATAAATACAACTAAAAGACGTAATCCCAAGAGTTCAAAGGATGAAAAGCCTCTCAGTCCCAGTACGCGAACATAAATTCCGGTCGTGCCCCAAGCTAACCCTGCGGTTAAGAGAGCGAAAATAGCTGACCGTCGATTCATAACACTGACCTCATTGCACTTGTTAGCAGCAACCGTATTCGAGTGTGTATTTCGAGAAACAGTGACAAAGCAATCTATTGTTTTTATCAGAGAATTATCCAATACCAACTCTGCGTATTCAAGTTTCAGTGATAATGTCTAAAAGAATCACTCCTTATACACCTACAGGCAAGATTAGTCAGTAGTTCTGTCTTTTTTGTGGGTGCATATAAGTGTTTAAATTTGAAAACTCTTTGGCGTAAAATCTGGTATCACTTTATACTTCCGGTCGCTGAAAACTATCCTCTTTTTAATTGAGCCTCTCTATGCGATCCAGTGACTACGCTGATAATGCCGAACAAAAAATTAACTGGAAGGTGTTTCAATTCGTTTGGCCCTACTTGTTTAAATATAAATCGCGCATAGCTCTTGCCTTTGGTTGTTTAGTATTGTCTAAAGCCGCTAGTGTTTCAGGACCATTTTTACTCAAGAATATAGTGGACACACTGAATGAAGACGGGGTCAACGGACTGATACTAGTGCCTGTGGGGTTAGTGTTAGCCTATGGTTTTGCTCGATTCTCTATGATTATTTTGGGGGAGATAAGAGATACAGTCTTTGGCCGTGTGACTGAAAGAGCCATGAGCAAAATTGGGCTAGAGGTTTTTGAACACGTCCATAGCCTTGATTTAGATTTTCACCTTAACCGCCGCACCGGTGGTTTATCTCGAGATATCGAGCGGGGTATCAATGGCATTAGTTTTTTAATGCGCTTTTTCGTCTTCAACATAGCCCCCACTTTAATTGAGATAGTCATATGGATTGGACTGTTGCTCTACTATTATGATGTTGCCTTTGCAGTAGTAACCATGTTGGCGGTCGTTACTTACATTCTCTTTTCGATGGTAACTACCGATTGGCGTACGAAGTTTGTCCGTGAAGCGGCCCGAGCAGACTCTGCGTCAAGCACCATTGCCATAGATAGCTTGTTGAATTATGAAACAGTTAAATATTTCACTAATGAAAAGTACGAGGCTAATCGTTATGACAAGTCCTTAGTTGACTGGGAAGAGGCTAAGCGTAGAAATCGACTTTCCTTATTAGGTTTAAATGCAGGGCAGGGGCTTATTATATCGGTCGCCATGACGTCGATGATGTGGATGGCAGCCGAGCGTGTCGCTCAAGGCAGTATGACCCTAGGTGATTTCGTATTGATCAACGCCTTTATGATGCAGCTATTTATACCGCTTAATTTCCTCGGGTTTGTCTACCGAGAGATTAAAGGGTCAATGGCTAATATTGAAAACATGTTTGCTCTTTTAGATCTCAACTCTGGCGTCGAGGACATTGCAGATGCGCCTGAGTTAGTTATTACTCAGGGAGTTATCAGCTTTAATGGCGTGTCATTTCATTATAGAGATGACCGAGCCATTGTTGAAAATCTCAGCTTTACCATTCAGGCCGGGGAGAAGGTCGCCATTGTCGGTGCTAGTGGTGCGGGCAAGTCCACCTTAGTTAAGCTGCTGTTTCGCTTCTATGACCCTAATACAGGCAGTATTTTTATTGACGGTCAGGATGTCAGTCAAGTCAGTCAACTGAGCCTACGTAACGCAATTGGTATCGTGCCCCAAGACACCGTTCTGTTTAATCAAAGCATCTTTGAAAATATTCGCTACGGCAACCCTCAGGCATCTGATGAAGAGGTTGTACAGGCTATAAGCCTTGCACATCTCGAAGATTTTATTGCTCAGTTGCCTCAAGGTTCTGCCACAGTGGTGGGCGAGAGGGGGTTAAAACTTTCTGGTGGGGAAAAGCAACGAGTGGCTATAGCGAGAACCATCCTTAAGCGGCCGCCGATTTTAGTCTTTGATGAAGCTACGTCGTCTCTAGACAGTAAATCTGAGCGTTCGATATTGTCGGCGTTGCAGGAAATCTCTCAAGGTCACACTAGTATGGTTATCGCTCACCGCCTGTCCACGGTTGTCGATGCCGATAGGATCGTCGTTTTAGACCAGGGTTCTATGGTTGAGCAGGGATCCCACCGCGAACTACTATCGCTTAAAGGGCATTACTTTGAACTCTGGACAGCCCAATTAAGAGATCATGACTAACGCTTCATACATAAGAGCAAAGGGTGCTGTTGTTATTAAAGCTTAATGTTTGGGGTAAAATTGATGGAATGCCCATTATTGTGCCATGTGACCTCTTGATCTTGAATGCTGACCTGTATGTCGAGATTACGTTGCACTGTACTGGCCAAATGGGTGGTCACCTCTGATTCAATATGATGTATTTTAAGGTTTCTAAAGCGAGCGACTCGTGGCTCTAGCTGTTTCCACCACTGATCTGCTGAACCGGTTCCATAGCTGTAGACGATAACTTGTTGGGCGCGACCACAAGCTTTTTTGAGGCGTTTTTCACTGGGTAGCCCTAGTTCAATCCAAACCTCTATTTCATTGCTGAGGCTTTTCTGCCAGAGGTCTGGTTCATCATCTGTGCTCAAGCCTTTGGTAAAGCTAAGTGATTCACTGGCATTTAGGGCGAAGGCTAATAGCCGAACCATTAAACGCTCGTCAGTTTCCGATGGGTGTTGGGCCATTGTGAGGCTGTGCTGCTGATAATAATGGCGATCCATATCGATGACGTTTAGCTCCGCTTTACAGATTTTTGCACTTAAAGCCATGTTGACGTAGTTCCTCTAAAGCGTTGTTTAAGCCCGCCATAGTACCTGAGTAACCGCTCTGTCGGGCAAATATAACGCGGCCTTAAGCTGGCAGAAAAGAGTTCAGTATATTGCCAATGAATTGTTTCGATATGGCAGGGTGAGTAATGATGGTGGTGATACCATCAGCACTGTTGCTTTCCTTTATATTTGATACACTTGAAGTCTAAGCAGTGGGTACATGTGACTACCCACTGCAGCCCATTTTAATTACATTTTAAGGTTAGGTTATGTCCAATCACAAAGCGCTAAATATGTTCGGTCGTTCTGGGAATCCAGCTCTTAAAGCTGACACCTTTAGCCAGAGTGCACGAGGAACTTCCTCATCCGGCGGCATTCAGTCGATGGCTTCAGGCACGATGACGCTGCAAGGAACGGTTAACAAAACGGGCATTTTGTTGGCATTGGTTATTTTATCTGCAACCTACACATGGAACTTGTTTTTCGACAGTGGTGATGCTGGTGCTGTTATGCCCCTTGCAATAGGTGGAGCCATTGTTGGTTTTATCTTTGCGCTGATCACCATATTTAAAAAACAATGGGCGGGTACTACAGCGCCAATTTACGCGTTGGCGGAAGGGCTTTTTTTGGGTGCAATTTCCGCTATTTTTGAAGCGCAATATCCCGGCATTGTCATTCAGGCGGTAGGGCTTACGTTGGGCACACTTGCGTCACTGTTGTTTCTCTACAAAACGGGTATCGTCAAGCCAACTGAAAATTTCCGGTTGATGGTCACCTCGGCCACCATGGGTATTGGGTTACTGTACTTGGTCAGTATGTTGATGAATATGTTTGGTTCCGGTGGCGTCGGTTTTATCCATTCTAACGGCCTGTTCGGTATTGGTTTTAGTCTGTTTGTGGTGGCTATCGCCGCATTGAATCTGGTGTTAGATTTTGATTTTATCGAGCAGGGCTCTGAAATGGGTGCGCCTAAATATATGGAATGGTTTGGCGCATTTTCGCTGATGGTTACACTGATCTGGCTTTACCTTGAAATGTTGCGGCTGCTCGCTAAATTGAGAAGTCGCTAGTGGATGCTAATACGCTCATCTTTGGGTCGATGGCGGTCATTTCATTAGCTATCTTTTTTTACTTAGGGCGATTTAAAGCGTCGTCTAAGCAAACTGATCGAGATGATCGTATTGACTGGACGAAGAGAAGTTTCTCTCTTTGGAAAATATTTTTCTATTCGTTAGTGCTGGTTGGTGGGATTGTTTTGGTTTTAGAGTTTATCTAAATTGCGGCTTAAGCTAAAGATTGCACCTTATTATAAAGATAAGTCGTCAGTTCTTGTCTATTGCCAATGCCGTCTAGGTCATCCCAGACAAGAGTGTCGCCAATCTCAGCGTGAATGGGTTGGCCGAACTTATTACGTGCTTCGTTGAGCAATAACGCCATGCGTAGAGGCTCTGCGACATGAGATGCTAGATGAAAAATACGACTATTTTGTCCGTGAAAGTAGATTGGCACAACATTGGATTGGGCGTCTCTAATCAACTTAGCAGCGAAGGTTGTCCAGGGAGCGTCAACGGCCTTGCCCAGGCCGTTTCGGTCAGCTGTGGAGACATAGCCTGAAGGGAAAATAAGTAGCGGGATATCTTCTTTGAGGCACTCTAAAGCCATCTTTTTAGTGCGTATATTATTCTTGATGGCACTTTTAGTTTCTTTGAAGTCGATCGGCAAAAAATAGGGCGCTAAATCTTTGTCTTGGCACAGCATTGCGTTGATTAAGATGCGAAAATTACCTCGGGCTTTTATCGCCATATCGCAAAGGGCTAGGCCATCGACTACACCAAAAGGATGGTTGGCCACAAACACCAATGGGCCTGATTTAGGCAGTGCAGCTAATTTATTGGCGTCGTAATGGGTTTCTATTCCTGTGGTTTTTAGTGCTGTTGAAAAAAAGGATTCTACGTTAAAAGGCTTTTCTTTTAGTTGGTCATAAAGAGCTTCAATTTTTCGTCGACCAAACAGGATTTCAACAGACGAGATGAACTTTTGCACCAGCCAAGGGTCCGAAGGCTGCACATAGGTAAGCGTTGGTTTTTCTTGCACATAACCAGAAATGTGAGAGTCTAAATTGTCTTGCGATTGCGCCAAGGATATTCTCCAAACTCTTTTCATTTAATTTTTGCACAAAAGTTAAACAAAGTGTTAGTGATAATGTCGTCTCTTTACCGGAGCAAATTAGTATTGTTTGGACTAACAGGATCTTAAGACCGTATACGCCCCTATATTTTTGAAGCTTTGATTGCATAGTTGAATTGACTCTGAGATTATCGTCGTCGATCTGAAAGCTCACACCCACGTTAAAACTTAAAAAAGAGGAATTTTATGAAAATCAGCAGGGAATTGGACATCGTTGTCTATGGCGCCACCGGATTTACCGGCCGTCTGGTCGCTGAATATCTTAATCAGCAGTACGGTGTCAATGGAGAAGTTAAATGGGCAATGGCTGGGCGTAGCCGAGATAAGTTAGTAGCTGTGCGAGATGAAATGGGTGTTGGGTCTGATGTGCCTTTGATTGTCGCGGATGCCTCTGATGTAGAGTCTGTGAATAAAATGGTAGCCAGCACGTCGGTAATATTGACAACGGTCGGCCCTTATCAACTTTATGGCAATGAGTTAGTCGAGGCCTGTGCCGCACAGGGGACTGATTATGTTGATCTCTGTGGTGAGCCGGCCTGGATGCATAAAATGATTGCCGCACACTCAGCGGCGGCTGAAAAAAGTGGCGCTCGCATCGTCTTTTCTTGCGGATTTGACTCAATTCCCTTCGATTTAGGCGTATTCTTTTTGCAGCAACACGCTGTGAGTACTTTCGGTAGTACGGTAGGTCGCGTCAAAGGGCGAGTGCGGGCAATGAAAGGAACTATGTCTGGTGGAACCTTGGCCAGTTTCAAAGAGACCATGGCCGCGGCGGGAAGAGACCGAAGCCTTATCGGAATACTACGTAATCCGTTTGCGTTGACATCAGGCTTTGAAGGAGCTGAACAACCTCTGGGTAATCAGCCGGAATACGATGAGGCATTGCAGAGCTGGATTGCTCCCTTTGTAATGGCAAGTATTAACACTAAAAATGTACATCGCTCTAACATGCTTTTAGGCCATTCCTACGGTAAAGATTTTGTCTATGACGAAATGATGGTTACTGGGCCGGGGGACAAAGGTGAGGCGATCGCAAAGGCGGTAACAGAGGACACTTCTATGGCAAAGAGCACTATACAGCCGGGAGAAGGGCCGAGCAAAGAGGCACGCGAAAATGGCTTCTACGATATTTTAATGGTGGGAGAACATACAGATGGCCGCTCTGTGTGGGTCAGTGTCAAAGGCGATAGGGATCCGGGTTATGGTTCGACATCTAAAATGATTGCAGAGAGCGCTATTTGCTTAGTTAAAAATCCTCAACTGGCTTCTGGTGGAATCTGGACCACGGCACCAGTGATGGGTGCAGAATTAATTGAAAGGCTTCAAGAAAATGCAGGCCTTACCTTTACTGTAGAGAGTTAAAGTTTGATCAGCGCCCACCTTTAGGTCAGCTATTGCTGACTTCAAGGTGGCTTTTACTTGGGGGACCTACGTTTTTAGATTTTTTTTAGCTCAAGCGTTATTTTGTTGGTTCCACTTCACGCACTCGTCCAACGTAACCCCTGATCCACCAAAGATGTCCAAGGCACTGCCTATGGTCAAATCTACCTTGTCCGCTGAAAGCTCTTTTACTCTATCTAAGTCTCGTAGCGAGGTGGCACCACCGGCATAGGTCGTAGGGATAGAAACGATTTTCCCTAATGCACTAACTAAATCATCATCAATACCCGCTTGAAGACCTTCCACGTCCGCGCTGTGGATTAAGAATTCAGCACAGTAAGGCTGCAGCAGTTCAATTAAGTGTGCATCAATTTTAACATTGGTAATGGTCTGCCAGCGATTGGTAGCCACCATCCAACCCTGATTGGTTTTTCTGCAACTTAGGTCAAGGACTAAATTTTCAGGGCCAACTAGGGCACTGATATTCGATAGTTTTCCCCAGGAAAATTGGTTGCCCTCAAATACATAAGACGTCACGATGACTTTCGATGCACCGGCATTAAGATAGTTGAGTGCATTATCCAAATTGACTCCGCCGCCAAATTGTAATCCTTTTGGATAGGCGGTGAGCGCATCAAGCACTGACTGTTGATTATTTTGGCCCAAGGATATTAAGTGCCCGCCCTGGAGGCCAATATTTTTATACAGTTCCGCGTAGTAATCAGAGCGATGATCGCTGACAAAATTAGCCTTGGTGCCGGAGTCGGAAAGACTGCCGCCAACTATTTGCTTTACCTTGCCTTGATGAAGATCAATACAGGGGCGAAAGGCGGTCAAGGTAGCTACTCCCAAAAGAGTTGAAAGACCCGCATTATAGACAGCAATGGTTGATTAAGTAAGCGTCACGCAATAACTACGAAAGCCTAGAATCGTGAGCCTGATAGTTTAGTGTCAGCATCTCGCCAGGCATGCTTATAGGCTTTGAAGGTTTCCTCGGCCTCTAATGCTTTACCTTGGGCCGCTAGACTTTGCCATAGACCAAAAAGAGCCCAGCCATTATTTTGATGCCACTCTAAATCCTGACGATAAACAGTCTCAGCTTCTGCTGCACGACCCGCTTTAAGGAATGCGGCTCCAAGGTAATGTCGCATTGGCTGAGGCCAGTCAGGTGGTTCGATGTAACCATTTTTATCTTCCAACTCTACAGCCGCCTGATAGTCTGCAATCGATTCACTCAAGGCACCGCTGGCTTGTTTGATTTCCCCAGATAGCCCTAAGGCTGCAAGTTTGAGCAGTGATGACACGGGCGTTGGGCCAACACGGTATTGGTCGACATTTTTTAGAGATGAAATTTGCCAAATTTTGCCAAGTTCGCGACGCGCTGAAATTAGGTCGCCTTTAGCGGCATAGGCACCGCCCAGACAATAGCTCCATATACCGTCAAGGTAAGGAGTGCCTGACGCGGTTGGCTTACTATCTAGAATCTCTTCCCAGTGGCCGAACATCTTATTCACCAGACACACGCCGGATAGGCGCTTCTGGTTCCTGCCATTCTCTAAATCGTCCGAATTGATATCAGCAGCCAGTTTTTTGGCGGCATCGATGGCCACCGCATAGTCACCTTGGAAGGACGCGGCATATTTAATAAAATCGATTGCGTGGGGTGCATGAATTTTGGCCGAAAGAGGGTAGGTGCCCAGATTTGGCAGTGGGCGATCGCCCCATATTTCTAAAAACTCTTTGTCTACTTCTTGTGAGCGTACATTGCTGGCCACAGCTTTATCAAACTGACCAACGCGAACATAAATATGTGATGGCATATGCACTATATGACCGGCCATTGGCATAGTGGCTGCAAGTCGATCAGCTGACGCTAAAGCACGCTCCGGTTCTCTAGAGGCCTCCATCAAGTGAATGTAGAGATGATTAGCCCCAGGGTGATCTGGGCGGGAGGCAAGGGCGCTCTCAAGCACCTCTGCTATTTTGCCAGTATCACCTACTGGCGATCCATCGTGATTCCAGTAATTCCATCGCCCTATATTCATAAATGAGGCGGCATATAGAGCCGCGATGTCTGGATCATTAGGGTATTTTTCTTGAAGTGCTCTTGCCGCTGCTAAGTATGCAAGGTCGCGTTCGTGACTGTCTGAAATAGATTCTTGATCGTATAAAACATATAACGCATTAATCATCTCTCGTTCAATAGTGGCTGCCTTATCGATCAAGTTCAGAGCTTTTTTGATTGCCTTTAAGCCCTCTGATTTGGGGTCATCAGGCATGCCTGAATAGCGACTATTAGGGTTTGGCCCCATAGCATGTGCCAGGCCCCAGTAGACCATAGGATGAGTAGGGTCATGCAGCGCAGCCTGTTGATATGACGCGATTGATTCGGGAAAGTAAAAGCCCCATGCATAACGCAGGCCTTGATCAAAAAACTGCTGCGCTAGGGGTTCCTGTGTGGATATTGTGCGGTGATATACGCCTGATCCTTTGATCAATATAGCCTTGTCACCCTCTTCGATGTTTAGACTTGCAGCGGTAACATTTTGTGAGAAAAGTGGGCTGGTAACTGCTAATATCCCTGAAAATATAACCCCTAAACAGTTTGAGAAAATACGCATTAAAACGCCTCGGCGACAATTGATTCACTGCTGACTATATACTAACGTCTATTCAGTAAGAAGTTTGATTTACGCCTCAGGTGAAAGGGCGCAAGCAACCTTGGAGCCATTGGCTCTGTTAAGCTTTGCCACGATATTATTGCCTGCAATAAGTAATTTATCCAGATCTACACCGTGATCAATGCCTAAACCGGTAAGCATATAGACTAGATCCTCGGTGGCGACGTTACCAGAGGCGCCGTTGGCGTAGGGGCAACCACCTAACCCAGCGATCGAGCTATCAATCACCGAAATCCCCATCTGCAAGGCGATCAAAATATTTGCTAGGGCCTGCCCATAGGTGTCATGCATATGCATAGCAAGTTTGTCAGTGGGAATGCTGGCTAATAATTTATCCAGAAGGGCAGAGGTCGATGCAGGTGTGCCTACACCGATAGTGTCACCCAGAGAGATCTCATAGCACCCCATATGCAAAAGCTGTTGAGCGACTTCATCGACTTGCGCAACACTGACTGGGCCTTCATAGGGGCATCCTAATACACAGGAAACATAACCGCGTACGCTGATATTTTCAGACTTAGCTTTCGCCATTACCGGCAAAAAACGCGCAAGACTTTCGTCAATGGAGCAGTTAATGTTTTTCTGACTAAAGGTCTCCGATGCGGCAGCAAAAACAGCCACCTCTTTGACACCGCTCGCGATCGCTCGATCCAATCCCTGCATATTAGGGGTAAGGGCAGCATAGGTGATGTCTAAGTTACTAGGGGGCTGCATCGAGAGGGCAGCAAATACTTCGTGGCTACCTGCCATTTGCGGAACCCATTTGGGGCTGACAAAACTTCCGGCCTCGATGTAGGTTAGGCCAGCCTCGCGAAGCTGTGTGATTAGTTCAACTTTGGTATTTACATCAACGATTATTTTTTCGTTTTGCAGGCCGTCACGCGGACCGACTTCAACTATTCTGACATTGCTGGGATAGCTCATGTGTTGTCAGCCTCAAACGCTAATAACTCTGCACCGCCGTCGACAAGGTCACCATGCCGAAAATAGAACTCTATGACCATGCCATCACTAGGGGCGGTTATTGCATGCTCCATTTTCATCGCTTCCATGACCATTAAAACCTCGCCTTTACTGACATGTTCCCCGACATTAACAAATGAGGCCACTACGGTGCCGTTCATCGGCGCTTTGAGACTGCCGCTATCGAGATCTTGACCATCCAAGCCCAAATCTGGTTGTACTTCGGCGCAATGGAAAAAGCCCTGCGGCGTAAACAGGTCAAAGCTTGCACCCTCATCGACTATCGTAACTTTGTCTAGACTCGTTTGAGGGTTAGGCATTCCATCAATAATAGCCTGCTGTACTTGAGCCTTGATCTGTTGCTGGGTTATTCCCCAGCTGCAGGTTAAATGCCACGGAGAATTGGGCTCGTTTGATTGATGCGCATCGTGCAACGCCTTTTGCGTGCGCAATTTAAGTATGGCCGCTGTTACCAGTGGGGCAGCATAACTAATATCCTGCTCACGCTTGCGGAATATCTCTTCTTCATGTTCTTTGATGAAGCCAGTATCCACATCTGCGGCTCTAAACGCATTACTGGTGGCTATATTGTAGAGAAAGCCGATATTGGTGATTAAACCGCTAATCCGATATTCACTTAGTGCATTAGCTAAGCGGGTTAGAGCGCGATCACGGTCGGTATCCCAAACAATGAGTTTAGATATCATAGGGTCATAATAAATACTGACATCGTCCCCCTCAACAACACCTGTATCCACGCGAACATTGG